>Ga0068714_10004803_pt1 | contig 14821 bp, 15 predicted proteins | sample MTBNYHSulfiMetaG_FD_62988 | JGI IMG/M metagenome (GOLD analysis project Ga0068714, IMG submission 62988) | Enrichment culture microbial communities from rom New York Harbor, USA that are MTBE-degrading - MTBE-NYH (New York Harbor Sulfidogenic)... | ecosystem: Environmental > Aquatic > Marine >... | reverse complement strand
AGAACGCCAGTAGAAAAAATTCAAAGGAAGTAAATTTAAGGGCAAAAGCTGAAATTATCGGAGCCATCGTAATCACAAATAACATTCCGATAAAGGTACCAATTGCAGAAGAAGTCGTTGTTAATCCTAACGCCATACCTCCTTTTCCCTGGCAAGCCAAAGGATATCCATCAATGGCAGTAGCAGCTGCAGCTGCGGTTCCGGGGATATTAATCAGAATAGAAGAATAGGAACCGCCATAAATAGCACCAACATATATGGAAAGAAGCGCTACCAGGGAAGAAGCGGTATCCATTCCGTAGGTTAGCACAGTAAGTAGACCAACTCCTAATGTAGCAGTTAAGCCAGGCATGGCACCAAAAATGATACCCAATATCACACAGGAAAATAGAAGAAAGATATTTAACGGATTAGCTGCTATGATAAACAATTGTTGAAAGAAGGTTTCTAACTGTCCTATAACAAACATTATTCGACTCTCCCCCTATTCTTATCAATTCTTTATTTTATCGCATAATAGATAGTATGCATTATTTCCGTTACCATTCCTTCATAAGGCAAGGGAACCAGTAAAAAATATCGGAAGATGGGACAAATAAAAACTGGGAAACCAAGGGCTACCCCTAAAGTTATAAAAAATTTCTTTTTAAAAATGTCATTATACCTAATTAAAATCCAGGAATAAAATACATAGGATAAAAGAAAGAGAAGACTTAAAAAATCCATGGTATAAAGATAAAATGCATTTAATTTCAGGGATATATCGGTTAAAAAAATAATAACAAAAAAAACGGTTCCTAGAAAATAAAATAATGTTAATTTTCTTAATAATGTCGGATCATCAAAATAAAATATTGTTATACAAAAATTCAAAAATAAAAAAACTGTGATAAAAAAATCAATTCTGGGTACATTAACATAGACAAAAGAAAATAGAGCAACCAAGATAGCAATAAAACGAATCCCTTTTTCCGAAATACCTTGATATTTAGAAAAATATAACCTTATTGTGTTTAAAAAATACTGTGCACCACCCTCTTTAATCGAGTACAAGAGTAAAGTAATCCCGAAAATCAAGAGAAAAATACTAATAATGAGTGGAAATAAGGCGGGCGAAACATACCAAACATTTTGTACACCCCCGAAGGTATCCTTCATGGGCATTTGAAATGTCTCATAAAGCATCCAGATTGAAAACAAAATTAAAGCTAAACTAGTAACAAAATCTGCCCTTCTCAACTCCCTTTTTTCCATACTTCTATTTCAACCTTTCCACTTTTTTTATTAAGCAATACAATTTGATTGGGTAGCCAACTTATTAAATTGGCTACCCAATCAATTGAATTTAGTACAAAATAGAAAAATTTTTATGGTTTTGGAATACCTAATTCTTCCGGATTGACCTTAGCTGCTTCTAATTCCCAGAGAGTCCAGGCAAATAATGATTCTAATTTATTAAATATTTCCACACCTTCTACTCCGGTTGCACCTGACACAACATAGAAATTATTAACAGCCCATTGCTTAAATGTATCGGTTTCTAACGCTTTATTAAAGGCATCTATTAAAACCATTTTTACATCTTCCGGTGCATCCGCTCGAATGGCAAAACCAATGGCTTGAGAAATGGGAAGGTATTCGGTAAGTTCGGGATAAGCATCGAAGGCAGAAGGCAAGATTTCTCCGTCTAATTCAAAGGATTCCGGAATTAACACAGCCAAGGGTCTTAATTTTTCACCACGAATGAGTTGAGCCTGTTCGGCAACTGAAGTAACCACTATGGATACCTCACCCGTCATAGCAGCATTCTGCGCAGGGGCAGAACCGGTATAAGGAATAAAATTAAATTCAGCACCGGTACCATCCATCAAAGCAAGCAGGTTCAAGTGATGAATTGAGCCAGAGGCACTGGCACCAGCTCTGATCTCTCCAGGATCTGCCTTCCCTGCTTCAATAAGGTCTTCCAGTGTTTGATATGGAGTATCAGGAGATACAGAAACAACATCGGGTGAACCACCAATAATAAAATATTCCCAAACATTCATCCGTTTATCGAAACCACCCTGCACACCAGCAGTCACACAGGATTCTGATAAACCACACAATGTATAACCATCTGCCGCTTTTGAGTAGGCAAAATTCATGCCAACTGATCCACCGACACCACCTGTATTATTGACCACATTAATATTCACACCTAATATTTTTGACATCTCAGCCATCACTATACGGTTACATGTATCAGTTCCACCACCGGCGGCCCACACTAAAACATTGGTAATTGTTCTGTCTGGATATTTTGCACTGGCAGACATATTGAAACAAACCATAGCAAATAGTGCAACAATCAAAATAATGACTATTTTTCTCATTAGATTATAAACCTCCAAAATATTAATAAAATACTATTTACAGCTATGATACTTTTTTCTTTTACCTCACCTCCCGATTTAGAAAGTTAAGGATCACATGACTAGATGATTTATATTGCTAACAGAATGGTGCAATTTAAATATTTCATAAAAAATATTGTATACAATACATTTATATTTATAACACAATATCAAGGAAGAGTCAACTATATCTAAGAGACAATCTTTTTAAAGCTCAAATTTCAGTTATTACTGAATCTAATCTATAACTTACTGTCAGTATACCCTCCGGAATAGTGGATTAAGAGTAACTACCATCAAAAAACAGTTTTTTAACTAAATTTGTTTAAAATTTCCTTTCAAAAAACGATTATTATAATATTAATTTTCTTAATAAAAGAAAATAGTAGATTAATCATCAACAATAACAGTCTTTCGAATAACCTGAGGATCTCGAAATTGATCCTGAACATCGGTCACCCTGGAAGAGATGCTCCATACAATAGCCCCTTTAGGTCCAGCTTGAAACCAATGCCATGTATTGGGAGGAATGATGTACTGATCACCGGAACCAATTTCTATTTCATGCCAAATATCGATATATTTTCTACGATGTAAGGGAGGATTAGCTTTTAGCGTTGATGTTTTTTCTCCGGGAACAATCAAGTAAAAACTCCCCCAATAACCGCGAATAACTTCTGTTTTTCCAGGGAAATTACCATTTTTTAGGGGAGGATGCCGATGTTGGGGGAAAAATTGATAAGGTTTCATAATAAGCAATTTTGCCCCAACCCAATCTGTTTCAAATAAAGTTAAAATATATAGTCCTGTTGTTTCCAGTTCATTTAAACCTAAATCAACAACAGAAATAGAATTAAATTCTTTTTCATTCACTTGAAAACCGGCTCTTTTTACAAAGTTCCATGCCCACTCCCTGGCTTTATTCCATTCTGAACGGTTAAGCACAGTGAAATCACCTCAATCTCATAGTATTGTATTTTACTAGACTGAAAGCAAAAACATTTCAATTTTGTTCATGGTTATGAAAATGTTCGGATTTAAGTGCCTGCATTGACTTTAAAAGATGGGTACTTAAAAGTTCTTGCGCTTTTTGACTTTTTCTCTGTTTAATTGCTTCAATGATCTCTTCATGTTCAGAGAGTGTTTCTTCCGGAGGTCTGATTAATCCTTTTTGATAACTTTTCATGATAAAGTGAAAATTTCGGTCAAAATCGGTAATAATAGAATTACCACATAACTCAATAATCTTTTCATGAAACATTTGATCTTCTTTCATATATCGCTTTATCTCTTCTTCATCAAAAGGTAATTTGAACCCTTTAAAAAAATATCCAAACTCATTCAATTGGCTATCTGTTAAGTCTTCAATGCTAACACGTAAAGCTATTCCTTCTAATCCTGCTCGTACTGTATAAAATTCAGTTAAATCTTTCAGAGTCAACTTTTTGACAAAGTAACCTTTTCTCCCCCTTTTTTCCAATAATTTTTCGCCGGTTAAACGATTAATTACTTCGTTGACTGGGGTAATGCTTACCCCCAACTGTTCTGATAATTCCATTTTATTAATTTTATTTCCTGGCATTAGAATTCTATTTAATATCATATCTTTAATCCGTTGATACACTAGATCAACTAAATTATCATTTTTTATTTTTCCCATTTTATTACCTTTCTTATTTATGAGTCATTAGTTATTCGGCAAATCTTTCCTTGATTCTTTCTTTTGCATCAAAAATATGCAGAGACATCAGCTTTTCCGCAAGTTCCGATTTTTTATTCTTAATGGCATTAAATATTTCCCGATGTTCTTCCATACTTTTCCAGGCAGGTTTTAACAACCCTTCCATGTTACTGATAATTAATAAATTATAGGAGGCAATCATGCGGTACAATAGATCATTTTTACTCATCTTCATAATAGCCATGTGATATTGATAATCAGCTTCCATTAAATTATAAGTCTCTCTATTATTTACTATTTTTTGGAAAATAGCCAAATGCCTGGCAAGTTGATTAACTTCTGATTGTGTAGCCCTTTTAGCTGCTTCATAAGCACCCAAGGATTCCAGTCGGCCTCTAATATCATATAATTCATAAAATTCTTTTAGAGCTAATTTTTTAACAAAAGCACCTTTTCTAGGGATTATTTCTACGAGAAGCTCCTTTTCTAAACGATAAAAAGCTGATTGTAAAGGTGTCCTGGAAACACCTAATTGTTCAGCCAATTTTTCTTGATTTAGCTTTTCTCCAGATCGTAGCTCATTTCTTAAAATCATTTCCTTCAATGCCCGATAGACTTTTTCGTTTAAATCAAGATACTTTATTTTGTACATTACTATTTCTCCTGCTCGTTTTATTTAATATTACTCTATAGAAATTAAAATATCAAATTTTTAATTTTGTATACAATATAATAGGAACAATCAATTAAATTTACTTACTTATATTTAGATTAAGACAAACTTGTTTATCATTTTTTAAAATGATAAAATAAAAACTATAAAATACACTAAATAGGAACAGATATTTTTTATTGAAACTTTAGTTACAATTTCAGGAGTTTTTTAATGTCGGAACAGACAATTTCCCTAACCATGGACGAGATTGCCGAAACAATTAGAAACTGTCAAAAATGCCCTCTTTATTTAACCAGGCAACATGCTGTTCCCGGAGAAGGCAGTTATAGCAGTTCGGTAATCTTTGTCGGAGAAGCACCGGGAGAGGTTGAAGACCTGCACGGTAAACCTTTTATCGGAAAAGCAGGACAACTATTTTCTAAAATTTTACAATCTGTTCAAATCAAAAGAAAAGATATTTTTATTACTAATATGATAAAGTGCCGACCCCCGGGTAATCGAAATCCTTCTAAAAGTGAAATAGAAGTCTGTCTGCCTTATCTGGAATCTCAGATTGCCTTGATTAATCCTAAAATTATTGTTACTTTGGGTAATATCTCCACCAAATTCCTTTTGGATTCAAATGAAGGAATCAGCAAACTACGGGGAAAATGGTTCACCTGGATTGGCGGAATCAAGATATTCCCCATGTTTCATCCCAGTTACTTATTAAGACATGAAGAGACCACACCGGGCAGTCCAAAAGAATTGACCTGGCGTGATATCAAAGAACTTAAAAAGATGCTTGATCAAGTAAAAACATCATAATCATCAGTTAAATGCAGTAACTAAATTCATCAATAAAAAGGAAATGACGGGTCATGAAAATTAAGAAATTATTTAATATACTGAATCAGATTACCCCTTTCTTTTTACAAGAAGAATATGACAACAGTGGTGTGCAATTTGCTGATATGGATGAAGATATTTCCAACATATTACTCTGCTTAGATGTGACTGAGGAAATCCTACAAGAAGCAATCCGAGAAAACTGTAATATGATTCTTTCCCATCATCCTCTACTTTTTCAACCCCTTACCCGAATCACAAAACAGGATAACCCTTTGGCTTATAAGCTATTCTATCAACATATCAATCTAATTTCCGTACATACTAACTTCGATTTGGCTGAAAATGGTTTAAATGACTATGTCGGTCAGCTGCTCGGTCTAAATAAAATAGCTTCTCTCAAATCCTCCCCTGAAAAAATCTATAAATTAGCAGTTTATGTACCTGAACAATATCAAGATCCCCTGCGGGAAGCACTTTTCCAGTCAGGAGCAGGACAAATTGGGAATTATAATGAGACCTCCTTCTCCTTAACCGGCAAGGGCTCTTTTAAACCCATGGAAGGAACAAAACCATTTATCGGTCAAACCGGCAAGAGGGAATCTGTCAATGAAATTAAAATTGAAACAATTTTTTATGAAAGAAATCTGTCCAAAATCATTGAAGCAATTCATAAAAATCATCCTTACGAAGAACCGGCTTATGATATTTATCAATTGGAAAAGCATTCTTCGGCAGGTATCGGAATGGTGGCAATGTTAAAAAAACAAAAAAAACTAGAAAATCTTTGCCAAAAAATTAAAGAACAGCTAAGTGCTCCCTATTTAAGAATCATCCAGGCAAATCAGAAAGAGATTCAGACCATTGCTTTATGCACCGGAAGCGGAGGATCATTAATTGACCAATGTGTTGACAAACAGGTCGATCTCTTTATCACCGGTGACATTGATTACCATGAGGCATTAAAAGCAAAAGAAATGGGGCTTAATGTCATCGATATTGAACATTTTTACACTGAAAAATACTTTGTTCCGGCTATTCGAAAGCAACTCATTCAATATCAAATTCCCGAAGAATCGTTAATTGCCAGCCAAAAAATGACTTCCCCTTTTAGATTAATATAGTTTTATTACCATTCCTAAGAACAATCATTGATTGTCTCTTCTATTTTGAATTCTATTGCGATGCTCTTCTATTTTACTAAAATCCAAGCCCGGGGATTTAAAAATCCTAAGTTTCAAAAATAGAAAATTTACTTATAATGGCACCGATAATCACTAAAATAGGGCTACTCCGGAAAGCGTCCAATCAATAGTAAATTAGAAAAAAATATCCGTTAAACTGATTTTTTACCGGTTACTTTTTTAATCTTAACCTTTAAAACAATTAATTTATCAAGGTTATAATTAGATAAATCTAATTCATCTTCTTTGATGTTATTATCATAATGTTGCACGATATAGCCAAGCGCCTTCTTTTTTTCCGACTCTGCCGATAAGAATTCAACTTTACCAGAAATAAGCACACTTCTGTATTTCATGCTATTATTACATTGGTCTTTGGATTTTACCAATTGTGCATCCGGAATAATTGCAATACAAACCAGGGGATTTTCCCTCAAAATATCAATTTTTAATCCTTTATTAGCTGAATGAAGAAAAATACATTGCTCATGAAACCCAAAATTCATAGGGACGATATAGGGAATATTATTCCTGGACATAGCTACATTACAGAAAGCGCTTTCCCTGATAATTTCAGTCATCTCTTTGATATCTCTTATCTCTTTATCTTTCCTTCTCATTTAAGCATTCCTTACCTTTATTTTTCCAATTTCTTCCCTACGGTAGCCATATAAACAACAAACTGCTCTTTGCCATCCAAATTCAGTATGCGATTCATATCATCATCTGAAAAGGCGGCAATAGCACAGACACCACATCCGATTGCCCCGGCAGAGAGATATATATTTAGATATAAATTGTTTAATTATCCTGGCTTTCTTTTGAATCATTGATTATTTCCTCCCCGGCTTTTTTCATTTAGAAAGTATAATTGAATCCAAGCTCAACAAAGATCTGGGATAGCTCACCAAAAACTGATTGTAAGAGGAATGACCCCTGCCCCTGTTTTTCTTCCATCATCAGTCCTGCCTGAATCTTGACAGTGGTATTGGTATTTAATTGATTGCTGTATGATGGCATTATTAATTTGGAGTCATCACTAAAATTACACATAGAAGTCAGGCTGAAGCTGGAAAACTCATCAATTTGATAAGAGGCATTACCTACCAACAGTTTCGCATTTTTGTCTTTCCCCTGTTGCTGTTCAGTCATCATGGAACCGGTAATTTGTGATAAAATCTCGGGAGGGACATGTAAATATTCTATCTGAAAATACAGCTGATTACCTGCTTGAAAAAAATAGCTGTAATCAACACCAGCAAGTAGAGAAAAAGAATTAGTTTCATCCCGGTAATATCCCAGTGCACCGTATACACCAAATGAACCTATGTCTCCCTTAGCGGTGACACCAAAACGCTGCTGGCCGGGTTCTTCTGTTTTTACCTGCTCCTGCACAAAGTTAATTGTTACATCAAAATCCTTAATCAAGGTCCTTCCTCTCACACCTATCTTCAAATCCCTGCTATTACCGGGCAAAGATGCTACCAAAGACAAACTGGTATTCCAGTTAATGGGGAAATAGGCCTCCATGGCATTCTGATATTTAGCGCTGTATTCTCTATCCAGAGCAACTGCACCCAGGGAATAGTCCACCGGATTTAATAAAGAACCGAAAGACCAGGAAATTGGCTGTCTTCCAATAGTAAGGTGTATATTTTCAAATCTGTGTTTCCAGTATAATTTTTTCCAAAAAAAATCTACTTTTCCTCCGGCTATATCAGTAAAAAAATAGCCCGCACACCTAATCTCATGATTATTCCGGGGTGGTAAAAATAATTCCAGATCAAGATTTACCCCAGGCAATAACCCAAATCCCATTTCACTATCATAAAAACCTGTTAATGATGCATTAAGTTGTCCGCCCAACTTAATATCATTTGCTTTAACTGATGGACTAAAAATAAAGATGAATAATATAAAGAGTAAACCAATGAATGGATAACATTTTTTCATGGTTGATTCTCCTGTTATGGTATTTTATAGCTTTATTCTTTTTATACTTTCATATTTATTATGACATCTTTTACCCTGGATTTAAAGTAAAGTGTGTTACTGGGAAGCTTGCGCTGGAATCAGCAATAAAACCCGCCTTACCTGAAAAGATAAAGCGGGTTTTATTGTCAATCTTATGTTCTATTTCCGATGAACTTAGCCATCATTTTCCTCAGTTTCCTCAGAGGGACTCTTCTTTTCGCCTTTAATATAGATCTTCCCCTCCCGGATCTCTTTTAGTGCCAGAAGTCGATTGTTTTTTCCATCCATTTCTAAAAGTGGTTTGAAGCCCTGGTTTAACTGCTTGGCTCTTTTGGCCACCATCATGGTTAATAGATATTTATTATCTAAATAATTATTTTCTTTCAATCTCTTAAACTCCTATCTTTTTTTAAATCTGTGCATCCATCACATCGATCTGTTTTTTATAACTTTCGCTGTAAACTTTTTATCTCTTTTTCTAAACGTTTTATTTGCCTTTTCACCTTATCTCTTTCTGATTCTCTATCATTGTCTATAAAATCGATTTTTGGTAAACTCCTCAACATTGATTCAAGTTCTCTAATTTCTTTTCTTTTCTCTTCAATTACGTCTTTGGTAGAATGAATATCATCTCCAAAAAGATAATAACGTTTTTTTTCATTCTTTTTTACGACCACTTCAATTCTCCTTGACAACCTTTCTCTTAAGATTTTAAAAATAGATTGATTATTTCAAATGGATTATAACAAAAATATCATTTATTATATAGTATTTAAGGGAATTTTCAATAAAAGATGTTGCTTATTCAACCTCGACAATCTTTTGAACTAGTTTTTCAATACCTACTGCAACCTTTGAAATTGTAGGACCTAACATATAGGCTGCTGCAGACTCAACCAATACCTGCCTATTTTCACCTCCCTGGACTTCCCCAGTATAATGATCGATGACATGATATTGTTCTTTGTTTGGGGCAAAACAGGTAACCTTAGCACCTGTCCGGTCCAGGAAGAATAGGGTTAGTGCTGCTTCGTGAATCTCGCTGCCATCCTGTACACCGCAGCCTGATAAGACAATGCCAATATTCTTCACAATTACTGACTCCTTTTATCAAAAAAAATAGTTAGGGGAGCAAAATAAAATATATTCATCTCAAAAAAGATTTGATTAAACTTATAATATTATAACTCAAATCTCTTAAAAATAAAATATGATAGAGATTAAATAATTTATATAATCTATTTATGATTTGAACCGATTAATTCAAGAGTAATCCCGGTAGATTTCTATCAATTTTTTGATAGAACGGTCATATGTTTTTTCTACCTCATGAGGAAAAAGGCATTTGTGATATGAATCAATTTTTTTATTTTAGTTAGTTTGTATCAAAAGCTTTCAGGTATCTTTCTTTACCTTATAATGATGGAATCTAAGCTAAGGATTCAGATGCGTTAATCTCACAAAAAATACTTGACATGAAACTAAAATTTTTATTATAATAGCGATGGAAACTATTTAAACTATTTTAGTTTTTTTATTTTATAATTTTAATTTATCTTGATGGTAACCGGCAATGCATTTTTTGAAATCCGATACTATTAATATAAATTTTTCTTTAAGAAGAAATGAATTTTAACAGGGTTATCAGAGAAAGTATGAAAGAAAAGCAAGATAATGCCATCAAAAAAAGAATACTGACCACCGCCAGAACATCCTTCTTTGCCTTGGGCTATTCCAAGGTAACTATGGATGAATTAGCCATAGAACTTCATATGAGCAAAAAGACTCTTTACCAATTTTTTAAAAATAAGCAGCTGTTACTGGAATCTGTTATTTATGATTTTTTTCAGGAATTCCAGGAAAAGATTGACCAAATTATAAAAGAAAAAAATAATCGTGGTTTAGGTATTCTCAAACAATTCTTGTCTTTAGTGCAATCGCAGATTTCACAATTTAACATCAGGGCATTTGAAGACATCCGTAAAAACAATCCTAAAGCCTGGCAAATCATCAGCCATCTTCGGGAAAAAATGATTAATAACGAACTGAGGGAATTACTGAAACAGGGGAAAAAAGAAGGGACTATCCGTAAGGATATTGATCTGGATATTATTGTTTTAATGATCCTCAATACAGTTCAGTCCATTGCTATTCCGGAAGTCATTTCCCAATTTTCCTATTCAACAGAAGAAGTAATAGAAATGATTGCCAGAATTATTATGTCCGGAATTTCAAAATCAGAAAATATAGTATAGTTTCAGGTATATAGAAATGATTGAAATTAGTATACCTTAAATTTGGAATATGATTTATAATTGTGAAGAATATTAATAACAAGACAGTCAGGGGAGTAATTTTGCCTGGTATAGGAGAGTCGTTTAAACTATGAACAAATTAGCCCGATTTATCAGTAAGCATTCCAAGCTCATCATTGTTTTCGTTCTACTTATCACAATTTTAGGTATTACACAAATCAAAAACCTGAAAGTAGAAGATGATATCACCAAATATCTATCCGAAAATGACCTTGAAATTCAGTTTTACCAGGAGATTTCCGAAAAATTTGGAAAATATGATGCAAACCTGACTCTTGTGTCTCTTGAATATAATGATTTATTTGAATTAACTAATTTGCAAAATTTTAAGGTAATCGCTGAACAGCTGGAAAATTCTAATTATATTGTGTCGGTAAATTCTTTTTTAAATATGCCCAAGATTATAGCGACTGACTTCGGCATTGAAGTTAGGGAGTTTGTGGAAGTTTTCCCTGAAACTGAACAGGAAGCCCGGCAATTAAAGGAAACTGCTCTGGAAGATGACCTGGTAAAAGGGGCTTATTTATCATCAGACGGTCAAGTAGGGTTACTCATGATTGAATCACCGGATAGTGTAGACGGAACGCTGTTAAGAAAAGACCTGGAAGACATCATCAATCAGCAGAAAGGAAATATAAAACGAATAGAATACTTTGGACTACCTATGATGGAAACACAAATTACGGAGATGGCTTTAAAAAATATGTCTTTAGCCATCACTGCTGCCCTGGTGATTCTGGTTCTTCTTTATTATTGTTTCAGGAGTATACAAGGAACTTTTTTACCGATTTTGGTCGCCTTGCTCTCCTCATTCTGGTTATTAAGCTTGGTTGCATCATCCGGAAGAACCGTAACCATTGTTATATCTGCTATTCCGATTATTATGCTCTCTCTGGTGACAGCCTATGGCATTCATTTTATCAGCCGTTACTATGAAGAAAGACACTATCTTTCTCCTCAGGATGCGGTTGAAAAAAGTATTGAATTTGTTTTTGTTCCCATTATGATGAGTGCTTTAACTACCATGGCAGGGTTTGCTTCACTCGTTACCGCAGTGGTAAGACCTATGACAGAATTCGGTGTCTTTGCCACAATTGGCATCTTTGTAGCTTTCCTTTTGGTTATTTTTCTGCTGGGTGCTATTTTCAGCACTTTTGTACCCAAAAAGGCACCTGAAAATTTTTCTTACCATGCTAACGACCTGGTAACCAGACTTCTGAAAGTCATTGCTCAATCCATTATTAATAAAAAATATCTGGCATTCGGAATCATCACAACTGTCGTCCTTTTATCTATTATTTTTTCCTTTCAGGTCAAACCTGATTCCTCGATAGAAAACAGATTGGGAAAGAACAACCCTATTACCCAAACGATAGATTATTTCAAAGAGAAATTTGGCGGTGTGGATTTTCTCTATGTTTACATTGAAGCAGACAATGTAAAACACCCTTACATTTTAAGAAGTATGGACAAAATTCAAAATTATGCCAGTCGGCTTCCCTCTCTTGCTCAACCGTCTTCCATTACCACTTTTCTTACCCAACTGAACGATGCCATGGAAAATAAAAAAATTATTCCGAGTAATCCCAATAAAATCGACAACCTCTGGTTTTTTGCCAGTGATAATGAGTATATCAATTCTATGATTGCCGACGAGAATCAAAGTACCATACTACAAATACGTTCCCGGGAGATGACTTCTCTGGTTGTAGACCGTTCTATCCAGCAAGTAGAACAATTTATACAAACAATTCCCAACCTGGTTAAAGCAATTGATTTGAACACATTGTCTATCCGGCAAAAAGAGCAATATTCTTCTTATATTGCTGATGATATTATTTCCTCCTGGCAGGCTAACGGTAATCATATTGAGAATATAGAAGATGTAAAAGAAAAACTCGTTCAAATTGCCGGTCTCCCTGAAGAAGATTTTATCCAATCAACGGAAACTTTTATGGAGGAAGTTATTCAGTTATCAGCACTGGAGTTAGAGGATTTTGGTATATCATCCACTGAGATTCAACCAATGATCTCAATGTACCTTGATGTCTACCCGGAAGAAACATTACTCATTGAAAGTTTAACACAACTACTTGATATCAAAACAGAAGATGCTGATTATTTAAAGGATGTCCTGGATAGTTCTATTTTGATTGCTTCGGACCGTGAAAAAATCAAATATGCCCAAAATGAAATTGCGAGGATTACAAACAGACAACTGGACCAGGAAGATGCTAATTACCTATGGTATTTGACTGATGACTATGTTTATGTTCCTGATGTAAATGGAGAAATCCGTTTTTCCTATCGACTAACCGGCATCCCGGTCATTACCAATCAGGTCAATGAAAGTGTTTTTCAAGGTCAGATTCAGAGTATGTTGACTGCATTTATAGTAGTGTGTATATTATTGATTTTACAATTTGGATCTATATTGATTGGTATCATTGCTATGGTCCCAATTATTTTTACTATCTTAACTGCCTTTGGTATAATGGGGATTGCCGGAATCTCACTGAATATCGGCACGATGATGGTAGCCAGTATTGCTATCGGAGCAGGCATTGATTATACCATTCATTATATCAATCGCTATAAACAGGAACTAAAAAAACATGATCGAATCAAAGCAATGAAGATTACCTTAACCGGAACCGGACGTGCTATCGTCTTTAATTCCATTTCCGTAGCAGCCGGGTTATTTGTGCTGGCTTTCTCAGAAATTAATATGATTTCGGAGTTCGCTAAATTGATTGCCAGCGTTATGCTGATAAGTGTTGTCTATACACTATTATTGCTACCCTTATTATTACAAATAATTAAATTCAGGGAGGAGATAAAATAATGAATTTCAAAAAATATTCCATGACTATAATGGTTCTTTGTATCATTATTATTAGCTTGAATTTCGCTGGTATTGCCGAACAGTTAACTGCTGATGAAATCATTGATAGGGTTAAAGAAAATCAAGTTGATTCTGAAAACAGTAAAACCCAGGCTGAGATGATTCTAAATGATAAAAATGGTGTTACAGAAACAAGAGAAATCATCATGTTTGAAAAAGATGAAAATGATAAAATAACCATGCTGATGCGTTTTCTTTCCCCTAAATCAGTTGAAGGAGTAACCCTGTTAAGTATTGAAAATGGCGATAAAATATACCTTTATATGCCTGCCTATCAAAAGCCAAGAAGAATTGCCGGCTCTTCCAAACAGGAAAATTTCATGGGAACCGATTTTTCTTATGAAGATATTAGTATGGATTACCAGAGCGAAGAATATCAAAAAAGTCTTCTCGAAGAAACAGCTGAACATTTCCTGATTGAAGTCCTCCCGGATGATGAAGACTTGTCCTATAACAAATTTCTGCTCTATGTCCATAAAGAACAATTTTATGTAGAAAAGGTTGAATTCTATGATTTAGACGGACAGCTCACTAAAGCATTAGAGATAAAAGAAGTCAAAATAGATGATGAGGGAAAATTTACACCCATGAAAATAGAATTGAATAACCTGATAGATAACCACCAGACAAAAATGAATATCAAAGAGATTGAATACAACTTAGAGCTGTCATCCGGTTTTTTTACTATTCGCACTTTACAAAAACCAAGTCTCTAATAATAATTCAGGAGGCCCAATCGTGAAATTTAAACAATATTTCTCAGCTGTCTTTTTTCTCACCGGCATTATGGTCAGTTATTCAATACCAGCATTTGCATTTGACGCATCACAGCAATTGCTGTATGAGGGCTCCTATGCTATAAGCA
>Ga0068714_10004802_pt1 | contig 14829 bp, 14 predicted proteins | sample MTBNYHSulfiMetaG_FD_62988 | JGI IMG/M metagenome (GOLD analysis project Ga0068714, IMG submission 62988) | Enrichment culture microbial communities from rom New York Harbor, USA that are MTBE-degrading - MTBE-NYH (New York Harbor Sulfidogenic)... | ecosystem: Environmental > Aquatic > Marine >... | reverse complement strand
CCCATGAGATCAACAACCCCGTCGCCATCATGGTGGAAGAAGCCGGCTGGATTCAGGACCTGATTGAGGAAGAGAGGCCTGCGATGGCGAACAGCGATAACCTGAGCGAAATCGAAAGAGCCCTGCGCCAGATCCACACCCAGGGTAAGCGCTGCAAGGATATCACCCACAAACTTCTCAGTTTTGCACGCAAGACCGATTCTCGCGTGAACGCTGTTTCAATCAACGAGGCCTTGGACGAGGTGGTCTACCTTTCCGAACAGCGAGCTAAATATAGCAGCATCAAAATCAACAAACATTTTCAGCAAAACCTGCCTCACATCCAAGCCAGTGAAACCGAATTGCAGCAAGTACTGCTGAATATTGTCAACAACGCATTGGATGCCATGGAAAAAACCGGCGGAGAAATCAACATCCGATCAGGGATGGAAGACAATTTCATCGTCGTCGAGCTGGCAGACAGCGGGCCGGGCATCGCCCAGGCAAATCTCGGACGAATTTTCGATCCATTTTTCACGACAAAGCCGGTAGGAAAAGGAACGGGATTGGGATTGTCGATCTGCTACGGCATCATTAACAAGATGGGGGGCCAGATCGATGCAAAAAGCGAGGTGAACAAAGGAACCGTTTTTACCATTCGGATGCCGATCAACGGAAGCTCAACCGAAAAAGGCCAACAACAGAAACAAAGCGCTTAGCAGGACAATGCAAGGATTAACTGGACGTCCCTGATAATTAACGTGGGCAATTAGAGGAGATAACACATGACAATCGCCAAAGTGATGCTAGTCGACGATGAGAAACCGTTCGTGGACACCATGATCAAACGCCTGAACAAACGTGAAGTGGATATCGTACCAGCTTATAACGGACAGGAGGCATTGGACAAGCTGGCCGAAGACAGCACCATCGAAGTGGTCATCCTGGACATTAAAATGCCGGTCATGGATGGGATGGAGGCCCTAAATAAAATTAAAAGCAAACACCCATTGGTCGAAGTCATCATGCTCACCGGTCACGCTACGGTTGAAACTGGTATCGAGGGAATGAAAATGGGCGCCTTTGACTATCTCATGAAACCGTGCAACGCCGATGAACTTGTCGAAAAGGTACAACAGGCTGCTGCAAAAAAGCGTCAGCATGAAGAAAAAATTATGGAAGCGAGAATCAAGGCAATTACCCTGCGTAAACCATAGCCGATAGCTCTGAGTTGGAGATGAACTCGGGCGGTCAGGATGTATTCGAATTTTCAAACAGAGAGTGTAGCGGCCACTGAGAGGGGCAATTCGGCCTGTAAAGAGAAGATGCATAAGGACAAACGATGACGGTAAAACTTGACGACAAGAGCGCTCCCATCAACGTGTTGTTGGTCGACGATGAGATTTGCTATGTCAATGTTTTAGCGAATCGGCTTTCGAAACGTAAAATTGCGGCCAGCAAAGCATACAGTGGTACGGAAGCAATCCGGAAATTGCGGGAACAGGATTTTGATGTCGTTGTCCTGGATCTCAAGCTCGAAGACATGGACGGCATCGAAGTATTAAAAATATTGAAAAAAATGATACCCGACCTCAATGTGATCATGCTCACCGGCCATGGCTCGGAACAAGCCGCCAAAGACGGAATTAAAGAGGGGGCTTTTGATTATCTCACCAAGCCCTGCGAACTGCACGAGTTGATCGCAAAGATTCGGGAAGCGCACCAACAACACCAAGGAGGCTGACCACTGCATCCGATGACGGGGCTTACAAGCGCCGACAGCCATACAAACGGGCCATCGGATGTGTTGAAACGAACATCAAATAAAAAAATCCATCCCAGGTAGTGATAGGTTTATTGCTCGTGGGCTCCAAGGAGAATTAGATGTCATTCCTGCTCAAATCCAAACATGTTCAAATTCTTTTCGCTTTTATCCTGGGCGCTCTAATTTTGATGCTGCCCAGGCCGGAAGGCACCCAATTCAGGATTTCCGGCGACAGCAGTTATGGATTTTACGAAACCATTCGCGAACACTTCAACCGCGTGACACCTCCCGACACGGCTGCCGAAAACTACATCGTCGAGGTTCAGAAATCGAGCGATATCGGCTCCTACGAAAAATATCTCAAAACAAAGATCGCCGAAGGTCAGAACGGCGATATCCAATTTGAAACGGTGAACGGCCTTACCCCCAAAGCCATGCGATTCCTGGCGGTGTTGGTCGTGTTGATTTTTCTCTTCCTGGTGGAGCCCATCCCTCTCGAAATCACCGCCATCCTCATCGGCGTCTCCCTGGTGGTCATGCAGATCGTGGATGTCAAAACGGCATGGGCACCCTATATGCATCCGGTGGTGGTCTTCATCATGTGCTGCCTCATCTTCGCCATTTCACTGGAAAAGGCCGGACTGACCAAACGATTGGGGCACTTCATCGTCAAAAAGGCGGGCACCAACGTAGTCCGCTTTACCTTTTTAATCAGTATCGGCCTGGGACTCTCCTCGTCCTTTATGCACGATGCCGCCGCTGTCTCCATCGGCATCGTCACCATGTTGCCGCTCATGCGTGCCGCTGGCATTCAGCCCCATTCCAACACGGCCAAGTTCATGTTGATTTCCCTGGCCTTCGCCTGTTCATGCGGCGGTATGGGCACCCTGATCGGTGGCGGCCGCTGCATGGTATCTGCGGCATTCCTGAAGGAGTTCACCGGCATCGAAATCAATTTCTTCGACTGGATCAAGTATGCCATGCCCATGGCCCTGGTGACCGTTCCCGCCTCGGTCATGGTCTGCTATCTGGTATTTCGGCCGGACAAGACTCTGGAACTGCCCAAATATGATGAAGCCCTGCCCCCCTGGTCGGCCAAGGAAAAAATCACTTTGATCATCATCGGTGCGGCCTTCGTGCTCTGGTTGACCAAAGGGATGCATGGCCTGGACTATTCGGTGACCGGCATGCTGGCCGTGGCCGCATTGGTGCTGGCTGGCATTTTGAAGTGGGACGACGTGCATGAGAACCTGGAGTGGGGCACGGCCCTGTTCATCTTCGGCGGTGGCATCTCCCTGGGGCTGGCAATGGGATACTCGGGTGCGGCAGACTACTTCGCCCATCTGTTCTTCCCACTGATCAAGGGCGGCGGCTGGCTTTTGCTGTTCGCCGGTGTGGCCGTCTTCGGCGCCCTGGTGACCAACGCCATGGCCAATGTGGCCGCGGCTGCATTGATTCTGCCCATCGTCATTCCCATGGCGCAGCTGGAGGGAGTCGATCCGCGTGTGCTGGCCTTGTGCCTCGGCACCGCCACCTCCTTTGCCATGCTGCTGGTCATCGGCTGCCCGCCCAATGCCATTGCTTACAGTTTCCGCCAGTTCAAGGCCTCGGACATTACCAAGGTCGGCCTGGTGGCCACGCCGGTGCTGCTCATCATGCTGATCGCGGTGGCGGCGGTGTGGTGGAAAATTCTGGGCCTGGTATAGCGCTGTCAAAAAAATGCTTCTATTCTAAGCAGGAGTCAACAGATGGCAGTGGAATACCTCAATCATATCCGCCTGCTTCTCATCGATGATGAAGACCATTTTCGCCAGACCCTGTTCAAACGGCTGGAAAGAAGAGGCCTGCGGGTGCGCCAGGCGGACAGCGGCGAAACGGGCCTCGCCCTCTTGAAGGCTGAACCGGTGGATGTGGTCGTACTGGATGTGAAAATGCCCGGTTTGGACGGCATTGAAGCCCTCAAATGGATCAAGGCCCAATGGCCCCAAACCGAAGTCATCTTTCTCACCGGTCACTCCACCACCCAGGATGGGGTCGAAGGCATCAAGTCCGGCGCCTTCGACTACCTGAGCAAACCCATCGAATTCGAGCATCTGCTGGAAAAGATCAAACACGCCTACCAAAAAAAGACCAGAGATGAGGAGCGCCGCCAGGAGGCGGCTTACAAGGCCAGAATCGAGCAGCAGATGATCGCCACCGAACGTCTCGCTTCCATGGGGACCCTGGCGGCCGGGGTGGCCCATGAAATCAACAACCCTCTGGCAATCATCAATGAAGCCGCTGGATTTCTCAGCCTGCTGCTGAAGAAGGAAGAGTTGGCCGCCATGCCACGCCGGCAGGACTTTGAAAAGGCCATTCAAAAGATCAGCAACGCGGTCAAACGCGCCCGGGTCATTACCCACCAGCTGCTGGGCAGCGTCCGCAAGCAGGAACCGGTTTTCGCCGAAGTGGATTTGTATGAGTTGGCCACGGAAACCCTTCAATTGGTGCATAAGGAAGCGGCCAACAAGGAAATCCGGATAATCCAGTCCCAAGGCGGAAATCCCGGTCCGATCTGGATCGACCCCAACCAGGTCCGGCAGATTCTGATCAATCTGTTGACCAATGCCATCCATGCCACTGGTAAAGATGGCAAAATCGAAGTGCGCATCGAGGCGGACCCGGAAACCTCAACCCTGATCGTCAGCGACACCGGCAAAGGCATCCCCAGGGAGAACATGGAGAAAATATTCGAACCGTTCTTCAGTGACAAACCGCCGGGTGAAGGTACCGGTCTCGGCCTTTTCGTCACCCGCCAGATCGTGGAAAAACTGGGCGGCAAAATAGAAGTCCAGAGTCGGGTCGGTGTGGGAACCAGCATGAAAATCATTCTCCCCAACCGAAACCCGCTGAAGTCGACTTAGCGCGCCTCGTGGGCGCCAGACAGATCAATCAAGACTGAAAATCGTGCAAAGGAGAAAACGAACATGGTTAAAATTCCGACCAGAATATTGCTGGTTGATGATGAAAAAGATTTCGTCGAAATGCTCTCCATGCGCCTCACCGAATCAGGAGAACAGGTGACGGTGGCCTACAGCGGGCAGGAGTGCCTTGAGAAACTGGCCCGCACGGCGGTGGACGTGGTCATTCTGGACATCAAGATGCCGGGCATGGACGGCATTCAAACCCTCAGGGAAATCAAAGGCATGTTCCCGCTGGTGGAGGTCATCCTGCTGACGGGACACGGCACCACCGAAACGGCCGTTAAGGGAATGAAGCTGGGGGCCTTCGACTACCTGCTGAAACCGGCGGACTTCGAAGATTTGAGCGCCAAACTCGAAGGTGCCAAGAAGAAGAAAGATGAACAGGATGAACGCATCCGGCAGGCCGAAGCCAGACTTTTATTGCGCAAGGGTGGCAATATCTGATCCAGATTGACCCGATCGGGTCTGGCCTGGCCAGCCCGGATACAGAGACACTTTTTAGCTCAAGGGCCGCTAAACCCCAAGGAGGTGCACCGACCGCTCCGCAGGCAGCAATGATGCGAACGGTGATATAGACGACAAATGACCCTCCCCGCCGGGCGATGGACGGGATTGCTGAAATCAGTTCCTTTTTGTAGTGCAAAAACACTTTCCCCGGTACGCGGCGCAATGCCACGCGCTGGTGGCATCAAGGAGAACGATCGATGCTAGCGGTCGCAAAATCTAAAAAGGTCCAAATTTGTTTCGCATTTTTGCTCGGTGCCATTGTCTTACTGTTGCCCAGACCGGAAGGAACCCGTTTCAGGGTTACGGGCGACAACAACCAACGCTTTTTCCAAACCATCCAGGAAACATTCGAACTGGTCCAACCGGCGGATAAGACCGGCGATGGCTATGTGGTGGCAGTGCGCCATGCGCAACCGGGAGCGGATGGTGTACTGAACCAAAAGGCCAAGGCCTTCGCTGACGGGACCATCCAGATCGACTACCTCGATGGTCTCTCGCCGAAGGCGATGCGCTTTCTGGCGGTTCTGGTGGTGCTGATCTTCCTGTTCCTGGTCGAACCCATTCCCCTGGAAGTAACGGCCGTGTTGATCGGCGCTTCGCTCGTTCTCATGGGGATCGTGGATGTCAAAACCGCCTGGGCGCCCTACATGCATCCGGTGGTGGTCTTCATCATGTGCTGTCTCATTTTTGCCATCTCCCTGGACAAAGCGGGCTTGACCAAACGAATGGGACATTTCATAGTCCAGAAGGCAGGCACTAATGTGGTCCGGTTCACATTTGTCATCAGCACGGGTTTGGGCATGGCCTCCATGTTCATGCACGATGCCGCGGCCGTCTCCATCGGCATCGTCACCATGCTGCCGTTAATGCGCGCCGCCGACATCAAACCTCACTCTAGTACCGCCAAATTCATGTTGATCTCCCTGGCATTCGCATGCTCGTGCGGGGGAATGGGGACACTCATCGGCGGCGGCCGCTGCATGGTATCGGCCGCGTTTCTAAAAGAGTTCACGGGGATTGAACTCGACTTCTTCGACTGGATCAAATACGCCATGCCCATGGCCATTGTCACGGTCCCTGCTGCCGTACTCATCTGCTACCTCGTATTTCGCCCGGACAAAACTTTAGAGCTGCCCAAGTTCGATGAGAAGCTGCCGCCGTGGTCGTTTCAGGAGATCATCACCCTGGTCATCATCGGTATCGCCTTTGTACTCTGGTTAACCAAGGGGCTTCACGGTCTCGACTACTCGGTCACCGGCATGATCGCGGTGGCTGCCCTGGTACTGGTGGGCATATTGAAATGGGACGACATCCACGAAAACCTGGAGTGGGGCACGGCCCTGTTCATCTTCGGTGGGGGCATCTCGTTGGGGTTGGCCATGGGTTACTCGGGAGCGGCCGACTATTTTGCCAACATTTTTTTCCCGCTCGTCAAGGGCGGCGGCTGGCTGCTGCTCTTCATCGGTGTTGCGATTTTCGGCGCACTGGTGACCAACGCCATGGCCAATGTGGCAGCCGCTGCACTGATCTTGCCGATCGTGATTCCCATGGCGCAACTGGAGGGAGTTGACCCGCGGGTGCTGGCCTTATGCCTCGGCACCGCTACTTCTTTTGCCATGCTGCTGGTCATTGGCTGCCCACCCAATGCCATTGCCTACAGCTTTCGACAATTCAAGGCATCGGATATCACCAAGGCCGGCCTGGTGGCCACACCGGTCCTGATCGCCATCCTCGTTGGCATCGCCTTTGTCTGGTGGAAATTTCTGGGGTTGGTATAATATTTATTCAAAACAGGCGGCAATGAACCGAAGTACACCGAGGAGGCCAAAAATATGATTAAAGTTCCGACCCGGATATTGATAGTCGACGATGAACACGATTTCGTTGAAATGCTCAGCATGCGTCTCAAAGAAGCCGGTGAAGTGGTGGATGCAGCCTATGATGGTGAAGGATGCATTCGAAAGCTCCGACAGGACGGATTCGATGTGGTCATTTTAGACATTAAAATGCCCGGCATGGACGGCATCCAGACGTTGCGAAAAATTAAAATCATGTTCCCACTGGTGGAAGTCATTCTGTTGACCGGACACGGCACGACGGAAACGGCAGTAGAGGGAATGAAGCTGGGCGCTTTCGATTACCTGTTGAAACCAGCAGACTTTGAGGACCTCGAGACCAAACTGGAAGGCGCCCGGCGCAAAAAAAGCGAACAGGAAGAGCGCATACGGCAGGCCGAAGCGCGCTTACTGCTGAGAAAAGGCGGCAACATCTAAATGTTGCTCACAACCATGGCACCCCGACCCTTTCAAAAGGGCCGGGGTGTGGTCTTTTCCGATGTTCGATCCCAAGAAAGCTTCCCCGCACGAGTGTGGCTGCGGCATGGGCAGGTCAAAGCTGGCGGTCAACCTTATTCGGACTGATCGATCTCTCTGAGCTTGCTCAGAATCTCACGGGCCGAATGCCCCATGGATATTCGCAGCATGGCATCCATTTTTTTCTCTTCGATCTGCTTCTTGTTCATCACCCGCTGCCTGAATGCCTGAGCCAGGGTATCCAACAGGCGATCGAATTCACAGGGCTTCTGCAAATAGGAGAATGCACCGGCACGTGAACACTCAGCGGCGGAATCGATGGTGCCGTGACCCGTGAGAATTACGATTTCCATCCAGGGATGCTGCTTTTTCAACGCCTCAAGCGTCTCTTTTCCGTCCATGCCGGGCATTTTCAAATCTACCAAAGCGATATCAATGGGCTGGTTCCTGGCGACTTCAAGTGCCTTGTCTCCCCTGTTGACGGCTGTGACATTGAAGTCGCGCATTTCCAGGCTGCGGCTGATGGAATGCAGAAACTGTTCCTCGTCATCAACAATCAACAAATTAATCTTATTGGTTATCATAATGTTTTCTCCGTTCTGATGGGTGAATAACTTTAAATTTCAAGTTGTCACAGCTGCTGTGCCAGACTAAAAGCCAAACCATTTCCAATAACCCCAGAATACCCAGATCCAAAGCACCGCCATGCTCAGAATAAAGACCATGGTACCATGGATTAAAAAGTCCTTCATCGTGATCAACTGTTCGCCGGTTTCAGGATCCTTTGCGATACTGAAGACTATGGCGTTGTTGGGCGTACCGATAATCAGGATGTGGGCAAAGGATGAAGCAAAAGCCGTTGCCAGCCCCACCAGCAGCGGTGACGTGCCAGACAAGGTGGCCATGGGTACCGTGATCGGGCCGATGGCGGCCACCGTGGCGCCGTCGCTCATGAAGTTGGTCATGATGCCGGTGATCAGGCTGGTGGAAATGCATAAACCCGTTCCGGCCATGAGAAAATCGGGCAGCAGATTCACGAAACCCGAGGCCAGCCACAAGGCCGCACCGGAGGCCGCCAAACCGTAACCCATGGCGCTCGCGGCTGCATAGAGCGCCACCACGTCCCAGTGGATGCCGTTGATGTCCTTCCAGCGCAGAATGCCCAGAATGTTCAACAGCACCAGGGCCAGCAGGGCCGGACCGCCCATGCCCAGTTTGTCGGACAGGGTCGACCACATCAGTATCAGCAGTACAAGCACGAAAGCCGCTTTGTACTCATCCCGAGTCATTTTTCCGATCTTTTCCGACTCCCGCCGCACCTCGGCCGCCACATTGACGTTGGGCGACAAAATCTTCTTTCTGAAGACGATCAGAAAGTAGGCCGCAATGACGATGGACATCACCGGCACGAACGGCAAGCCGCGCGCCACCCACTGCCCGAAGGAGAGCTGGACCCCGTAGTCGGCGAAGATGCCCAGCATCACGGCGTTGCGGCCGCCAGCGGCCGGTGATCCGGGTCCTCCCACATTGCCGCAGAAGGTGAGCATCAGCAGCAGCATGACCACCAGGGCCTTGTCCTGATTCAGGTTGGCCGATCGGATGGCGCCCAGGTATACCATCATGAGAATCGGCGCGATAAAAGCCACCAGGGCGTGCTCGGATAAGAATGAGGCCGTGACCGAAAGCAACGGAGCGAAGATAAAACAGAACTTGACCAGATTGGTGCTGGTACCCAGCAGCAGTATGCCGATGCGCCGGTCCAGGCCGGTTTTGGTGATCGCCGCGGCCAATGCCAGAACGCTGAAAATGAACACCACCGAATCCTTGGCATAGGCCTGGGCCACGTCTCCTGGTGTGAAAACGCCGAAGAAGTACATCAAAACGCCGACCAACAGGGCCGTTACACCGATGGGAATCGCCCCCGTGGCCCAGAAGAGCGCGGCCACGACCAGAACCCCCACCATCACCTTGGCCCGCAGGGCCACCTGCGTGTCGGTGGCCGGTCCTTTGGTGACCTTGCCATCGGCGTTCAGGGTATTGCTGCTGATCTTGGCCTTGGCGCCATAATATTCGACAATGGTCTGACCGGGTTTCATCTTCTTGTAGTCCGAGTAGCCCGTTATGGACTCGGCGGGCTTGCCTTGTTTGGGAGTGGTCAACAGAGTATAGAGGGACTTTGGTGTGGGCATCAACGCGATGAAAAGAAACAGCACTGCACCCAGGATGATAATGCCGGGCCGCGCATTGTGAGCGCCGATGAGCCACTGTTTTAGACTGGTCCGTTGAATATCCGGGATCTCGTGGCGGGCCAGCGCCTTGACTCTTTCCGAAGCCGCGGCCTGAATGGCGTCGATCAGGTCTTCGATGGGGCAAGGTTTTTCGATGTATCGAAATACGTCGTGCTTGCCCGTGATACGGGCCGATTCGGTGGTGCCGTGTCCGGTATGCATGATCACCTGGACCTCCGGACGGATTTTTTTGATCTCCTTTAAGGTCTGAATTCCGTCCATCCCCGGCATTTTCTGATCCAGAATGACCACTTCCGGATTTTCGTGGCGCACCAACTTGATGGCGTCTTCGCCGTTGTCAACATCGAGGACCTTGTAATTTCGCACCACCAGCTGCTGGGCCAGGCCCTTGCGAAAATCTGGTTCGTCGTCAATCAGCAGAACTTTCGGCAACCCGTTGCCGTCGCTAATCGGCATTGCTTTTTCCATTGATGGCTCCTTTGCTTTTGTTTTTGGGCAGCACCACGGTGAACGCACTGCCAGCTCCCGGCAAGCTTTGGACCTCGATGGTTCCGCCCATAGATTCAATGATTCCGATGGAAACACTCAGCCCCAATCCGGTTCCTTTGCCAACTTCCTTCGTGGTGTAGAACGGATCGAAAATCCTTTTGAGTTGTTCGCTGTCCATACCCTTGCCTGTATCGGTAATGGTGACACGAACCGTTTCTTCATCCTGGTTCGTGGAAATGGTAATCTTTCCGGGCCCCTGAATGGCGTCCCCCGCATTGTTGATCAGGTTTAAAAATACCTGGCGAAGCTGATCCTGATCGACCATCACCATCGCCAGGTCTGCATCAAATTGCCTTTCTACGGAGATATCGTCCAATCCCAAAGAACGCTCCTTGAATCCCAGCAAGACATCATCAATGATGGCGTTGATATTGGAACGCGCCAGGTGGGGCTCACTTTTACGCCCATAATTCAGCAGCTGTTGGGTTATTTTCCTCGCCCGGAAAACGGCTTCTTCGACAACCTTGATCTCCTGTATGATCTGAGCCGGAGATGCATCCATGTTAAATTCAGGATTGAGCATGTCCTTGATCACACCGCTTGTGGCCAATATGATGGCGAGTGGGTTGTTGATTTCGTGCGCCACCCCGGTGGCCAACGCCCCCAGTGACGCCAGTTTGGAGGCGTGCAGCAGCTGCGCTGTCAACGCGTCCTGCTTCTCGGCGTTTTCCCTGGCTTTTGCCACCAGTGCGTGGGTCGCCATCCAAATTGTCATGCCCACGATCACCAGGATAACTGTCGAGCCGATCAGCATGAACTTGCGGGCCTTGTAGAGCTGGGCGTAGGCAATACTCAACGGTTCGCTCACCAGAAGAGACCAGGGCACCTCTTTCAACCAGGCGTGAGCCATAAGGACAGCATCACCATTGGTCACAATCGTCTGGGCGCCGGAAGGCACGTCCACGGGTGGGATATAACTGCTTACCGACAGCGCCTCATCGACTCCTTGATCGGCCAATTGGATACGCCCTTCGCGGTTGACCAGAGCGGAGGCCACGCCTTGTCCGCGGTTGATCGTTTTGAGAAAGAGATAGAATTTGTCGGGATCCAAAGTGGCCCGCAATATGACAGGATGGTCATTCACGGTCTGCTTTGCGGCAATGGTAAAATGAAGTTTATTCCGAAACCCAAGATAGATATCACTGATGGCATAACCGTTTTCAGAGGACTCCAATGTAGAGAACCAATCCTGAGCGCTGTAATCTTTGTTTTGAAGAAAAGGAAAGGGGCCAGCATAGCCAATTTGCATTCCATGCTGGGTCAAATAACCAATATCGATAAAGGCATCGCTGGTTTGTCTCAACTGCCGGAGAAGACTGTCCATTTGCTGTTGGGATGGCACCAGACTGAAAGCGGGGTTATGAAAGAGAGCGAAAATATTCACCAACCGTTCCTGGAGAAAAAGATCGACAGTGTTGCGTTGACTTTCGGCTATGGCGGCCAGATTCAGCTTTCCGGTCTCTTTCAATGTCATATGAAATTGATAATGAAAATAAGCTGAAAGCAATATCAGGGGAACGAGAAAAGCAGCCATCAACCCCAATAAAAATTTACGTTCCAGCTTTATGAAGTAAGCCTTAAGATCCACTTGCTTGTCTGGGTCTGTAGAGACGTGTTGGCCAAGTGATGGTGGCAGTGAAGACATGTGAACCTTTTACCTGTTTAGGGGCACGCGGTCCCAATCTTGAAATTGATCGATTCAATAAAGTTTGTTTTCAACATCTGTAGAAGAAATTGAGCAAACCACATGCCACATCACACATGGTTGTTTATTCTTTTATTTCAGTATGTTTGGTAAAAATCGGCCTTGGCCGAAGAAGCGACAGTGGCAGTTCGTTTTGCATGGTGTAAAAGAACCGAACACAAGAGAAGATGTCGAGGCTTATTTGCTGCGGGTCTGGGTGGGATCTTTTTTACTGTTTTGTTCCGACAGGATCACACGGATTTTTTGCTTCAGCAGATCCACGCTTTGGCCGCTCTTTTCGACAAACGCCACGGCCCTGCCGGGTGTGCGGATGGAAAAGCAATCGGAGGCCAGACAATGAAAAATGACGGTCAGGGTTGGCCGCTCCGCCAACATCCGGCCAAAAGCGGCCGGATCCTCCAGGCCCGGCATATCGGGATCGATAACCAGGGCATCCAGCTTGCCGGGCCGGTGAATCCAATTCTTGAGCTGATCGGCGTTATCGGCCGAATAGACGCGATGGCCTTCGCTTTTCAACTCCCGCTGCACGAAATCCCTTATCCGCGGGTTCCGATCGGCGATGAGGATGACATATTCTCTGTCCATATCATTCAAACGCCTTGGAAAGTTCATATTCACGGCTGCCGCTGATGTGTCTGATACTGAACCCGAGTCTCCGCCCCAGGGCCAACATCTGTCGGTTTTCAGCCAGCACGATGCCATAGATGCGCTCGTAGCCGCGTTTTTGGGCAATGGACAAACAGTTCTGCAACAAGCATGCGCCGATGCCCTTCCCCTGTAAGGCATCGGCCACCAGGACGGAAAATTCGGCTGTACCGGGAAGATTGGTCTCGACCACACGGGCATCGCCCACCATTCTCTCTTCGCCGGCCTCCCTCGAAATCGCAACCAAGGCGATCTCACGACTGTAGTCGATCCGCGTAAACCGTTCCAGCATGGCGGGCGGCAATTGACGAAAATAAGTAAAAAACCGAAGGTAGACCGAGTGCGGGGTAAGCGTATCAAAAAGCGCCTCGAGCAAAGGAGCATCGCTCTCCTGAATGGGACGAATCTTCAGGCGCCCCACTTCCGGCAATTTGACAAAAAATTCATAATGATCCGCATATAAAAGTCCAGACGGTACGCTTGGCAATGTCAGCTCATCAGATACGCCGGCCTCATCATCTCTGGTGGCCTTGAAACCCACCCGGCTGTCCATGGCAGGGATCCTTTCCAAACCTCAACGCAACGGTTCAAGCGATTAATTGACGATCCATACATTATGCTTTCTGCCAACATGCAGAATCTTGTGACTGACCCGACCGATGAGAAAGTCATCGAGGTTGGTCACGCCCTTACGGCCGACGACGATGGTGTTGTAATTGTCGGCCTCGGCGAACTCAACCAGCGCGCCGGCGCGACTGGGCTTGTTCCTGATGATACGGCTGTCGATCTTTTCCCCATCATAGCCATAGGGGGCCAAACACTTTCTCGCCTTTTCAAATGCTTCTTCCAGGGCATTTTCGTAGGCTTTGACGTCCGTCTCGGCGCCCTCCCCCACCACGGAGGCGCCGTTCCGACGCACCACCACGGCCAGGGCAATCGTGTAGCCGCGGCCCTGGGTCATCCGGCCGACAAAATCCACCGCCCGCATGGCATTATCCGACAAATCCATACCGATCAATATCTTCTTGTTGTCCGGTTTGCGGCCTGCGAACACCAGCGGTGCCATGTGGAGGCCGTCGAGCACCTTAAACGCCACGCTGCCGATGACGACCCCGGCCAGGCGTCCCATGCCGCGGCGCCTGATAACAACCGCATCGTAAGGCTTGCGGGCATTGGCCACCGCTGCGATGAGGTCCCGCGCCACTCCGTGCTGGCGATCGTGGATAACCGTTTTTACCCGCTCGGGATCGAAATTGGCGGTGATCAAAATCCTCCGGCATCTCTCCATGTGCTTTTCGATGAGTTGCCGCTGGTGCTGCTCCCATCCCAGCAGTTGCCCGGAAATGTGTATGGCCGCCGGTTCCCTGGCCAGATCGTAGTGACTTTCGGGGACTTTTCTGAAGACATGGAACAGACGGACCTCGGCATTGACCAAGGCCGTCAAGCCTGCCAGGTATTTTACGGTTCGCACGCTACGATCCGACCCGTCCAGGGCCACGAGGATCCTTTCTATGGGTTTGTCAGGCATACCGAATTCTCCTTATCGGTCGATGACGTTTCGTTCACGGGCCATTAAACAGACTGGACATGAAGAAACGATTGCAGGATAGGACGACATGATCGGGGATGCCATCCCCAGGCTTACGGCTTCACTGCACAGGTCTCTTCAGACTATCCAACCGCTCCCGGCGGCAGGGTAACCAGGGGGATCGGGCTGCTGTGAACCATTTTGCGCGCAACCGACCCGACGATGGTATCGGCCAGATTGGATCGTCCCTTGGTTCCCATCACCAGCATATCGGCTTTTTCCTCTTTGATCGCGGTGAGCAGTTCCTGATGCGGAACGCCGATGCGCACCAATTTGCGTTTGACGAGATCCTGGGCCCCGGCCTGTTCCACGAGATTATCCAATTGATTGCGCCTGAAGGTCTTGTTCTCTTCCACCACTTTGTCGAAAAAGCCGGGATCGTAATAGGCATCCGTGGCCGTTCTGATGGCACTGATATCACGCTGGTTATAAACGTTCACCAGAATGATCTCGGCGCCCAGGGCCTGGGCCAGCTGCATGGCGTACTGTACCGATGGAAGTGAATAGTCCGACAGATCGACCGCCACCATAATTCTTTCAATTTTTCGCATGGCCATCTCCTCGTAT
>Ga0068714_10004800_pt1 | contig 14836 bp, 11 predicted proteins | sample MTBNYHSulfiMetaG_FD_62988 | JGI IMG/M metagenome (GOLD analysis project Ga0068714, IMG submission 62988) | Enrichment culture microbial communities from rom New York Harbor, USA that are MTBE-degrading - MTBE-NYH (New York Harbor Sulfidogenic)... | ecosystem: Environmental > Aquatic > Marine >... | reverse complement strand
TCGTCTCGAGCCCGTGGGGACTTGCCGTGCTCAAGCTCCAGGGCGCCACACTCACCACGGCCCTGGCGCAGGCCAAGGGTACGTGGTTTGGGGGTTGGTGTTATGATCCGGACCGCGACGCCATCGGACAGATCGCCGATTTCAATGCAGACGGCCGGGCCGATCTGCTGATCTCCAGTGACTGGGGCATCGGCGTCCTCACGTTGGCGGGCAATACCCTGACCAGCCTCGATATCGCGCCCTACGGCGAGCCGGTCGGTGCGTGGTATCTGGCCGCAACGGACCGAATCTGTGGTGTGGTGCGGCTGGGCCCCGGACGAGGCACAGGAATCCTGCTGAAAAAGCAATAGACCCAGCCCGCGGCTCGCAGTTCGTATCCCGTCGCGCGTCGTGCGTATCTCGCCAAATGTGAAGAGTGAAGCGTGAAGGGCCAGACAACCGTAGGGTGTGCGCCGCACACCACTCTGCTGTCAGCCAAGCGCTACGTCGAGCGTCATCATCAGCGCGAACCCCACCATGGCGCCCACGGTGGCGAAGTCCGTGTACTTGTGCAACTGCGATTCGGGGATCACCTCCTCGACCACGACGTAGATCATCGCGCCGGCGGCAAAGGCCAGTGCGTACGGCAGGATCGGGCGCATCCAGAGCACCGCGAACGCGCCGATCACGCCGGCGATCGGTTCGACCACGCCCGACATCTGCCCGTACCAGAAGCTGCGCAGGCGCGAGAAGCCCTCCCGCCGCAACGGCACCGAGACCGCCGCCCCTTCCGGAAAATTCTGGATCCCGATCCCCAGCGCCAGGGCCACCGCACCCGTCAGCGACGCCGACCCCACGTCGCTCGCCGCGGCGCCGAAGGCCACGCCCACCGCCAGCCCTTCCGGGATGTTGTGCAGCGTGATCGCCAGCACCAGCAGGATGCTTCGCTGCCAGTGGGTCTTCACGCCCTCCGCCTCGGCCATGGGAAAGCCCGCATGCAGGTGGGGCAGCAGCTTGTCTGTGCACCACAGAAACGCGCCGCCCAGCAGAAAGCCGACCGTCGCGGGAAGCCACGCGGCAGCGCCGGATTGCTCTGCCATCTCGATCGCCGGCGCCAGCAGCGACCAGAAGCTCGCTGCGATCATCACGCCGGCGGCGAAACCCAACATGCCGTCCAGTGCCTTGCGGTTGAGGCTTTTGAAGAAGAATACGATGCCCGCGCCCAGCGCCGTGACGAACCACGTGAACAGCGTCGCCAGCAGTGCCTGATGGACCGGACCAAGCTCGACGAACCATTGCCTCATGTGACGCCGACTCCTTTCCTCGTTGTTCGATTGACGAGTTTGCTATGGTAGCTCCGCCGCAGCGCTCTGGCAATCGGTTTGTCGCTCCCGCCGCATCACGCGTGTCGCGTGAAGCGGGGGGCCCTCGCATGTGGCCGGTGACCGGTGGTTCGTGCCGAGGCCGCGGCCTCATGCCACGGATCACAGGCCACGGACCACGTTCTGTCCCTTCTACGCTCGCGCTCCCCTCTACCCCGCACACCGCTCCGCTATGCCTCCGTGCCTCGTTCCAGCGCGGCAAGCCGCTTGGGCAGACAAGCCGCCGTCTGATAGGCGCTGACCCCGATGAGGCCGGCAACGAGAAAGGCGAGCATCATGAACGGATCGACCCTCTCCCAATCCAGCATCATCCGGATCAGCCCAAACGCGGCTCCAGCCAACGCCAGAAGTGTCCCGACGCGAAGCGTGCCCAGGAACACGGAGGTGTGATCTTTCTGCATATCGCTTGCTTCTTTTGACCGGTATCTCGTATTTATGTCTCGTCGTTCGGGAAGCGTATCGCGTGCAGCATCCGTCGTCAAGCGCAGTCCCTCCAGCCTCCGGTCTCCAGCCTGTGGCAGCAGGCAATTCTGAACTTGTCACCTCCGAAGTGGTTGCATGGCTATGGCGATATCGCCATCTACTCGCCGCTGGAGGTTGTCGGATATGAAGATGAAGACCTTTGACTGTGTTCAGATGAAGCGCCAAGGGGCCGAGCAGGTGATGAAGCGATTGGAGGGAAAGACGATCCTCGAACAACTGGAATACTGGCAGAAGGGGACGGAAGAACTCTAAAGACACCAGCGAAGCCTCAAAGACAGGGTCCGTCCCTGTGGTGTCTCTGATATCTCCGAGGAGAGCTCAGGGTCTGTCCAGAGCGTCGAAGACAGCCGCTCTGAGCGGATAGCCGCGGCCGTGGTTATCGTCCATCGTCCGATTTCCCGCCTCATCGCAGGCCTCGACGGCAAAGACGTAGGTGCGGCCCGGCACCAGATCGACCAGGTCTACGGCGAAGTGGCTTGCATCCCACATCCCTACGGCCGTCTTGTCCAACGCACCGGCCGCCGTTCCATAGTGCACGGTCCCGCAGGCCGGTTCGTCCGTGTCAAATACGATGGTGGCACGTGACCTGAGGGTCTGATCCACGCGGACATGGGAAAGGGAGACCACCGGAGGCTCCGCATCCACGCCGACCACCTGCACGACGGCCGCCCGATCACCTGTTCCATCGTCGGCGTCGTCATAGGTGACTGTGAGGGTTTCGCCGTGTCGGACCTGCAACGCTCCGTCGTGGACGACCTTGGCGTGGCTCGAAGTCTCGATGGCGCCGTCGAAAACGCCCGAGGTGTTCCACTCGGTGAGGCTCACCGTTTCTTGATCGCCGCCATCGGTGGTCACCGTGACATGCGATGTGACATGGCCCTGCAGGTTGAGATCGGCAACGCGAACCCCGACGATGTCACTACCGCGATACACATGTGTCGAAAGAGCGAGCGACGCTTTCCTTGCGATCGGAACATACACGACCGGGTTGCTGAGGCCTAAGTAGTCGGCATAGCCGTGGTCGTACAAACGCTTCATGGTGACGTAGTATTGTTGGTGAGGGATCAGCGGAGTACAACGCAGATCGACGGTCCCGGACGAGGGAACCGAGCGCCAACCTCGGATGTCGGTCTCGCCCGGCATTCTGCCTATGGCATAGTGGTACAGCGACAGGGGGAGGTAGCCCCCTTTCGGAATCTGCCAGCTCATGCGCACAGAGGAAGGATCCGTGGTGATCCCTTCAGGATTCAGAGCGACGGTCGGTCGGTCGGTGAGAAATGCCTGGCGAAACGGAGGCACGGGCAGTTCGAACTGCTCGATCGCTACGAGGACGGCGTTGACGTAGATATCGAGTGCAAACGTCGCGCGATACAGAACGAGTATGTCCTGATCAACAGAGAGAACATAGGGATCCGTCGCGTTGGTCGTCCTGCGCTGACTCTGGATGATCCCGTAGGAGGCCGTATCCTCGCCGTCCTGAACGGTTACGTGTGGGTCCATTGATCTCAGCCTTGCCGTGATGTGGCCCCACCGGCAACCGAAGTTCCTGATTGTGGCATACAATCGGGCCTTCCTCGTGCCGGCCGGGCCCTGCTCGTCGGTGTACTGAGCGATCTTGCCGACCAGTTCTGGTCTTGGCCCCAGGAACGGGTGACCGACCGCGCGCCGCGCGTTGATGCGTCCCGCCCCGAGCATTCCGACAAACGAGGGGTTTTCTTGATCCACACGGTCTGCCGTGGCAACGAGCTGGTTGACAATCTGCTGGCGATCCCAGCCGGGGTGAATCGACTTCGTCAAGGCGGCGATCCCGGCCACAATGGGGCTGGAAAGACTCGTCCCGTCCGCTCGCTTATATCCGCCGTACAACGCGGTGGTGCCAATGTCGACCCCCGGCGCCGCCACATCGATGCAGGGGCCAAAATTGGAGAAGTCCGCCTTCGCATCGGAAAGACTGTCCGTCGATGCGACCGAGACAACGCTCTCATAGGAAGAGGGGTAAAGCAACCCGTCGCTCGCTTCATTTCCGGCGGCCGCCACAACCACGCAGCCATGGTCGGAGGCATACTCCAGCGAGGCCAATTCATAGTGGCATGCATCATACCCTCCCGAGCTGATGTTGATGATGTCGGCGCCGTTCTCCGCGGCGTACCGGATGGCGGCGCAGACCAACGTCGCTGGGACTTGCCCGTGCGATCCCGCGGTTTCATGGACGACACTGTAGCCCGCGCGCAGGATCATGATTTGGCACCCCCAGGTTACGCCCGCCACGCCGATGCCGTTGTTGCCCACGGCGGCCGCCGTGCCCGCGACGAGGGTCCCGTGGCCCTGAAAATCGTCGGGGTCGTTGTCCTCGCCCTCGCGGTCTTCCCCTGGGTACACATCATCCGCGAAGATGTCATCGACAAAGTCCCAACCCATGATGTCGTCGGTGTACCCGTTTCTGTCATTGTCGAGACCGTCGGCGGCCGCGTTGAGTTCGTTCCGGCTGATCTTTCTGTCCCCGTTGAGATCGATGTCATGCAAGGTCGTGCGCCTGTCACCGTTGCGGTCGGCGACTTCCCCCGGATTGACCCAGACATTGTCGAAAAGGTCCTCATGGTTGTATGAGACTCCCGTGTCAATGATGGCAATGATGACACGGGGGTCGCCTGTCGTATGGTCCCAGGCGTTCTGGGCTTCGATTCGGTCCAGGTGGGTCTGCCCGAATTGCGCATCCCAATAGAGGGGATCGTTCGGCTCGACGTAGGAAGTGTATCGATAGTAGTCCGGCTCGACCCACTCGACTTGCGGGTCGTCGCGCAGTCTTTCCATCGCCACCTGGATATCGGTGTCCGGCGGCAGGTAGGCCACCTGGAGATCTCTGAGCCCATCGGAGTGCGAGGCCCGGAAGAGGCCGCCTGTCTGGACCAATCGGTTCCTGATCGCCAGATCTTGTAGTCTTCGCGCTCGCTCCTTCGACGCCCACGAAACGGAGTGGTCTCGTTCCGCAACAGACTCCCTGAGTTTGAAGACCAGGCGATCCGGCGCGTAGCGAGGCCGGTGGGGTACGGCCTGGACGTTCCCTCGTGGCGTCGTGATCCTGTCTGTGGCACTACCCGGGCCGCACGCCAGCAGGCTGATCATGGCCACCATGAACGAAATGAGAACAGGTCGGCAGGTGGAAGGTTGATGCACGCTCATCCTTCGATCCTTTGGCGATCGGTTCGACTGCTGTTTACTGTCACGCCGCGTGCGTGAACCGTGCTACCCGCGAGCGCAGGGCAGGGAAAGGAGCCGGAGCTTTTTTGTCGTCTGCGCCCATTCGCCTGGGCAGACGATGGCATCCCTGATTCGGTGACGTTGACAGACCATCCTGCGCGTCTCGGCGGCACCCACAGACAATGGGGGCTCCCTCAAGAGCCCCCGTTGTCGTTCGCGATATTGGGCAGCGCGGCGAAAGGAAACCTGCGTGGCGCGTCTGTCTGCTATGGCTCCTGGTGGCACGCGTTCATGCCGGCAGGACACGGTGTCTGCACCTGCGATATGGACGGGGCCGCCGGTTACGGCATGCTGGTGGTGAACCGAATGGGCCGCGTCAGACCCGCAATGTCGAAATCGTATGTGCCCGGACCGTCCCACCAAGCGGTCCAGCCGTCGACAAAGACCCCAGCGGGCAGCACGAGGCGCGCGTAGGCGGCTTTATACATATCCCAGACGACTGGGTTGTAGGCTATCAAGTTATCTGTACCTATGGTGACCATTTTGTTCGGCGGAAGGCTGAACCACGTGTTACTGTGGACCATGCCGTCGCTGTAGAACGCCGAGCCCGATACATATACGAGGTCATTGGTGGTGTTGACTACCTTCAGTACGGTTATTGTCTCATCCTCATCCTCTACACAGAAGTAGACCGTCTGACTGCCGGTGCCTGCCGTCAGAGGCATAGCCGTGCCAGGTCCGGCGTCCGTCTCGATCTCGATCATGGTGGAACCGCCGGCGTCCGTCGACGTCTTGGAGGGGGCGGCGATGCCGGGGTGTTCGCCGCCGTCACCGACGGCCAAGGATGCCACGCAGAACACCACAAACAAGAGACTCGCCGCTCCGCAGACAATAGCTGTGTACTTCTTCATTTTTCTTCCTCCTTAATGTTGCCAACTATTGTGTGACGAGTTGACGGGCCCCTGCGCGCGCAGGACAAGCCCATCTTCGCGTGAGAGGAAAAGACCCGGCCCTGTTGCCGGCCGGCACGGCTCCCCTCGCGAGACGTTGCAGCTATGAAGGACCTACGCACCCACCTGCGGAAGTCACTGTATGCGCAATGTCCCTTCCCGTCAATACGTGGAACTACGTATTTTCCTCCGCGTTCTCGATGCAGTTCTGAATCGGACTCTGGTGTGCGGAACAGATGCATGGGGACGGCCAATGAGCAGACTGCATCCAACTCTGTCTGCGTCGAGCAAGAACCGGCACGCGGCGGACGCGCCGCCCGCAGTTTGTATCTCGTGACTCGTCGTGCGTCGTGCGCGAAGCGGGAGGGCCGCCGGACGTGACCGGTGACCCGTGGCTCGTGCCGAGGGCGCAGCCTCGTGCCACGGATCACGAGCGACAAGCGACGCTCTCTCCGGCTCCGCCACGTACCACGGATCACGAGCCCCGGGTCACGTTCTGCCCCTTCTACGCTCCCCTCTGCCCCGCCCACCCCTTCCGGCCAGCCGCGCCGCAACCGAGGCCGTCCCCCGTCAGATGGCCCAACGCGCTACCTGCGATTCGCAGCTACCGCTCGTACCCCGCGCGAATACCCCCATCCCGCCGCACCGCCATTCCGCAACAGGGTCGCGATCTACCCTCCACCCTCGCCAACAGCACGAAAGAAACAGGGTCTGTCCCCCGGCATCCCCGGCATCCGCCCTCGGCATCTCTCACCGCTCCTCAGTTGCAGCGCGCGATGAATTGTGGATAGGGTTGAAAAGAGTGACATGCCCTGAGTCGTGATATTCTGCATGCGGCAGCGATTCTGCCATTGTGGATTGTATTCACGTAGCGTTTCCGCGACTCCTTCCAGACTATGTCTCTCAATCGCTCTTTTGGGCGCAGCACGCTTTCCGGGTCATTGGGAAGTCTCGGTGGTTTCTTCATGTTGAAGACACACTGGATAGCCTTCGCGTCATAGAGGAGCCAAGCTTCGATCTCATGGACTGGGATCAGAATCACGTAGGGGTGGAAGCCGACGCGTTGCATCGAACTGTTCAGCTCCGCGTAGAGGTGTTTCTGATCATTCTGATCTAGATCATGCAACAGCACCAAATGGCTACATCCGCGTTCGACCAGATTCCGAGCCCAAGCCGCGCACTTTCTTCGTACCTTCCCGCAGCCATGCCCTACGAATTTTTTGAAAGAGAACGTAGTGCCTGGCGCAAGCTTGTTCGTCAACTGGTGGAGGACCTCGACGTCGTTGTTTTCTTCCGCGATCACCCCAATTTGCATGCTACTTCTCCAACGCGCCATGTCGCCAATACTCTCCAAGGTTCCCCTCGTGTTCGAGGTATTTCCTCAAGGCGTTCAGTTCACGTCTAGACATGCTCCTGGGAATATGCGCGACCTTTGTGCCCTCTCTGGGCGTGCATGAAACCGCGTAAACGTTTTCGGGTAGCACGTGATCCAGCACAAAATCAGAATGGGTGGAGATAATGATCTGTCTATCCTGAGAGTAGGTCTTGATTAGTTCGAGTATGCTCGATAACAGACCATGATGGACGCAGACTTCCGGCTCCTCTATCAGGAGGACGCTACTCGCTTCTGTGACGAGATAGAACAGCAGGGTGATTGTCTTAAGCGTACCCTCAGAGAGTTGGTTGGGTGATAGCTCGTGAGTTCCAATTGTGAACTGGGGGATGACAAGCATCTTGTCCCGTTTCCGCTCCTTGATTCTGCCGCCCGACCTCACCGAATAGTCGACGGACGAAGTAACTATTTCCTGGAAGTCTATCTTGTCGACGAGACCGATTCCTCCGGGGCCGATAATTTCGAAAAACTCGTGGTATCGCGAAGTGCCTCTTTTGAATTCCGTATACAGATCGAACAGGAACTTTGCGTGTCCGCGCAGTCGAAGCCCACGCCTCTGTGTCCCCTCTTTCTCTATCTCGAATGATACGGGACAGTTCGCGGGATTTGTGAACTGAGACGCACCATAGTAACGCATTCCGACCGCAAGCTGTGCAATCGTCTGCATCGCTTTGGTTGCAGCGGCGGGTATGTCGGGTGCGCCTTTGTACTGAAATGTGTATGCGCGCGTGTGATAGAAGATGAACTCTGGCTGTGCGCGGACCGCGCCTCCCAGATGCCTAGCCAACGATAAGGGGATCTTCAAGTGCTTATGATTGCCGGTGAAGTCCTTCATGTGCCATCGCTGGCGCGCAGCGACCACAACATCTTCATTGCTCTCGTTGGTGTACGCTTCAACCAGAGCAGTCCAGATGGCCTTCTTCCCAGCGATGTCGAAAGACACCTTGATCTGTGGCTTCGTGGTTGGCGTCTCCTCCTGGTACCCGAAAGACCCTTCCTCCTCTGCCAGTCTTCTTAGGAGGAGGAGAGCGCTCAGGATATTGGTCTTGCCGCTCCCATTGGGTCCGATCAGTACCGATAGGTGAGGCTGCAGGTAGAGAGAGCAGTCTATGCACGATCGATAATTCTTGATTTCAATCTTTGTTATCATTCATATCTGCCTTTCGATGTCTGATTCCGACCGTGGCAAACCTGTATCTAAGTACACGCTGCATAATAACGTTGCCAGGACATGCTCCAACATAAACTGCTTGGGCCGCGCACCACCCGTCTAGCACTGGAACATCGAAGGCTCCGTGGTTTTCACGTCCATCATCCCATAGATCTAAGCGTATGGCGACACCAAATCGGTGTGGGCCAGTCTTTGACCGGGGGGACGCACCCAGGTTTCAAATCCGCTCCATGTGCCAGGGAGCGGAAAGAACCCACCTCCGCCGCTTCAGCCAACCGCCCTCCAGCTCAGGCAAATCACCCAACATTGATTTCATGGTGTCTCACCAAAGCGGCTTCCAGCTTGCTCTATTATCGACCAGAATCGGGCGGGGGATAACGAAAAAGGCGGAATCGGCGTGCGGGGCAGGCAGAGGTGGGAGCGTAGAAGGGTTGAAGCGTAGATGAGGCAACCGATGGCGCGATCAAAATTCCGCACCTGTGGCCTGCGGCCTGCCGCCTCCAGCCGGAATGCTTCCGGCAATACGAACGACGAGATACGAGATTCGAGATACGAAACACGAGCCACGTTCTCACGCATTTACGCTTATACGCATCTACCCGTCTACGCCCACGCCACGGACAACGGATGCTCACTTCCTGGCCAGGTCGATGACGCCGCAGGTGGCGAGGGTGCCGAGGGTCAGCAGGGCCAGGCCGAGGGCGGCGTAGAAGATTCGGGCGCCGGTCCGCGTCAGGACCGCGACGACAAAGCGCGCCTTGCGTGCGTTCAGAAAGAAGTCCCAGTTGAAGACACTGCCGGCCACCGCAAAGGCGCCCACGGCCATGAAGAACAGTCCCAGAGGGTTCATTGGTTCAGTCGTCTCCTTTCTGTGCCGGAGGCCGCACCGGTTTCGTCTAACAGCCCACCGCCCAAAACGAATCATCTATCATCGATCTCGTGGTGTCTCATCCAGGTTGCTTCCAGCTTCCTGTATTATCGGCCAGAATCGGGCGGGGGATAAGAGGAAAACGGGGAATCGGCGGGCGATTGGGGGTTGCGGATTTCGGATGGCGGATTCGCGGACCCTGCGGCCTGCCGCCTCCGGGCGGATCGTTTCCCCCTTCCCGCTTCACGCTTCACGCTTCACGCAATACGCATCCCGCACGACACACGGCGAGTCCCGGCGCTGCGGGTTCCGGCACGAAGACCTTGCGTTCTCGTCGTGGGGCCGCTACGCTATGGCGGCGGGTATGCGTGATGGATGGGCACACGGGCGAACAGGTAAGGAGGCGAAGATGTTCTGCGGGCTGTGGATGTACTTCCTGACGTGGCAGGCGATGCCGTATCTCCCATATGTGACGTCGGCGCTCCCGGTGCGGGCCGAGTCGGCGCAGGACTGGGACGGCCTGATCGCCAGACTCCGCAGGGCCGACGGCATCGAGGCCAGTCTCATCGGTTTCGTCTATGGGCCCAGCCTGCAGTACGGCCTGTACGAAGCCGTGATCGGGCAGGGAGATCGCGAGCGGTTCTTGCGATTGTCACAGGACGAGCATCCCGTGGTTCGCTGCGTCGGCTTGCTGGCCTTGGCCTGGACGGAGGGTCGGCAGGCGGTCCCGGTGCTACGAAGGCACTTGGCCGACCGGGATTGGGTTCACTACCTCGAATATGATATCGGCTCGTCCATGACCGTCGGCCAGTTTGCGCTGCGTCTTGTGCGCGATCCAAACTGCCTCGTGATCGAGGATCGAGGAGCCCGGCGGGCTCGCGTGCCGTTGCTCGGCGAAACGGAGTTGCTCGGTCTGTACATGGCCATCCTCGCGGACGATGCCACCCTTTCCGTCCACGATGAGGCGGCACGCGAACTGGGCCGAGCGGTGGGGCGACGCAAGCTGACGTTGGACCTGCCAACTTTGCGACAGCTCGCGCCCTCGCTGGCCGACTGGCAGATCGTCAAGGCGATCGGGCGGACACAGCTCTCGGACGCTTCGCGGAGCTTCCTGATCGCGTGCGTACAGGGGAATGAATTGAACGCGGAAGCTCGTCTGGCCGCTGCCTCCGCCCTGACCCGGCACGCCGACGTTGAGTGCGCGCGGGCCCTACGCGTGCAGCGCAGGGCACTGAATAAGATCAACGGCGGACGGTGGGGCGACTTCTTTGTCGAGACGCTCAATGCCCGACGCGCCCACGAGAAGAGCATGAGGCCCTTCCGCGCCGCGCGATCGTGGCAGGAGCGGGAGGCGATGAAGGATCATATCATCCTCACATTCGCCTGCGATCATCCGCTGGCTCTGGATGATCTCGTGGACATCTCGTCTCCTTTTACTGGCCGCAAGCCGGCAGACGTCAGTACGGTACGAGCGAATTCTCTGATCGCCATCTCGGCGAACCTCGACCGTTTCAGCCAGCCCTGGAGCACCTACGCCGACACCGCGTTCAAGCTCGACCAGCTACTTTGCAGCATCCGCACACTTCAGGCTCACATGGCGAACGAATACGGCAGTGAGGCCGCCGTACCGAGCGGACTTCTTCCGTTGACCGAAGAGCAGTGCGCGATGATCGAGCAGAATATCAGTCGATTCACCGAGCCAACGAACACCAGACATTAACGCGCTTCTGTACCGCATGGGCTGTGCAGCGCGAAGGCAAACTGCGGGGGTCTTTGTGGCGACGCGGAGGGGCCGTCGTTGGCGCAGCACGCACGACGCTTCACTCTTCACGCTTCCCGAGATACGACTCACGAGCGACCAGCGACGAGCGACGGTCGTCAGTCAGCTCCGGCCGGTCTTGCGACGAAGGGCCAGAGCCAGACACTGCACCGCCTCCACAATCCGGTCGTAGGCGGCCACCACCGGGTGAATCCTGCGCATCGGAGGGGCCGGAGAGGGCGGAGGGTTGAGATCGGGCTCGGGGTCGACGATGATCACAGGGTGCGGCGGTTCGGCGCGGCCCTCCAGTCTCAGGCCCGATTGGGGCCGGCCACGCTGCGCGTCCCCACAGACGTACATCCAGAGGGGTTCGCCGCTCACGCGGTCGATGGCCTCGACATGGCCAGACACCGTCGCCAGCAAGAACCGGTCCTCTGTCATCGCGACGGACACCAACTCGTAGAGATTCTCTGCGTATGGGAGCCGTCCCGTCCAATTCCCATGTGACGATCGCAACTCGACGCCGATGTACTTTGCAAAGTGCGGGCCTTCCGACTCGCGACACTCCACCACGCTGGCGACGATCAGAAAGCCGTCCTTCAGATTGAAACGCAGCTCCTTGCGGTACTCCCAATCCCTGCTCTCTCCCACGGTGGGCATCGTCGTCTTGGCCGGATAGCATGCCTTGGGTACATCCTCCAGACGCTCCCAGACTCGATGGCCGGAGAATACCTTGTCGCCCAGGGCGAACCCTTCGCCGGAATCAAGACGCAGACCATCCAGGTCGGCAGGGGCCGGAATCGATTCGACCTCTGTGCCGGCCAGGTCCCACACCAGCATCCGTTCGAACTGGGCCGAGGGCCGGCCTTGATCGCTGCAACTCGTATCGGGTATATGCTCGCCTGTATACGCGCCCGACGGCAGGTAGATGTGTTCGCCATCGAAATAGGCGGTCAGGTAGTGAATGCCGGGTGGGGGGCTCTTGTGCAGCAATTCCTTCCCGGTCTCCAGGTCGAGCAGGACGACCGCCGGCGTCTCTTTGGGCCCCGCGTAGACGGCCGAACGGAACAGGAGGGCTCTGCCCTTCGCCGCCGCGATGCAACTCCCGCCGGGCAGACGGTAGGACCACAGGTCCTGGCCCGTATCGAGCGAGAGGCAGGTCACCAGGCCGTTGTGGTCCGAGCAGACCATGCGTCCTGCCGAGACGACGCCGTAGCGGCGATCGCGGACCTGCCGCAGCACGTCCAGCGAGGTCCGGTCCAACAGGGCCACTCCGCGGTCGGTTTCCGCAAGAATCCCCTGGTCGACCGATTCGAGTCTCCAGCGATAATGGAGATTGCCTTTGCGGGCCAGGACCGCGCCGGTGGCCACATCGAGCGCCGTCAGCGTCGCCGACTGCGTGAACAGGACCCTGCCCTCGTCGATCAGGAGATTGCTCGAGACTCCTGCCGGCCAGGTGAAAACGCACTTGCAGCCCTTGAAGGCCGAGCGCCGCCTGCCACGCCGCAAGCTCGACAAGGACTTGAAGAACCCCGCTCTCATCGTGTGCTTCCCCAACCGCCGCAATCTCCCTTCGCCGCCGCAAATCCTTCCCCAAGAACCGCCGATCCGGCGAATCGATTCCTGTCTTGCCGACTCGACTGTAAACGCAGGTGCCACGGAAAGGCAACCGAAAAGGCGGCGGTGTTCACGATTTGTCGCACGAGGCGGGAGACGCGCGGGGTTTTTGTGGCGACGCGGGAGCGAGGCGTTTATGATGAGGCAGTAGGTCGGTGGCGCATGGAATGGAAGGAGCCGCGATGACAGAGCAGGAGACAAGTCGACGGGCGTTCTTGCGATCGGCGGCGGTCGGGCTGGGCGCGCTGGCCTGTGGGCGGCCGGTGCGAGCCGCGACGAGCCGGCGGCCCAACATCCTGTTTTTGCTGACCGATGATCAGCGGTGGGATACGATGGGCTGCGCGGGCAACGCGATCATCCACACGCCGCACCTCGACGCGATGGCCGCCGACGGCGTGCGGTTCACCAACGCCTTCGTCACGACGTCGATCTGCTGTTCCAGCCGGGCCAGCATCTTCGCGGGCCAGTACAGCAGCCGCCACGGCATCCACGACTTCGCGACGCCGTTCTCCGACGCCGCCTGGGCCGACACCTACCCCGCGCGTCTCAAGCAGGCGGGCTATCACCTCGGCCTGATCGGCAAGTACGGCGTCGGCGCCGACCGTGACTTCCACAAAGGGACATTCGACTACTGGAAGGGCATTCCCGGCCAGCCCGTCTACGAACAAACCGATGAGCAGGGCAACTACAAGCACCTCACGCGGCTCATGGGCGAGCAGGCCATCGAGTTCCTCCAGGGCTGCACCGCCGATGAGCCGTTCTGCCTGTCGGTCAGCTTCAAGGCCCCGCACGTGCAGGACAGCGACCCGCGCCAATTCATCTACGACCCGATCTACAAAGACCTGTACAAAGACGTCACGATCCCCGTACCCGAGACGGCCTCGCCCGAGCACTTCGCGACACTGCCAGCGTTCCTGCGCGACGACGCGACGACCGCCCGCGTGCGCTGGAGGATGCGGTTCGACGCGCCCGCGAAATTCCAGGAGTCGGTCAAAGGCTACTACCGCCTGATCACGGGCGTCGACACTGTGCTCGGGCGGATACGCGCTGAGCTGGCCCGCCTCGGCCTGGAGGACAATACCATCATCGTGTTCACCGGCGACAACGGCTTTTTCCTGGGCGAGCACGGCTTGGCGGGCAAGTGGTACGGCTACGAAGAGTCGATCCGCGTGCCGCTGCTGGTGTACGACCCGCGCCTGCCTGCCTGGTGCCGAGGCGCGGTACGCGAGCAGATCGCGCTGAACATCGACATCGCCCCGACGATCCTGTCGCTGGCGGGCGTGGAGGTGCCGGCGGCCATGCAGGGCGTGGACCTCTGCCCTCTGCTGCGCGGCCGCGCGGGCCTGGGGCGCAGCGACTTCTTCTATGAGCACCTGTTTGTCAATCGCCCCGGCGGCAAAGGGCCCAACCTCATACCCCAGAGCGAAGGTGTGGTCTCGTTGCGATATAAATACCTGCGGTACATCGAGCAAGAGCCCGCCTGCGAGCAGCTTTTCGACCTCGAAAGTGACCCCCATGAGCAGCGCAACCTCGCCGCCGAACCCGACCGCCAGAGCCTCCTGAACGCCATGAGGGCCCGCTGGCAGCAGCTTCGAACGGAATGCCTCTGACGTTCTCTGTGAAACAAATCACATTATTTCCCTGTCTGATTGACAACCCTGTAGCATCCCTGTAGCATTTCGCCCGGTCACCGTGTCCGACAAGCTTGGTAGGGGTATTTGCGATGGTAAAAGACAAAATCACGGTCGTCGGCGCCGGCAACGTCGGCGCTACCACGGCCCATATCGCCGCGACGAGGCGGCTGGGCGAGATCGTTCTATTGGATATCGTCAAGGGTCTGGCCCAGGGCAAGGCCCTCGACATGGCAGAGGCCAGCGGCCTGTACGGTTCGGAGCAGCGCATCGTCGGGACGACCGAATGGTCGGCCGCCGCCGGCAGCGATGTGGTGATCGTCACCAGCGGCGTGCCGCGAAAGCCCGGCATGAGCCGCGACGACCTGCTCGCCACCAACGCCAGCATCGTCAAGTCCGTCAGTC
>Ga0068714_10004799_pt1 | contig 14837 bp, 15 predicted proteins | sample MTBNYHSulfiMetaG_FD_62988 | JGI IMG/M metagenome (GOLD analysis project Ga0068714, IMG submission 62988) | Enrichment culture microbial communities from rom New York Harbor, USA that are MTBE-degrading - MTBE-NYH (New York Harbor Sulfidogenic)... | ecosystem: Environmental > Aquatic > Marine >... | reverse complement strand
TGACGGTCCCGGAATCGTCGCACCCGTTCGTCACACCTAGCCGCGTGGACCGCGGCCTGGCTGAAGGCGGATTTCAGGTGGGCGTTGCCCGGCGTTGAAGCGGACGGGGCCGCTGGCTGGTTCACCTTGATGCCCAGCAATCGTGTTGCCCGCCGGCTTCGCACAAGCCACTGCGGCCCCGCCGCTTAACGCGAGCGTTAGGCGCTACCTGACCGATGGTACAATCGCCCTATGGAGAACGTCTCACTTTCCGATGTCTTCCAGATGCCGGTCGATGACCGGATCCGGGTTGCCCAGGCCATTTGGAACAGCGTCTCGTACCAGCCTGAACAAGTCCAGTTGACTGATGCTCAACGCACAGAGCTTGAGCGCTGCTACACGGAGTATCTTGCGGACCCCAGCGAAGGCTCCCCTTGGTCAGACGTCAAAGCTCGGCTGATCGCCGGTAGATGACCCGAACCCTCCTGGTTCGCCGGAGGGCTGAGCTCCATGCAGCCACGGCAAGAGACTGGTACGAACAGAAGCGCCCTGGACTCGGCGCAGACTTCATCGAGGAACTAGGCTTCGCGATCGAGAAGGCCCACGAGAATCCGCTTCACTATCAGACCATCATCTTGGGACTCCGTCGGGTGCTCCTCCGTCGTTTCCCCTACGCTGTGTTCTTCGTCGCAGAGGAGAATCGGGTAGTGGTCTTGGCTGTTCTTCGCCAGTCCGAAGACCCTGGGAAATGGAAGACTCTCAAGTAGTTCCACTTACGCGCCTCACCACGCGTTGAAGCGGACGAGGCCGCTACCTGGTTCGGCGTGACGTTCATCAATCCTGCTGCCCGCCGTCTTCTCAGAAGCTACTGCGGCCTCGCCGCTTAACGCGAGCGTTAGGCGGCCAGGCAAACTCATCGCGATGATCGGCAAGATTATCCCCGAGGCCTACGACTACGAAGGGACCCTCACGAATCGCCCCGTCCGCAGAGCCAATACCATCTTCCACCCGACCTACCCTCTCGGTCGTTTCTGGTCCCAGCCTTTGACCGTCAAGTGTCACAATCTCGCCGACATTCGCACATTCCTGGAGACCTGCCGCTACCGCTCCGATCCAGAGCAGTTCGGTCGCGACGACTATTGGCTGCCCCCCGAGCAATTCGAACAGACTCGCGCCGGAGACTGCGAGGACTTCGCTCTCTGGACCTGGAGACAACTCACAGACCTTGGCTACTCCTGTCGTCTCGTGGTCGGCGAATCCGGCAGGTACGGAGCTGGCCACGCCTGGCTGACTGCAGAGAAGGATGGCGTCCGGTTCCTCGTCGAACCCCAGCGGCATTGGGTCGGCGAACGCTTGCCCAGTCTCAGCACCATTCGGTACCAGCCACAGGTCTCGGTCGAATGGGACGGATCGAGGTTCACCTACTTCCAACACGCACATCGCGATTTCAACCCGCGTTTCCTCACCCTGCCTGGTCTCGTGGCCGAGTGGATCACCATCTGGCTGCCGCTGTTCCCACGAGTCACTTGGAGCGTCGTCCGGCACCTGTTTCGATGCCTCAGAAGACGCATTCACAGCCCAAGACGGCTTGCGGCTTGAGTTCAACTACCAACTGCGAAAACCAACCAGTACAACGTAAACAACTGGCACGCCTAACATTTCGCTCAAGCGGACCGGAACAGCTGGCGAGTGCATTACACTTCGGCGGCCTGCTGCCGCCGGCAATGCACTCGCCAGCTGTCCCGGCCGCTTAGCTCAGCCGTTAGCCGCCCCTGATTCCCCCAAACGTCGATTCCTACTGTAACGCTTGACGTTATTAACGCCCACCGTTACTATGGGGACGTGATCCGGAGCTTCGCGGATCGGGATACTGAGCGGGTCTTCAACCGGGATCGCTGCAGGAAGTTCTCAGCCGAAGTCCAGAGAGCCGCTCTCCGCAAGCTACTTCTTCTCGACGCGGCCGAATCTCCCGATGACCTTCGCGTCCCGCCTGGCAACCGACTCGAGAAGCTCCGAGGCGACCGAGAGGGTCAATACAGCATCCGCGTGAACGACCAATGGCGCATCTGCTTTAGATGGGACGCGGGCGACGCTCACGAGGTCGAGATCGTGGACTACCACTAGGAGCGCCACATGACCGCCAACAAGGTCCCACCGATTCACCCCGGCGAAATTCTCCTCGAGGAGTTCCTCAAGCCCTTTGGCATCAGTCAGTACCGGCTTGCCACCGGGATCAGCGTTCCTCCCCGCCGAATCAACGAGATCGTGCACGGCAAGCGCTCCATCACAGCCGACACCGCTCTCCGCCTCGCGCGCTTCTTCGGCACGACCGACCGCTTCTGGCTCAACCTCCAGGTGCGCTACGACCTCGAGCTCGAGAAGGACCGGCTCGGCGAGGCCCTCCAGCGAGACGTCCAGGTCTTCGCAGCCACGGGTTGATGCGCACCGGCGGCTGACAACGCGTTGAAGCGGACGGGGCCGCGATCTGGTTGGCCGTGATGCCCATCAATCGTGTCAACCGCGGGCTTCGCAAAAACCACCGCGGCCTCGCCGCTTAGCGGCAGCGTTGGACGCCTTCGACCTGTCGCCTCGGTTTGCGCAGCGGGACTGTCGGACGTACACTTGTCGTAGCAGTTGGAGGTACCGTACATGACCCGCGTACCCGACATCATCCCTATCTCCGACCTCCGCCACGACGCGGCGACCGTCCTCAACCGCGCTCGCCACTCCCGTCAGCCGGTGGTGATCACCCAACGGGGACGAGCCGCAGCTGTGATGGTCAGCATCGACGAGTTCGAGAGGGCCCAGGACGAACGCGAGATCCTGCTTCTGCTCGCCAGGGGAGAGAAGGAGATCGCTGCGGGCAAGGGCTTCGACCTTGACTCAGTCCTTGCTGAGGCCGACGACTTGATCGCTTCCAGACGGGGATGAGAGTTCGGTTCACACCCGTAGCGCGAGAGCAGTTCCTGCGCGTGATCGCGTACATCCTCGCCGGTAGCCCTTCGGCGGCCCTGGCCTTCCGGAACCGAGCAAGCGATACCCTCCGACGCCTCATCAGGTTTTCCGAGTCTGGTCGTCTCATTCCCGAGTTCCCGGACCTTTCGTACCGTGAGGTCATTGTTGGCAACTACCGCTTCTTCTATCGACTCAAGGCTCGCACCGTCTGGATCGTCGCCGTATGGCATGGTGCTCAACTCCCGCAAAGCCCAGAACAGGAGGGCGGCGTCTAACCCCGGGTTGAGGCGGACGAGAGGAGCCTGAATAGAATCGAACCAGCGCTCCACCGCACCATGAGGATGGTGATGTCCGGGGCCTTCCGGCGACTACTCCCGCCGTTTCTCCCGGCAGCCCTGGTGGTGGCGCTGCACGGGATTCTATCTCTCGGCTTCGATGCGCACAGTCGATTCGCACCCCTCGACATACCGGTGCACCTCGCCGGTGGCCTGGCCATCGCCATCGCCCTTGACGGCTGCTTCTCCCTTGCCGAAGAGCGGTCTCTGATTCACGTCGCCCGGCCGGTGCTGCGGCTTCTTCTCCTCGTTTCGCTGATCACCACCGCCGCAACCGCATGGGAGCTCGGGGAGTTCACTTCCGATTGGCTCGTCGACACCGGAGCTCAAGAAGGGGCTCGAGGACACCTTGTCAGACATCGTCTTCGGAGTACTCGGCGGCACACTGGCTGCCTCGGGTTTCGCGGCCGTTCGCAGCAACAGGTGCGAGCCGCCAGTCTCACCAGACGCCTGACGTTTTCCTCGACGTGCCCGTGAAACCTGATGGTGCGGCGTCCACATGACGCTGAGGAGGTTGAGATGGGGATGCTCGGATGGGCGAACCAGAGGCTGAAGGCACTCACGATATGGGACATCGGTGTGCTGAAGTTCCTGATGGCGGTCTTCGGTATGATCGTCGGAGCATGCATTGCAGCCTTCGTGAAGGAACACATCTGGTGGTTTGTAGCGGTGGGAGTCCTTCTGTGGGCGTTCTTGATCTACAGGGTCTTTTCGGCTCGCCAACGTTGAACCTCGGAGTGGGAGATTCGTCCGTTGCCAACACTCGTGGCGCCAAGGCGGGCGAGGACGCCCCCCGGTCCGCCGTGAAGCTCGCCATTCCTGTGGCCCGCCGACTTCGCAGAGCCTCCTGCGCGGGAGCGTTCCCCGGCACCTACCCGCGGAACAACTGGTGAGCGCTGCTCGTTGAATGCGGAGGATGCCGGCGGACAGGGGCGGTCCGAGAACCCTCAGCTCCCCTCCGACGGTTCACATCGCGGTCCGAATGGACACAGACATGGCACCAGAGAAGCGGAGCAGAACAGGGTGTGGATGCTGCGGAGGGGGGATCTTCGGCAGCATCGGGGCGGTGCTCGCCGCACTGCTCAGCTGGAAGGTCAACCACAGCATCCTCTGGGCGCTGGTTCACGCCTTCTTGAGCTGGTTCTACGTCGTCTACCACTGGCTCGAATACGGCGAGCTCCTCCCCTGAGCCCGGCACAAGTTCCGAAGATCACCAGTCCTCGGAGTAGGGTGCGCGCCACTCTTCACCTGTCATCCCGAAGCCGCGCGCGAGCGCAGAGCCTGTCCCGAACGCATGCGAGGAACGGGATCTTCACCGGTTGTGGAAGATCCCTCGTCGCTCCTCCGTCGCTCCTCGGGATGACAGCCCCTGTGAGTGCGCTCCTTTGCCCCTGCGGGGAGGGAGCGCTCCTCGGCCCGGGGGTTGCCTCGCCCGGCTCCGCCGGTCTCGCAATGGCGGGCTGTTGCTTCGTTCTCGAAACTCTCTGTGAAGCAGGAAGTGACCGGGCCTGCAGCACCGCAGCGGCGTCAGGTCCGGGCCTCGGCACCCTTCTCGCCCTCGCCGCGAGCCGATTCGTCCACCGGGTTCTGTGTGGAGTCCCCAACGGATCGACCGAGGTGACCCGTGGCTGATCTGCATCCTCCGCATCGCCTCATGCTGTTGCTCGAGGGCCGTGTCGCCTTCGAGTACGCCGCCTCGTGGGCGTCGCTCCCGCTGCTGCGTGCGCGAGCCCCCAGGGGTCACGGCGAACCCGTTCTCGTCGTACCGGGCTTCGGAAGCGACGATTCCTACACGAACCGCCTTCGCTCCTTCCTGTCCTCGCTGGGCTACCGGGTCAGGGGATGGGGCCTGGGCAGGAACCACGGTCGGGTACACGCGCTGATCCCCCTGGTCGTCGAGCGCACCGCCGAGCTCGCTGCCGACACCGGGTCGAAGGTCGTGCTCGTCGGCTGGAGCCTCGGGGGCTACCTCGCCCGCGAGGTCGCCCGCGAGCGGCCCGACCTCGTGCGCCGGGTGATCACTCTCGGCGCACCGGTGGTCGGCGGCCCCAAGTACACGGCGTCGGCTCCGATGTACCGTAAGCGGGGCTACGACCTCGACGAGATCGAGGCGTCCGTGGCGCGGCGAGAGGTAAAGCCCCTCGAGGTGCCCGTCGCTGCGGTGTTCAGCCGAAGCGACGGCGTCGTGGCGTGGCAGGCGTGCGTCGACCACCTCAACCCGCGGGTCGCCCACCACGAGGTGCTCTCCAGTCACCTCGGGCTCGTGTGCTCGCCCGTGGTGTTGCTGCTCGTGGCCCGACTGCTGTCCGCGGAGGACGACGTATGAAGCGAAGCCAGTTCACCCACCAGTGGGTCACCAGCCTCATCGACGCGATGACCCCGTTCGGGGGTGCCCTGCTCGCCTACGCGCGGGGGGACCGCACCGCGTGCGTCGTCGTCCGCCGAGATGACGGCCTCGAGGTGCAGCTCCCGGCCGGCCACTTCTTCCGGGCCGAGGCCGATTTCTCCCCCATCGAGTCCGCCGCCCTCGACCGGTGCCGGGGTCACGTGCTCGACGTCGGCGCCGGTACCGGAATCCACACCCTCGTACTCCAGCGCAGGGGGCTGCCGGTGACCGCCATCGACGTCTGCCCCGAAGCGGTCTCGATCATGATCGAGCGCGGCGTGACGGCGGCGCGTCAGGCCGATGTCATGGACCTCGAGGGCGGCCCTTTCGACACCCTGCTCATGCTCGGGCACGGCATCGGCATGGTGCAGGACCTGGAGGGCCTCGACCGGTTTCTCGCCCACGCGCGCGGGCTCGCCCACCCCGGCGGGCAGCTGCTCCTCGACAGCCTCGACGTGCGGCGGTCCGACGACCCCGGCCACCTCGCCTACCACGAAGCCAACCGGCTGGCGGGCCGGTACTTCGGTGAGACCCGCCTGCAGTTCGCGTACCAGGGCTCGACGGGGCCGAGCTGCGGCTGGCTCCACGTCGACCCGGAGACCCTTGCCGAACGCGCCGAGACGGCGGGCTGGAGAAGCGAGACGCTGCTGGCCACCGGCACCGGAGAGTACCTCGCTCGCCTCGCTATCGGCTGACCTTCCAATTCCCGGGTCCGACCGCGGCGACGCCTACCGGACCACCTCCGACCACAGACCGCTGCTTTCGCTGTCGAAGCCGTCCTCGAACAGCGATCCGCGGTCCCCCACCACGTACGCGTTGAGCTGCTCCCTCTCCCCCCTGCTCGGCGTGTCCCCGCCCCCCGGTTCGAACACCATCCAAGGGTAGTCTCCGGTGGCCCAAGCGCCGGCCGCGGACCTCTGCGCCGCGCGACCGGCGTCGCGGAAGGCCCCCGCCCGCGCCGCCGAGGCGTCGGGCCAGTAGGCCACCGCCGGGTGGAGGACGTGCTCCGACGCGTACCAGTCGAGGGCGAACGGGTCGGTCCCCGCGAGCAGGGTGTCCCGGCGGACCGCCGACCCGGTGCAGGTCTCGTCGGCGACCCAGGTCGAGTCCACCACGTTGAGATCTGGCGCCCGGACCAGAGCCAGCCACCGCCCGAGGGCCGTGGGCGTCGGCTCGCCGCCACCGCAGAGCGCCGCCAGGTTGGCCCATGCGCCCCGGGCGCCGAGGGCGCCGTCCGCCGTGAGCGTCGTCACGCTGACGAGGCGCAGGCGTTCGGGGTGGTATCGCCCACCGCTCCAGACACCGTGCCTGAGGCTCACCAGGCGCCCTCCCTCGGTCCGGAATTTCGGGTAGACCAGCTCGGCGCCCCCTCCGGGACCTCGGTCCTCGAGGATGATCATGGCGTCCTCGACATCACCCTGGGCGTACTCGCCGCGTACGACGCGGCCCGGCGTGATCGGGCCGCCCCGCACCCTTCGCGCTCCCACGCGGCGCCAGTCCACCAGCGAGACGGGGTAGCCGAGTCCGGCAAGGGCCTGGACCACGTCCCCGAGGGACTGGCCTCGATCGGCGGCATTGGCAGGGGTGGTCGCGAAGCCGTCCGGTCCGTCCGGACTCTCCCCGGCCACCACCACCTCCCCGTGGAAGCCTCCGGGGAGCTGCAGGATTCGCCAGACCAGGCCCTTGACCACATCGGTGTTGGTCGCGAGCCTTCCCCGCCCCGGCCCCACTCCCCCACCGGTGCAGCGGGAGTCGACCGCGACCACCACGACGCCGGCGCCGCCGACGAGGCGCTCCAACGCCTCGCCGTGCTCGTCCATCTCCTCGAGCAGGCTGTCCACCCCGGCGTGACGCGAGGCGTATGACGGCGTGTTGCAAGGGCCGCGACCGCCGAGACGCCCCCCGCGCAGGGTGCACTCTCCCTCCGGCACCCCGCTGACGGCGTAGACCGACGACACCGCTCGCGGGTTGGTCCAACCCGGCAGCGCGACCACCACCCGCGCCTCCCGTCCCCGGGGAGGGCTCGAGCTCGCGGCGAGCGTCAGGACGAGCACGGTCGCGCACCCAACAGCGCCGGCCCTCCCGATCGCGGTCCGTTGCACCGCCGTTGCGCCGTCCACCGGCCCATTCTATGCCGGAGTCGGTCGACCCTCCCGGAGACGCCGTCGCATCATGTGAAGGCATTCACAATTCAACCGGAGTCGGTTACACTCCCGCCGCCAGATCGGGAAGAGGCCCGCTCCGGACGCGGGCCGGTTAATACCAATCGAATCTCGGAGGAGGAGGAGAGCACGGTGGACGCGAAGACGTTTATCATCCTGTTCCCTGCCCTGGCCGTGCTGGCCCTGATTTACGCCTACATCAAGGCGTCATGGGTCAAGCGCCAGGATCCCGGCAACGACCGAATGCAGATGATCGGCGGCTGGATTGCCGACGGCGCCATGGCCTTCTTGAACCGCGAGTATCGCGTGCTGGCCATCTTCGTCGTGGCGGTCGCGGTCCTGCTCGGGGTGTCGAACCACTTCGTCGCCGAGGACACCAACGCCTTCATCGCGCTGTCCTTCGTTCTCGGCGGGTTCTGCTCGGGCCTCGCCGGGTACTTCGGCATGAAGACCGCCACACGCGCCAACACCCGCACCGCCAGCGCCGCCCGTCACGGCCTCAACGACGCGCTCCAGGTGGCGTTCGCCGGCGGTTCGGTGATGGGCCTGTCGGTGGTCGGGCTGGCCCTGGTCGGCCTCGGCTCGCTGTTCCTCGTCTACACCAGAATGTACCCGGACTCGCTCGCGAACTCCGCGACCAGCGAGTCGGCGATGATGCTGGTGCTCAACATCCTGTCCGGGTTCTCCCTCGGCGCGTCGTCGATCGCGCTGTTCGCCCGCGTCGGCGGCGGCATCTACACCAAGGCGGCCGACGTCGGCGCCGACCTGGTGGGCAAGGTCGAGGCCGGCATCCCCGAGGACCACCCCCTGAACCCTGCCACCATCGCCGACAATGTCGGCGACAACGTCGGCGACGTCGCCGGCATGGGCGCGGACCTGTTCGAGTCCTACATCGGCGCGATCGTGTCGGCGATGATCCTCGGCGTGGCCTGGACCGCGGGCCTCGAGGCCATCATGCCGGGCGCCGGCCTCAACGCCGTGCTGCTGCCCATGGTGATCGCGGTGGTCGGCATGCTGGCCTCCATCATCGGTTTCTTCTTCGTCCGCACCCGCGAGGGGGGCAACCCGCAGGCCGGGCTCAACCGCGGCACTTTCGGCTCCGGCATCCTGGCCGTCATCGGCATTTTCTTCGCGATCCGCTGGCTGATCCCGCCCGGTGGGGTGAACGTCACGGACATCATCACCGGTGAGGTCGTCACCTTCAACTGGGTCGGGATCACTGTGGCGGTGGTGTCCGGGCTCGTCGCCGGCATCGCGGTGGGGCTCATCACCGAGTTCTACACCGCCACCTTCAAGTCGCCGGTGGGCACCATCGTCGAGGCCTCGAAGACCGGCCCCGCGACCACTGTCATCCAGGGCATCGCGGTGGGAATGAACTCCACCACCCTGCCAGTCATCGTCATCGGCATCGCCATTCTCCTGGCTTACAAGTTTGCCGGCCTCTACGGCATCGCCCTGTCGGCGGTGGGCATGCTCTCGACGCTCGCCATCCAACTCGCCACCGACGCTTACGGCCCGATCGCGGACAACTCCGGCGGGGTCGCCGAGATGTCGCGCCTCGGCCGCGAGGTCCGCTCCCGCACCGACAAGCTCGACGCGGTCGGCAACACCACCGCCGCCATCGGCAAGGGCTTCGCCATCGGTTCGGCCGCCCTCACCGCCCTCGCGCTGACCGCCGCCTACATCACCAAGATGCAGGGCGAGATCGAGCTCGACGCCGCCAACCCCTACGTGCTGGTCGGGCTGCTCTTCGGCTGCATGCTGCCGTTCCGGTTCTCCGCCATGGCCATGGTGGCGGTGGGCAAGGCCGCCCAGGACATGATCCAGGAGGTCCGGCGCCAGTTCCGCGACATCCCCGAGCTGCGGCCCGCCCTCGAGGCAGCCCAGCGGGCCGAGAGCGAGGAGCGGGAGCCCAACGCCGAGGAGACCGCGATCATCCGCGCCGCCGACGGCAAGGCCGAGTACACCCAGTGCATCGACATCTCCACCGCCGCGGCGATCAAGAAGATGATCGCCCCCGGCCTGATGGCGATCCTGGTGCCGGTGCTGGTCGGGCTCTACAACCCCAACATGCTCGGCGGACTGCTCATCGGCGTGACCATTTCCGGCGTCTGCCTGGCCATCTTCCAGGCCAACGCCGGCGGCGCCTGGGACAACTCCAAGAAGCAGGTCAAGGAGCAGGGGCACAAGGTCTGGGGCGACGCCTACGACGCGATGCACAAGGCCACGGTCACCGGCGACACCGTCGGCGACCCCTTCAAGGACACCTCCGGCCCCTCGATCAACATCCTCATCAAGCTGATCAGCGTGGTGGCGATGATCATCGCGCCGATCCTGTACGCCATCCACTTCGGCTAGGCGTCACTCCCTTCACCTGGCCGCAGGCCCCGCAGTGCGGGGCCTTTTTCGTTCGCGGTGTAGACTCTGCACCGCTGAAGGGAGTGAGGGACACCGTGAACGAGGTCCGCGACGGGAGCTGGGTGACGACGGACGAGGACTCCGGCCTGACTCTGGCTGCCTGCGTTCGCAGGCGCCTTCCCGGGGTGTCCTGGGGCCAGGCGCGCTCCTGGGTGCGGAGCGGCAAGGTCACCGTGAACGGCCACGTCGAGCTGGACGACGCAGCGCGAGTCGCTTCCAGTTCCACCGTAGTGTTGCAGATGAGCGCGCCCCGTCACCGGCCACCGGAGCTCCAGGTCCGCCTCGTCTACAGGGACCCCGAGGTGGTCGTCGTCGACAAGCCCGCGGGCCTGTCCAGCGTGCCCTTCGAGCCCGACGACCGCGACACCGCCCTCGACCTCACCCGAAGCGCCTTGCGGCGACTCGAGACCCCGTCAGGACTTCACGTCGTCCACCGCCTCGACCGGGACACCTCGGGCCTCCTGCTCTTCGCCCGCACCAAGGGTGCCGAGCGTGCACTGGCGGACCAGCTCCGCGGCCACACCATGGGTCGGGAGTACCTGGCGGTCGCGCACGGGTACGTGCGCGCGGCCCGGCTGGAGACCCGACTGGTCGACGACCGCGGGGACGGCCTGCGGGGCTCGAGCCGCGACGGCGCCGGCAAGCGGGCGGTCACCCACGTCCGCCCCCTCGTCCGGCTCGACCTCGCCACGGTCTGCGCCGTGCGTCTCGAGACCGGGCGCACCCACCAGATCCGGATCCACCTCGCCGAGTGCGGTCACCCGGTCGTCGGGGAGCGGGTGTACATCCGCGACTTCGCGCGCGGCGGAGGGCGGCTGGTCGAGTCGCCCCGGCTCCTGCTTCACGCCGCGATCCTCACCTTCGTTCACCCCACCCGCGGCCTGCCGGTGCGACTGGTGTCGCCCCTGCCCGAGGACTTCCGCCGGGCCCTCGGCGAGCTCGGGGCCCCGGCCGAGGAGGCGGACCGGGCGCTGGCCGACCTGCAGGCGTCGGCTGCGCTACCATGGCCCCGAGCCCGGGGCGGCACGGCGCCCGGACAGGAGGTTCCCGATGAGGCGAAGCATCCGAACCGCAACGATCGTGACCGGCATGCTCGTCGGCGTCGCCGTCGCGGCGGCCCAGGAAACCCGGCGTGACCGGGTCGTTTACGTGGAGAGGTACAAGGACCCGGTGCTCGAGGAGATGAAGGACTCGAGCGAGGCGCTCGCCAAGGCCGCAGCCGAAAAGACCGAGGAGATTCTCGCCGCCCACGAGGCCCTCGCGGAGAAACGGGAGGAGGAGAGCCGGACGCTGCGCTTCGACGTCAGCGGGATCGCGAGACCGGCCGGCCCCGACGCGTTCAAAACCCGCGTCTGGCACTTCCCCCCCCAGGCCCAGTACATGACCGGATCGTGCTGGAGCTTCTCCACCACCTCGTTTCTCGAGTCCGAGGTCCACCGGCTGACCGGTCAGGAGGTCAAGCTCTCCGAAATGTGGTTCGTCTACTGGGAGTGGGTGGCCAAGGCGCGGGGCTGGGTTGCCAGTCGCGGACAGACCGCGTTCGAGCAGGGGTCACAGTCTGCGGCGGTGCTCAAGGTCATGCGCGAGCGCGGCGTCGTCCCGCTGGCCGCCTACCCCGGGGTGACCGCCGCCGACGGCCGCCACGACCACGACGGGCTGCACGAGTCGATGCAGGAGCTGCTCCACTGGTGCCGCGACACCGGCTTCTGGGACGAAGAGGTGATCGTGGCGATGATCCGGCGCATCCTCGACAGGACCATGGGTCCGCCGCCGGAGGTGGTCGAGACGCCCCCGGGCGCCATGACCCCCACCGCCTACATGACCGAGGTCGCCCAGCTCGACCCCGAGGCGTACGTCGACCTCATGTCCACCCTCTCGGTGCCGTTCTGGACCCGCGGGGAGTATCGCGTACCGGACAACTGGTGGCACGACGGCGACTACGTCAACATCCCTCTCGAGGACTGGTACGCGGTCATCGGCCGCGCGCTGGGCTCGGGCTTCAGCCTGGTCATCGGCGGGGACGTCTCCGAGCCGGGTCTGTACGGCTTCGAGGACATCGCGGTGGTCCCCACCTTCGACATCCCGGGCGCATACATCGACCAGGACTCCCGGGAGCTCCGTTTCCATAACGGGTCCACGGAGGACGACCACGGCATTCATCTGGTCGGGCAGGTACGGCTCGACGATCACGACTGGTTCCTCATCAAGGACTCGGGCCGCTCGTCCCGATGGGGAAAGTACGAGGGCTACTACATGTACCGGGACGACTACGTCCGCCTGAAGATGCTCACCCTCACCGTCCACCGCGACGTGGTCGAGGAGATTCTGGATCGGGTGGACGCGCCGAGGGACCTGCAGCCGTAACCGAGCTCTGACCTGTCAGGCTCAACCACCTGCCGAGAGCGCCACGGCGCGTAGAAGGGCCCCCTCCCTGGCGCCCTCGCGTTGCTCTCGGTTCAGAAGTCGGTGCACTGCGGCTTAATCCTTGCTGCAGACCCCGCGCAACTCTCACGTCCGCAGTGAAATGCGCGCCTCACCTTGGCTGTCATCCCGAACGCGGACCCGAAGGGGCCGCGGAGGGGTCTGCCCCGGTTGAGGAGAATGCCTTCCCTCGCATACGCTCGGGACAGGCTCTCGCTCCGCTCGTCGGGATGACGGGTGGTGTGGGTGCGCTCCTTCGCCACTGCCCTCCTGCGTCTTGGCGTCTCTTGGCGCCTTTGCGTTCTCTCCGGGCGGGAAACCTCGCGTCACTCGTTCGACAGGCGAGCGCCACCGGGGACCGCGACCGGCGTTTCGGGACCGTCGGAGGCAGGCCCTCGGCGCCTCGCCGCGAGCACCACGCCTGCCATGACGAGCACCGATCCTGCAAGCAGCCGAGCGGACAGCGGTTCGTCGAACCACAGCACGCCGACGGTCACGGCGACCACCGGGGTGAGGTACCCGATCAGCGCCAGATGGCTGACCTCCATGTGCTCGAGCAGCCAGAAGTACAGGGTGAAGCTCAACGCCGACCCGAACACCGCCAGGTAGAGCATGGCCGCGACCGCCCCCCACCCTGGCGGTATCGCCGGCCAATCCTCGAGGGTCACCGCGAGGACGGCCATCGCGGTCGCGCCCGCCAGCATGCCGGCGGCGTTCAACGACACGGGGTGGAGCCCAGAGCCCCATCGCTTCACGGCCACCGCCGCGACCGCCGAGGCGAGGGGCGAGGCGAGCATCACGAACGCCGCCACCACGATCTGGCGCCCGCCGATCGCGGCGAGGTCGCTGGCGTAGATGACCCCGATCCCCGTCAAGCCGACCGTCACCCCGACCGCACCGGCCGGCGTGAGCCGCTCCCCCGGGACGGCGACATGGGCGAGCACGGCCACCATCAGCGTGAAGCTCGCGAACAGCACCGAGGCAAGACCGGAGGGTACCCATTGCTGGGCCCAGAAGACCACGCCGTAGGAGACGCAGAAGGACAGAACGGCATGGAGCACCCACAGCTTGAGCTCCCGCCATCCTCGCGGGCGCAGCGGCACCCCGGTGAGCCACGCGTAGCCCGCCAGCAGAGACCCGGCGACGGCGAACCTGATCGCCACCGCGGTGATCGGGGGGAACCCCTCGAGGCTGACCCTGATCGCCGACCAGGTGGTCCCCCAGATCAGTGTGAGCAGGCCGATGGTCAGGAGCTTCGCGAGTCGGCTCGGAGTGCGCACGGTGCGGGATTGTCGCACAGGTTCGACCTCCCCGCCTCACGCACCACATCTGCGGCACGCCGACGCGACGAGCCCGCATGCCTGCGCAGAGGGTCTCCGGCTCGACGGGTCATCGCCTCGGACGCAGCAGGCCCATCAGTCCGAGAACCGCCGCGCCGCCCAGCAGCCACGGCGCGAGGTGGTCGGTCGGCGAGGCCGCCCGGAGCACCGCCCCCGCCAGCAGCAGAGCACCCCCGGAAACCGTCCACGACAGGCTCCCGACCGACCGCTGCAGCCGCTCCAGTCGCTGACGGGACTCGGCCGAGAAAGAGGTCTGGACGCCGAGCCGACCGCTCTCCACCTGCTCGATCAGGCGGTCGAGCTGTGCCGGCACCGCCAACAGCTTCAGCGCCAGCTCCCCCAGCTCCCCCAGCCGCTCGCGCCAACGGCCGAAGCGCTCCTCCCGGGCGAATCGCTCTGCATAGGGGACCGTCTCCACCCACGGGTCGAACTCCGGGTCGAGGCTGGTGGAGAGGCCGGCCAGGAGCCCCACTGCACGCAGCGCGAACAGCATGTCGGCCTGGAGCTGGATCGGGGCCGAGAAGATCAGGTCCCGGAACTCCACGGCGAAACCCTGGGCCTCACTCATGGCGAGCTCGTGCATCTCGGCGAGCCGCACCCCCCAGAACCGGTCGAGCAGCGCCTGGTGCGCTTCAACCAGCCGCTCGACGTCGGCGTGCGGCAGGAGGCTACCCGCGGTGGAGTACGACTGCACGATGCGGCGAGCGTCCCGGGTCCCCAGACCGATGGCGAACTCGCGCATCGCCCGCCGCAACCGCTCGGGAATCTCCGTCATCATCCCGAAGTCGACGAAGGCGATCTCGAAAGGACGGCCGCCCGTGACCACGGTCGCCGGGCCGCC
>Ga0068714_10004798_pt1 | contig 14837 bp, 10 predicted proteins | sample MTBNYHSulfiMetaG_FD_62988 | JGI IMG/M metagenome (GOLD analysis project Ga0068714, IMG submission 62988) | Enrichment culture microbial communities from rom New York Harbor, USA that are MTBE-degrading - MTBE-NYH (New York Harbor Sulfidogenic)... | ecosystem: Environmental > Aquatic > Marine >... | reverse complement strand
AACACCAAGGAGGATGGGCTTACCGTTATTATCCAATTCATCCCGAAGCTTCGCATAAGAGCCCAGAGTAAGTCTGGAAAAGAGCTCGCCAGCCCTAGCCAGAACCGGTGCCTGGTTCTTCTTCCGGTACTCCTCTATTTTTTGCTCCAATATGAGCGCGGCGATTTGCAGGCGAAGGTACTGTTCAATACCGGAAACCATGGTAGCAAGCTGTTGCTCTGCCTCTTCTGCAGCATTTGCCGCCATTGTGCTCCCATCTTTGGCTTTAGCCTCGGTTTGCAGCACCTGGCGCTGATCGCGAAGTACATCCCGTTTTGCTTGAAGCTCCAACAACTCTGCCGAAAGCCTATCCAGATCAGCCCCGATGGCATCCATATCCGATTCCCGTGCCTCTTTCTCGAGATCATCAACGCTCAGGCCATCTCCATTTCGGGTGAGCTCTTGTTCGAGAGAATCGAGTTTTTGCAGCAGTCCCCGTTTCTTCCTTGAACTTTCACCGGCCGATTCCAGTTCATCGTTAGTCTTGACACCCGCCAACTCCCTCAATGTGGAAAGTTCTTCGAGTGCAGTTCGAATGGTTATTTCAGCGTTTTCTATTTCTTCATTTACCTCTTTTTCTTGAGTCTCTGTTTCTTTTAGACGTGCCCGGGTTTCACGCGTCTCGTTCAAATCCCGATTGAGCTGAGCAGCAATCGTACTCGCTTCCAGGCCTTCTCTCTTGTAGCCGATACCATCCGCGAACTCGAACACCTTTCTTTCGAATTTATCCGCAACTTGATCCATGCCGAATATGCGTCTGCGCAGATCTTCTGATTTATCGAACTTGTCAAAAAAAGCTGCAAGCTGCTCGAATGTCTCCGTCGCATGCTCAGGATGTGCATCGGATCTCAAACCTAGACCGTCAATGGCTTGGCCCCACTCGTACTTCCAATTTGACTGGTCGTTTTGAATTGATTTAAGTTCTTCATGCGTTCTTTTAAGGCGGCTCTCCGCTTTCGCCAGCGAATCCTCCAACTGCCTTCTCCGCTGGAGAGCCAATTCCTCCTGTTCGACTCGCTGTTCACAGAGATTTATTATCGCTTCAAGCCCCAACTCTTTCAGATCCAGGGTGTCGTCGAATCTGGACACCTGAAGAGCCATGGCTGCCTTTAGTGCTTCACATTCCTTAACCAATTTGTTGATTTCATCGGCAACAACATACGCGGACCTGACATCTGCTAAAAGCTTCTCTACTCGCAATAGCCATTGTTTCATTTCCCTGGGGGTTCCAGAATCGATATCCAGTACTCCCCAAAGACCATTCCATTCCTTTTGATAACTTTCCCTGTCCTCACTCGCCTTTCTGAGATCTTCCGTGATGTCGCTCGCACGCAACGTGAGATGCTCGATCTTGGCCTCAAGTCCCTCCCTCTTCAAAACTTGGTCCGAGGCCATACGAATTTGGTCAGATATGTCATCTGCGACGCCTACCTTTTGTTCGTAGAGTGTCGGAAGATCGACACCAGCCGCGTACGCTGCGATCTCCTGTTCGACATCTGATTCTTGAATATACTTCCGTTTTACGAGATTCCAGCCGGTGTTCCTTATCCTGCGCGATTCTTCCAGATCGGCAACGGTGGGTGCATCGCTCTCCAATAATAGTGCTTTCAAATCCTGCTCTGCCTGTTTTCGCTCTTCTGCGAGTTCCTCTTTCTTGCGGGTACCATCCTTGAGCTTTTCAGACAGTTCATCAAATTCCTTCTCGAACAGGTCCAAGGTCTCGGACACGGGCATGGGGACTTTCATAAGTGTTTCGATTGTGCCGGAAAATCTTCCCAGTCTGGAAAGCTCGATTTCACAAGCTGTTTTTTGATCGGATGCGTTCTTTTGCGAATCGGACAATCGCTCTTCAAGATCTCCAGCCTTGCGTGCCGTTGCAATTGCCGCCTTCAGTTCTCTTAGGTCCAGATCTGCTTGGGGTTGTTCCTCGAGTTCCCGTCTGATCAACTCTCGTTCATCCTCGACATCGCGTAGAATAGCTTCGGCATTCTCTTTTTTTTGAGTCAACAGGCCATTTTTTTGCGCCAAACCCGAAATCCACTTCTTATTGTTGAGGAGAGGACGCAGTTTCTCGGCGGCATCAAATCCTATATCAGGACGTACGGTTTTCAACAATGATTCAGCTTCATTGCGCAACAGGCGTCGTTTGCCGTCCTGTTGAGGGCGATCCTCTATCATCTTTTCAACAGCTCCTAAGTCCCTATAAAGAGCTAAGATTGCCTCTTCACTCTCAAGCAGTTCGCTACGCACATTCAAAGACTCAGCTTCTTGCTTTAGCCTGGAAAGCTTCGCTACGGCTCTCTGTTTTGACTCAGTAGCCGTTTGCAAGTTGTTCCAGGCCGCTTTGCGCTTATCGTCGAAGTCTTCGGGCAGTAGCAATTCATGACCCATTTCTTCAATCCGAGCCAGAATGGTACGGCGCTCCGCCAACGCTTCTTTCACTCGATTGAGACGGTTTAAACGGCTCTTCGCCTTGCTCTTCTCGCTGATATCTTCCTCAACTTCTCTGATGGCGGAAAGAGTGTCGACCAACTCTTTTTGCAGCCTTTTCCATTCGGCGACAGGCAGACTGGAGTCCTTGATTCTCTTTTGCGCTTCTTTAAAATTCGATATAGCTTGGTTCACAAGCTTTGTAGGAGCTCTTGGCTTGAAAAGCTCTTCAGCCCCATTACGGAGTCCGGATAATGTGTCTCGCAGGTTTGCGGTTCCTAATGCTGCACTAAAAAGCGCTTGTCCGAGATCGCCCGATTGATCCAGCAGCTCCTGGCCACCCTTTACTAGCCTTCCATGGTTTATCCCGTATAATTTTTTAAACAGCGGCTCATCGATGCTGCCTGGCAAAAACGGTCCTAAAATCGAATCGTCCAGGGCATTCTCTGTCCCGAACTCCAGGAGTGTGTCTTTGTTTGCCTTCCTGCGTATGAACTCTATCTCCTTGCCGCTTGAAAGTTTCAGTTTACCGCCGATGCGAAGTTGGGGGTTCTGGTGGAGATAATTGTCTTTTGTGCGAACCTGAATACCAAACAACAACGCGATGAGGGCTCTTAGCGATGTGCTCTTACCCGCTTCGTTGTCCCCGTATATCAGGTGCAACCCTAAGTTTCCTTCTGATAGATTTAATGATCTACGGGTGAAGGGGCCAAATGCGATCAAATCGAGTCGGTCGATTCTCATTTGGCGCCTCCCTCTGTTAGTAACCTGCCAATCAACATATGTTTGGCCTCCTCAACCAGACGCTTGACGGTTTGGGTTTCATCAACGTTGAGAACAGAGTCAGCACCAAAAGCCTCCGTTGGAATCTTCTGCCTGAGGTCAGTCATCACCTCTTTAAGGCCGGCAATTTCATCCGGATCGTCGGGTATAGCCAATATCTCTTGGAGCAATTTCCCGAATGTGCTCCCATCAGATAAGGTAGAAGCCAAATCGAGCTTGCCGACCGTTGCATTTTCAACTCTTTCTATCCACAAATCATCATTGGCGATTCCCGCACCAAGCGCTTTGATTTGTTGTTCAAAGCGTTCTGGATAGGCAGCCAGTTCAGTAGAGATTGTGGTTGATCCTACAAAATTGATGCGCATTGCGATGGGGCGATCGTCTGCCGATTTTCGTTCGCTCAGGATGGCCTTTCGAGCGCGTTCCAGCACCTCTCTCATGTCGGTTGCATCTGTTATGTCGATGCTACACGAAACCCAGCGCAAAACATCCAAAGAGACTTTTCCCACCTGGTTCACAGCACCATCTTCGACGGTAACGACTACACATCCCTTAGCGCCGTTTTCTCGGATATGGCGACCCTGGATGCATCCGGGGAACACTATCCAGGGATCTTCCGACACAAACTCTTGCTTGTGAACGTGCCCTAAGGCCCAGTATTGGTATCCCTTGGAGCAAAGATCATCTAGGGAGCAGGGGGCGTAGACCGCATGGCCCTCGCGGCCATCGAGGCTGGTGTGAAGAAGGCCAATATTGAACCGATCTTTATCGGCAACGCCAAATCCCGTTGCAAAATTTTCATCAACATGTTGTGTTCCAAAGCTTCGTCCATGAATCACGACGCGTAAATCATCAAGCCTTATCGTTTCAACCTTTCGAGATGAAAAAATTCTCATGTTACGGGGACTGGCCAAGGCTTTAGTCATTCGATTGGCAGCATCGTGATTTCCTGCAACGGCGAAAACCGCTATGTTGTATTGGTCTAGCCGTCCCATTTGCTGGCCGAGAAAAATACCGGTACTGTAATCCTTCCAGTCACCGTCATAGAGATCGCCTGCCAAGAGAACGAATGCGACCTTTTCTTCGATTGCCAGGTCCACGAGGTTCTCGAAAGCTCTCCGGCAGGCATCCCGAATGGCTTCCGCCGGTGCTGAGTCGTAGCGAGACAGGCCGCGCAATGGGCTGTCTAAATGCACATCGGCTGCGTGTATGAACTTAAACATGGTCATTCACCTCATTGTTTTTGAATCTGCAGGGTATCTTGGGCCGAGGCATTCCGCCGGTCATAGTGAGATGTCAATCGGCGAAGTAAAAATTTTCGCTGTATTGACCCTTTCTCTAACACATCTGCCTTGTCCCGGATCAGATGAAACATAAAATGAATGCAACGGCGATATTCTAAGAACAGAAGCCGGCGTGCCCAGGTTGTGGTCAAGATGAACAAAAAAATTCTTGTGTTATCAGAAAATAAATTACTGGGTCGCAATATCTCTCAGTTTACGGGTATCAAAATCGATCTCCCGCCATAAAACCAATAGACTTATTGCCTTTGAAGTTTTTGTCTTGTAACTCGCAGTTCACAGCAATTTCCCTCATCTTATGAGAGACCTACTAGACTTTCCCTTGCTCAGGCAGCTTTTTTGAAATCCACCGCTGCATTATATGCTTTCACCTTGAGCGCAGCCGAATCGCCAAACCATATCCTTCTGAGCCTCTTTTCGAGCTCCTCTTTGATGTCCGCATTCCATTCTTCTTGTTCATAGACCTCTGAAAGTTCAATCTCATCTGAGACCGGCATGACATGGTCGGAAAAATAGGTGATCGTGTTGTAGACGCTCCAGAGCGTATGCTTGATTTTCGGAGGGTCATTCGGATGGCCGTCCTCAAAGAATCTTCGACAAGTCCTCCTGTGTCGCTCGATTCTCTCCCTTCTCGATACCTGAGCCGCACTCGGTTTGTCCGGAATTTTAGGTATCGGCATCACTTGGTCCAGGTAAGAGATAAAATCGTCCTCATTCATTGAAATGTCTGCCATGTCCGTAAAAGATCTCTCTACTTCTTCATAGTTTCTCAGAATATTGACGATGAGATTACTGGCAAAAGCAAGTCGTTTGTTTACATCCGGGAAATGTGGGATTTTTAGTGAGTCACCGAAAGAGAGCGCCATAGTAAGGGTATTGTTGCAGACGACGCGGACTGGTGTGAGCTTGATCTGTAGAGTGGACATACCTGTATGAGAGTTGGCCAAAAGGAGGTACTTGTCGATCCTGTCTTCTTGACCGACGACAATGTCTCCAGGTATTTTGGCCAGCACCCAAATTTTTTCCCCTTCTCCCAGTGCACCTGCAGTCTCGTATATCGTCTTTCCGTCTTCTATGATGGGATCAAAGAACTTGAACGCATCAAGGTTCTGGACAATTCCGTAGTTGTCACCGACCACGCCAAAAACTGGACATTCAGGATTGTTTATCCGATGCAAAGGCATCAATGCCTTTCGGTTGACCTCGCGGAAAAATTGACCTTTGTCACCAAATCTGGTGAAAATTGGAAATTTGTCCACTTCCCAATCAAGCCCGGCTGCCTTGATAGCTTCCGCCGATGTTGGAGGTTTCTCAAGTTTCGTTCCCAATCCATGCCAAGGCGGTTGTCCGACATAAAACATGGCGGCCTTGCCATCGTCTAAAATGTGCGGCTGATGTGACATTCCTCTTGCTCCTTGCAATCAAAATGGAGTTCCAGCCAGGGTGATATAAAAAGAGCGGCGCCCACACAATGCGTATTGATGCGATTTTTTTACAGATACTCCCCTCAAGATCAACCGGATGTAATGAAGCGCTTAAGGAACTTCTTCATCGGCTCATCAAACAGATCACAATCCGTGATGTCCACAGCTGGAGTGGGTATAGGGCAGGCTCCACCAGCATGTATTGCGCTGTCTATAGTGAAGTTCCTGTCTTTCTTTTGGACCAGATAGCCTACGCAGTCAACATCTCCAAGTAGAAAATCAGAATCCTCATCAGGCTCTCTTCCTACACCATTGGCGCATTCGATCGGTTCTCCTACATTGGAGGAAGAAAATGGTGTAGTTTTTCAGATTAAACTACACAGGTTTTTCTCATTATTTTAGCAGGATGTTTCGATTCACACCGAACGAGCCTATGTGGATTGGATGGTTCGCTACGTCCGCTTCCACAAGATGCGGTCCCGCGACGACCTCTTCCCGCCGGAGCCCAAAATCGAGGCGTTCCTCACCGACCTGGCCGTAAACGCAAATGTCGCCTCTTCCACCCGGAGCCAGGCGATGAATGCCCTGGTGTTCCTTTACAAGCGAGTCCTCAACCAGCCCATGGAGGGCCGAATCAATGCCATTCGTGCCCCAAAAAAGATCAATGTCCCCGTGGTCATGACACGCGAAGAAGTCGCCAGTGTCATTTCCCTGCTGGACGGAACCGCCCAACTGGTCGCCAAGCTTCTTTACGGCAGCGGCTTGCGCATCATGGAAGGCGTCCGGCTCAGGGTCAAAGACATCGATTTCCAGATGTAACAGCTCACCGTCCGTTCGGGCAAGGGCGACAAGGATCGGTTCACAACCTTTCCCGCCACTCTGACGCCTTTGCTCCAGAACCACCTCTCCAGGGTCGGAACGCTGCACCAGCAGGACCCTGGCCTATGATTTACACTCACGTCCTCCTGCAAGGCGGACAAGGCGTTCCAAGCCCCCTCGACGATCTGGGCGTTTGACCCTGCCACTCGTCGCCTCCCCCCCCAACATGAACGTCTACCGTGCTGCACAGCGACTCGTTCTTCACCGTATCGGGCAATTCATCCACACGAACAATAAGCAGGAGTAAAATGAAACAGAAGCCAGCACTGAGCGCCGCTGCTCGACCGTTTGCAGTCAACGTTGATCGAATATCGTAGATGTGATTTTACAGTAAAGCGACCATAGCAGATTCGCCTCCTCAACGAAAGGAAATTTAGGATGAGGGTCAAGTCGACTCTTGATTCATTATGATCTACCTCGTTCCCGCGCAGAAGTGTGGGAACGAGGCACTGACGGTATATTGGTTTTTTCGGAATCCCTTCGTAATGTTTAGATCCAAGCACCTGCTCCCCCCGTCGGCCGCGCTCATCAGAAGATACCAGGTGTTCGAATATTCTATGCAGTAACGTGCGGCAAAAAAGGCGGATTGAAAAAAACAGCAAAATTCCTTGTAGCCCCTTAGAACAGCTGCTAAAAAGAATTTTTTGAAAAACGAGATAAGCAACGCGCCCGTGCATCTTCAGCCGTAATAAGAGGAAATTCACCCATGGTCCAACTGCAGACGACCCAGTTAAACCTGCCGCCCGGCATGATCCATCTCGGCATCGGTCAGCCCAGCCCGGCGCTGCTGCCGTTAAGCCTGATACGGAAAGCGGCAGAGCATCGATTGAATCAGCCGGACTCTTCTCTATTGGCCTATGGAGCCGAACAGGGGGACGGCTATTTCCGTGCGGCCCTGGCCCAATTCCTGGGAGACAAATACGGCGAGGCCGTCAATCCGGAGCACCTTTTTGTCACTGCCGGAGCATCTCAGGGATTGGATCTTATCTGTACGGTGTTTACAAAGACAGGCGACACGATTTTCGTGGAGGAGCCGAGCTACTTTCTGGCATTGCGCATATTCGCCGACCATCACTTGAACATTGTCTCTATACCGACCGATGAAGACGGTCTCGATGTAGATGCCCTGGAAGCAAAGCTCGCTGTCCACTCTCCAGTGCTTGTGTACACCATACCGACCTATCATAATCCGGCCAGCTTTACCCTTCCACAATCGCGACGGGAACGGTTGATTGGCCTGAGTCGAAAGCACAATTTCAGCATTGTTGCCGATGAAGTCTATCATTTGCTGAGCTATTCGCAGCCACCGCCTCGGCCGCTGGCCTGCTATGCGGATGAGGGCAATGTTCTGTCGCTGGGCTCCTTTTCGAAAATTCTCGCGCCGGGACTTCGTCTCGGCTGGACTCAGGGAAGCCCGGACTTATTACAGAGACTGATTGGTTGCGGGCTTGTGGACAGCGGAGGAGGACTGAATCCTTTCACGTCGGGCGTTATAAAAAGCGCTATAGAAATGAATCTGCTTGCTGAAAATATAGCATATCTGCAGTCGGTCTACACGCATCGGCTGGCTGTGCTGCAGGCGGCGATCCGGGCAGACTTTCCCGAAAGCGTGACATTCCTCGAGCCCGAAGGCGGCTTCTTCCTTTGGTTAAAACTGCCGAACGGGGTAGATGCAAGAATATTGTTGAAGGAAGCGAGGAAGCAAAACGTCGCGTTTCTGCCCGGAACATTGTTCTCTTCGTGCAACGGGCTGAATAACTACATGCGCCTGAGCTTCGCACTGTATGAGGAAGAGGAGCTAAAAACCGGTGCGCAACTGCTGGGAAAGGTCCTGAAGCAGCACTTAGCCTAGTGCCGCCGGGTGGAAACGTCTGTCCGGTTGAGCTCAGGATGTTCGAACTGAGGCAGGTTTCTATCCCGCAAACGATCAATCGTTTAAAGCCGTCATGGCGAGCCTGTCGAAGCAGTGCCGATGTTATTTTAAGGACGGGAAGTTGCATTCCGCGCCAGCTCGAGTCCCTGGATTTCTGTCTTCTCGGGAATGAGGCAGGCCTTGATCTTTCACCTCGCACACGTGGCGCAAGCACGCGCGCCGCGCGGGCGATTGCGCAGCATATTGCGGCTAGAGCGCAACTTCAATCCCCAGCTGGAGCTCCCGGGCGGTTTCGAGTACGCAAGCAGCTGCAGCCAGGTCCTGCACTGCGTTTCCCACCGTTTTGAACACCGTGATTTCCTCATCCGATGTTCTGCCCGCCTTCCTTCCGGCGGCAATTTCGCCTATTTCGGCATAGATTCGGTCTCTGCCGATCAGACCCTGCATCATCGGCTGGATAACATCTCCGGCTTCTGCCAGGCAGGATTCGAGGGAATCGACAACAAGCTTCGAGCGTGCAATCGTTTCCGGCGGAATTTCACTCGTATCGGGCTTGTAGGAGCCGATACCATTTATATGCACACCCGCTTTGAGCTTATTATCCGCAAAAACCGGGCTATCTGAAGTGGTTGCCGTACAAATGATATCGGTTTCGTTCAATACGTCATCCGATTCAGCTACCACGACCTCAAATCCCGCCAGCTCCGTCATTTCCTTTGCAAAAGCTTCCGCCTGCCGCAAATGAGTATCGATGATATACGCTTTACTGATTTCGCGCACTGCAGCCACCGCTTCCAGCTGGGTGCGGCCTTGTCGGCCGGCTCCAAAGATGGCAGCAGTTTTGGCATCTTTTCGTGCCAGCAAATCTGTCGCCAATCCTGACGCCGCTCCGGTCCGCAGTGCTGTGAGATACTCGCCGTCCATCACTGCCAGTGGACGCCCATTTTTCGCATCAAAAACAGCCACTAAAGCATGGATCAACGGCAGACCTTTAGCAGGATTGTCTCTGAAAACAGACACTATTTTGAGTCCGATTTTTTCCGTACTGGGAAGATAGACCGGCATGAAAAGCTCTGTTGCATTCTCCGTGGCAATATCCATGTGCATTCTTGGCGGAACAATCGCTTCACCGGAAGAGAGCTGAACAAATGCATGCCTCACGGCTTCGATCGCTCGACCCATTGGCAGGGATTTTCTGATATCGTCTCCGGAAAGAAATCTTATGGTCTGTGAGCTCATCTTCAATCCTTTTTTCCGTACTGCCAAGACAGGAGCTGAAGCAGGCGGTCAGGCCGGCTTGTGCTTTTTGATGAAATCATCCAGCACCATGGCCAGATCGGGACGGCCGATCTCCTGCAAGTTGTAGTGTACTCGCGTCGTGGGCTTGTTGATTTCGATGATGCGGTTCAAGTCGATGGGGGTGCCGATGATCACCGCATCACAGTCGGTGTTGTTTATGGTCGTCTCCATGTCTTTTAGCATCTGCTTGCCGTAGCCCATAGCGGGAAGCAGCGTACCGATGCCGGGATAAGCTTCGAAAGTCTCTACCAGCCTGCCCGTGATATAAGGCCGCGGATCCACCAGCTCACTTGCTCCGAATTTCCGGGCCGCAACCACTCCAGCCCCGATTTTCATTTCTCCGTGGGTCACGGTCGGACCGTCTTCCACCACCAGGACCCTTTTGCCCCTGATAACGGATGGATCGTCTACGTCGATGGGTGAAGCGGCATCCACCACCACCGCCTGCGGATTGACCGCAGCGATGTTTCTTCGGACCACGTCAATGCATTCCGGCTCTGCGCTGTCTATTTTGTTGATGATGACCACATCGGCTATCCGCAGGTTGGTCGCTCCGGGGTAATAGGTCAGCTCGTGTCCGGGGCGAAGCGGGTCAACGATGGTCACGTGCAGGTCGGATTTGTAGAACGGGAAGTCGTTGTTGCCGCCGTCCCAAAGAATCACGTCACAGCCGTTGGGATCTTTTTCGGCAGCGCGAACAATCTCCCCATAGTCCACACCGCAATAAATCACATTGCCGCGCGTTACGTGGGGCTCAAACTCCTCCATTTCTTCTACCGAGCAGTTGTGCTTTTCCAGGTCGGATATCTCAGCAAAGCGCATCACTTTCTGGGCAGCCAGATCTCCGTAGGGCATGGGATGGCGTATCGCGACCACCTTGAGGCCTTTATCCATCAAGATTTCAATAATCCTGCGCGATGTCTGGCTCTTGCCGGCGCCGGTCCGCACCGCACCAACCGAAACAACCGGTTTGGAGCTCTCGATCTGAGTGGCTTTTGGGCCCAGCAGAACATAGTTGGCGCCGGAAGCCTGGACTATGGCCGCAAGCGTCATCACATGCTGGTTGGAGACATCGCTGTAGGCAAAGATGCAATCGTCTACTTTCAATTCCTTGATCAACTTCGGTAGATCCTCTTCGACATGGATGGGAATGCCGTTCGGATAGAGCTCTCCGGCCAGTTCCGCAGGGTACTTCCGGCCTTCTATATCCGGAATCTGAGTGGCTGTGAAAGCAACCACACGGTAATCCTTGTTGCCCCAGTAGTACGTGTTGAAATTATGGAAATCTCTTCCTGCAGCCCCGATGATGATGACATTCTTTGCGGCCATTTTCTTCTCCGTTCCTCCGGTTGATTATTCGGTCCGTATCCGGCAAACAAGATTCAGTTTACCACCTCAGTTCCAGCTCGACCGGCCACAGCCTTGTCAATATCTTCCAGGTGGCAGATAACGCCACGATTTCCCGTTGCCTGTACAAAGTGTGTGACGGCCTCGACCTTCGGCCCCATGGAACCTTCAGGAAAGTGACCCTCCTGCATGTATCTGCGCAGCGCATCAACGGAGACTCTCCCGAGCATCTCCTGTTCGGGCTTTCCCCAATGAATTGCCACCCCCTTCACGTCGGTTGCAATGACGAACACGTCCGCCTTGATCTCCCGGGCCAGTTTTGAACTGGCCAGATCTTTGTCGATGACCGCCTCCACGCCACGAAACCCTTGACCTTCTCGAACGACGGGAATGCCGCCGCCGCCCGTGCAGATCACGATAAAATCCATATCCACGAGCTTCTTGATCTCGCGATGCTGGATGATCGCTACGGGTTTAGGGGAAGCGACCACGCGGCGATAGCCCTTATCGGTTTTCACCATCTTGTAAGGCCGCTTGTCAGCCTCTTCCCCGGTATAGAAAGGGCCAATCGGCTTGGTAGGGTTCTGAAACATGGGATCATTGCAGTCCAGCACAACATAAGTGATCAACGTGAGGAAAAAGCGATCCCCGATATTTCTTTCGTTCAAGGCTCTGTCCAACGAAGACTCGATCATGTAGCCGATCTGACCCTGGGTCATGGCCGCAATCACGTCCAAAGGCATGTTCGGAACTTCCTTACAGCTCTCCTGCTGCAAAAGCAGATTTCCCACCTGGGGACCGTTGCCATGGGTGATCACAATCCTGTAATCTTTACAGAGATCGGCAACCATCCCTATAGGCTGTCTCAGGTTTTCCAGTTGCTGCGCCGCGCTGCCTGTTTGCCCCTTCTGAATCAGAGCGTTGCCTCCAAAGGCGATCAAAACCACAGGGTTTTCTTTCATGCCACTCCTTGCGGCCGGGGTCGTTTGCAAGCCGGATGCACACCGTCGCTAGCAGCCCAGCGTCGCTACCATCACCGCCTTAATGGTGTGAGCTCTGTTTTCAGCCTCGTCGAAAACCACCGAGGCCTCCGATTCGAATACCTCGTCCGTTACTTCCATCGCCTCGAGGCCATACTGCTGAAAGATCTCTTCGCCGATAGTGGTGTCCCGATTGTGGAAGGACGGCAAACAGTGTAGAAATTTCACATCCGGGTTGCCGGTTTTGTCCATGACCGCCCTATTCACCTGATAGGGGAGCAAAAGGCCGGTCCGCTCTTGAAAAACATCTTTGGACTCTCCCATGGAAACCCACACGTCGGTGGCAACGAAATCGCACCCCTTCACTCCTTCCTCCACATTTTCCGTGATCGCGATCCTCGCCCCCGTCTCCTCGGCAATCGCCATGCACTGCTCCACCAGTCGAGCATTGGTCTGAAGGCTTTTGGGCGACACCGAGCGAAAATCCATTCCCATCTTTGCAGCGCCCACCATATAAGAATTCCCCATGTTATTGCGGGCATCACCCAGATAAGCAAACTTGATCCGGTTCAGGGGCTTTTCGCTGTGCTCCGTCATCGTCAAAAGATCTGCCAGGATTTGGGTTGGATGGAATTCATTAGTCAATCCGTTCCACACCGGCACTCCGGCGTATTTGGCCAGCTCTTCCACTTTGCTCTGGCCGAAGCCCCGGTATTCGATCCCGTCATACATCCGACCAAGAACTCGGGCGGTGTCGGCGATTGACTCCTTGGCTCCCATCTGCGACCCGGTAGGCCCGAGATAGGTCACATTTGCACCCTGATCGTAAGCAGCCGTTTCAAACGCACACCGGGTCCGTGTTGAGGCCTTTTCAAAAATCAGCACAATGTTTTTGCCCTTCAGCCGCTGCTGCTCGGTCCCCGCATAGCGAGCCCTTTTCAGGTCCGCGGATAAATCCAGTAAAAATTCGATCTCTTTCGGCGTAAAATCCAAAAGCTTCAAAAAACTCCTGTTCCTCAAATTAAATGCCATGCCATCCTCCCCCCTGGTGATGCTCACTGAATGGCGGCTTTACTCCGGGACCGGAACCCGCCAAAAACAAAGCCCCTTAAGCCAACCTGGGTCTGCCTGCAAGTTGCTTTAACTTTTATGAAATTTTCTCTGCCCGATCAATGTAAAAAGGTATGGAATTTTATTTCTAATGCGGCAACGGGGAAAAAACTGACGATTGCTCAGGAGTCCTTGCGGCAGAACAGAATCCTGGAATTCTAATTGCCCAAGGTCACGGGGAATAGTAAGAATCCGCCCGGGGAACACTATGAAGAAGCAGGGCATCTCCCTGTTTAGTGGCTGTCGGCCCTGCCTATGCCAAATGTTTTAAATGCGGGTTGGTCGCGCACAAGCGTCGGGAAAACGTCGTGGTGCTCTGCAACGCAATACTCCCTTAGAGCTCTAAAAGCATTCCAACTTCGTCACACTTGAAATATTTCGGGCACTTGCTGCATTCTCCCCAGACTTTTGCCGGCAGCTCCTGCGCCCCTTTCGGTTCAAACCCGAGTGCTCTGAAGAAGCCTTCAGCCAGGGTGAAAGCAAATAGCTTGTTAACCCCCAATCCTCTTGCTTCCACCTCCAGGAACTCGACTATCTTCCGGCCGAGGCCTCGCCTTTGGAAATCCGGATGAACGGCTAGTGACCTGACTTCAGCGAGATCCTCCCACAGAATGTGCAGGCCTCCACAGGCAACTATTGCTGATGGATTGTCCGCATCCTCGGATCGACCCTCCTCCTGTCGGCCGTCTTTTTCTTCTTTGATGACGGCTACCGCGAAATCTCTGATATTTTCGAAAACGTATTGAGGGCCTCTGGGAAGAACGAAATTCGCTTCGGCAAATCCGTTGATAAGATGAAGAATTCCTCTTACATCAGATATACACGCTTTCCTGATGAGGAATTCCTTCTCTTCATGAACACTGGTCTTCATCTTGAATCCAGCCGCGGTCTCTTTGCGTCCGAGCGGCTGCGGAAAAGCAATTTCGTCCATACCTTGCTGCCTTCTTCTAAAATGTTGCCGCCTTCTTGCGGCAGCCTATTCAATGTAAACTACGCGCTAATCACAATTTCCGGACTGCCCGGCAGGTCTGGTGCTCGCTGAGAATTCAAGCTTTCCTGTTGCGTTAGAACGGTAACAAGAACTCTTCCGGGTGTCAACCGCGCAGTCGCTGTGCAAACATTTGCATCGATCTTCCTGTTTACAAGGATAGACCCGAATCGAAATGTTGGATCTGTTACCTCCTTCCTTGACGTCTCGATTTAGGACTCGTCCAAAAACAAATGATCGTGATTTGAAAGTTGACGGAATATCTTACGATGATCTTGAGTTACGGTTGATATGTCACGCAAACAGTGAAACTGGACGCAAACACTTCGCGGCACATTTAGTTGCCCATCCTTTAAGTTCCCAGACACGCTGTTGCTTCTTGCC
>Ga0068714_10004796_pt1 | contig 14844 bp, 13 predicted proteins | sample MTBNYHSulfiMetaG_FD_62988 | JGI IMG/M metagenome (GOLD analysis project Ga0068714, IMG submission 62988) | Enrichment culture microbial communities from rom New York Harbor, USA that are MTBE-degrading - MTBE-NYH (New York Harbor Sulfidogenic)... | ecosystem: Environmental > Aquatic > Marine >... | reverse complement strand
GGTGCGCGCCATGACCTGGCGGCTGCTGCATCCGAGGGGGTGAGCGCCTGCTCCCCAACCGCGGCCGGGACGACGCCGCACCTGCCGCTGCCTGCTGACGCTGACAGCTGTCGGTGTTCCCTGCCGCTGTCCCGGTCAACGCGGTTCCTGCGACGCGGATCTCCTGTCGGGCGCCGACCGCTCAGAAAAGGACATCGCAGCGGCCTCCGTTCCCGTAACCGGGACAGATCCCTCCGCTCCCCCTCGCTTTCGCTCGGGGTCGCGTTCGGGATGACACATGCGGGGCGCGTGTGCTTCCTTGCCAGCCTGCCCTGACGTCTTCGCGTTCTCCCCCACGAACGCCTGCCGGACCGAGGCCGCCGGATTGCGGGCAGCGCCCGCTCTGAGGTACCGGGATCGAAGACGGGGTGCAACCCCCACCGCCGGATGTCGTATCATGGCCCCGAACGAGCGATCCCGCCCGCGCGCGGGGGAGGAGCCGGATGAGAGCCAGAGTCGAGACCGTGGACGAGGGGGAGGCCGCCGACCGCAGCTGAGCGGTGGTCCGGCCCAACTCGTGCCACCCCGCGCCGGGTCGACCCGGTCGCGTGAGCCGCACCCGCGGCACGGTGACCTCCCCCCAACCCAGCCCACACCGTGACGTGATCCGCCCGGGTCGCCGGCGCACCGCACCGGCGGCCCCACGACGCCGTCGCGCGCCGATGGCGTCACCTCGAGGAGCGACGCCGTGAGCCTGTACGAGCTGGGATGGACCGACGAACGAGACCGCGAGCTGAGCGCCCACCGGGCGCCGGAGGAGAGTGCTCTGACACCGGCGCGGGTCGTGCGCCAGGACCGCGACCGCTGGCTGCTGGACCGCGGCGACGACAACGCCACGCCCGCGGTCCTGGCCGGACGACTGCGCCACTCCCTCGACCGGGCAGAGCGCCCGGTGGTGGGGGACTGGGTGCTGGTACCGGACGACCCGTCCGCCGACACCACCGTGATCCGGCGGCTGCTGTCGCGCCGCTCCCGCCTCGCCCGAGCGGTCGGGGCGACCGGGGACACCGAGATCCTGGCCGCCAACGTCGACACCACCCTCGTGGTGTGCGGCCTCGACCGCGACTTCAACCTGCGACGGGTCGAGCGCTACCTGGCCCTGGCCTGGGGCGGCGGCACGGTACCGGTGGTGCTGCTCAACAAGGCCGATCTGTGCGCCGAGGTGCCGGACCGGCTCGCCGCGGCGGTCGCCGCGGCGCCTGGCGTCGAGGTGCACGCGGTCAGCGCCCTGAGCGGTGAGGGGCTCGAGGTCCTGGCGCCACACCTGGCGCCGGGCCGAACCGCGGCCCTGCTCGGCTCTTCGGGAGCCGGCAAGTCGACCCTGGTCAACCGGCTGCTCGGGCACGACCTTCAGGCGACGGCGCCGGTGCGGGACGACGACGACCGCGGCCGCCACACCACCACCCGCCGTGAGCTGCTGCGGCTCCCCGGGGGGGCGTGCCTGATCGACACCCCCGGGCTGCGCGAGGTGGCACCCTCCCTGGACGGCGAGGACCTCGACCGGACGTTTCCCGAGGTGGAGCGGCTCGCCGAGCGCTGCCGCTTCCGCGACTGCCGCCACGAAGGGGAGCCCGGGTGCGCGGTCCAAGCCGCGCTCGCCGCCGGCGAGCTCGACCCCGGGCGAGTCCGGGGCTACGCCCGCCTGCAGCGGGAGCTCGCCTTTCTCGACCGGCGCCTGAGCGCGTCCGGCCGGCGCGAGGAGCGGGAGCGGGAGCGGGCGTTTGGCCGTATGGTTCGACAGACGCTGCGGGACGTGTACCGGCTCAAGGGAGATGGGGGATGATCCCCTGAAGCCGCATCACCGTCGCGTGATCGGGATCAGGCGGCCGGTGCCGAAGGCCCGCTCCGAGACCTTGAGCACCACCCCCATCTGCCGGCGCTTGTGCTCCGAGCGGCGCAGGCTGGAGTCGCTGCGATCGGCGCGTACCAGCTCCTCCATCGCCGGCGCCACGACGCCGTAGTCGAAGGGGTCGACCTGGCCCGGCGCAAGCTCGGCCGAGGGCGGGCGCTCGAGCACGAAGCGCGGGATCAGCCTGCGGGTCGCGTGCAGCCAGCGGGCGAGGCGCACCACCTCCGGCTTGGTCAGGTCGGCGAGGGGGCACAGGCTCCCGGCGAGGTCGCCGTAGAGGGTCCCGTAGCCCAGCGACGCCTCGGTCTTGTTGGTGGTGTTGAGCAGGAACCCACCGCGGCGGTTGACGACCGCCATCAGCACCAGCATCCGCAGGCGGGCCTGGACGTTCTCGGCCCCCGTACCGTGGCCGGGCAGCTCGCCGAGGCAGGCCTCGGCCGCCGCGTGGAGCGGCTCGAGCGCCACCTCCTCGAGGGCGACGCCGAGCTGTCCAGCCAGCTCGCCGGCGCAGGCGGTGGAGCGGGGGTCGGTGAAGCGGGACGGGATCGTCACCGCGGTCACCCGCCCCGGGCCCAGGGCGTCCGCGGCCAGCACCGCCGCCACCGCGGAGTCCACCCCGCCCGACAGGCCGAGCACCGCCCGCTCGAGTCGGTTCTTGGCGGCGAAGTCGCGCACGCCGAGGACCAGGGCGCGGTAGAGCTCCTCGTCGGGGCCTGGGGCCTCGGGGGTGGGCTGGGGGCCGGCGTCGAGGTCCACCGCCGCGACCTCCTCCTCGAAGCCGGCGAGCCGGGTGAGGACCGCGCCGTCGGCGCCGAGGACGAAGCTGCGCCCGTCGAAGATCAGCTCGTCGGTGGCACCGCAGAGGTTCGCGTACACCAACGGGAGAGCCGCCCTCCGGGCGTGGTGCAGCCGTCGCTCGAGGATGCCGCGACGGAAGGGTGAGGCGGAGATGACCACCAGCAGGGCGGCGCCGGCCGCCTCGAGGTCGGCTGCGGGGTGCTCCGGATGGCCCTCGTCCCACAGGTCCTCCGAGACCATCAGGCCGACCCTGCAACCGGCGAGAGTGATCGGCCGCGACGGGGACCCCGGCACGAACCAACGGTTCTCGAAGAACACGTCGCCTGAGGGCAGCAGGCGCTTGCCCACCACCGCGCGCACCTCCCCCCGCTCCAGCACCGCCGCCGCGTTCAGGAGCCCCGGGTGGCCCGGCGTCGCGCGACCGGAGGGGACCACGGTCCCAACCACCAGCGGGGGAAGGCCCACCGCCCGCGCCGCCAGGTCACGGGTGGCCTCCCCCACCGCGGTCACGAAGCCGGGGTCGTAGAGGATGTCCCGCGGCGGGTAGCCCGGAATCACCATCTCCGGCAGCACCACCAACTCCGCGCCGCCGGCCGCGGCCCGCTCTACGGCGTCCAAGCAGCGCTCGACGTTGCCGGCGAGGTCGCCGACCGTGGGGTTGACCTGGGCGACGCCGACCCTCACGGCAGCTCCGACGCCACCGCCCCGATCAGGTTGAGGGCCTCCAGCACCGCGTCGCGCTGGAAGCAGAGGGCGTCGCCGAGGAGAAGAGTGCGGTAGCCCAGCAGGAGCAGCAGGGCGAGGTCGGAGATGTCCGCGCTCGCCGGCACCGGGCTCGAGGTCAGCGACTCCAGCAGGCGGCTGCCCGCCACGGCCTCGGGGTCCGCGCCGATCACGGTCCGAAGGGCGCCGACGATGCGGTGCGGCCGCAGCACCTCGACGTACAGGTCGCCGCGGGCCGCCATCAGGCGCCCGAGGGTGGCGCCGTGACGGCGGGCCAGGTCGAGCCCCTTCAGGCTCTCCACCTTGAGCATGACCTCGGCGCGAGGCAGCAGCGCCCGCACCTCGTCCACGTCCTCCGGCCGCTCGACGTAGGACAGCATCACCCGTGACAGCCCCACCCGCCCCATGGCCTCGAGGCAGGCACGGTCGGTGGCGGTGAGCGTTCCCAGCACCTCGAGTGAGGGGTGGACGATGTTGACCGACTCCCCCGGCCCCACCAGGCGCCGCGGTCCGTCCTCCAGGATCAGCCGGTCCCCGTCAACCGCCGCCACCCGCACGCGCTCCTCGCCGTCGGAGAAGAACGCGTCCACCGGGGTAGGGACCCGGATCGGGTGGGACAGCCGGACCTCGGTGTAGGGGGGGATGGCGCCGCCCACCACCCGCAGTTGCCGCCCCTTGAGGTCGACCCACAGCGGTTGACCGAGCGCCGCCAGGCGGGAGAGCACCTCGTCATGGCTCTCCTTGAGCGGCATGACCGTGTTCAGGCGCAGACCGCACACCAGGGGGTGGCGCGCCACCTCGTCGAGGAACGACGCGTACGGCGGAGCGGTGACAATCACCCGAACGCACATCGTGCCCTCACCCCCCGGGGAAGAGAACCCAAAGACGCGAGGAAACGCCAAGGCGCAACCAGAGAGAGGCTCTCCTTGCGCCTTTGCGTCCCTTTGCGCCTTTGCGTTCTCCCCTGCTCCGCTCTCGCACGGCGTTCAGATCTTCAGGGTGGTGCCGCAGTAGGTGCAGCTGAACATCCCGGTCGCCTTGACCGGGATCGGCCCGCCGCAGCGGGGGCAGATCATCTCGATCGGCTTCGCCAGCGTCGCCACCGCCTCCTCCGGCTGGCGGGCGCGCATGTTGCTCTTGAAGTCCTCGAAGTGCCCCCAGGCGCGCGCGATGAGGCCCATGGCGTAGTCCACCGCCCGCTGCTCGTCCTGGATGTGGATGATCTTCTGCTCGCCGATCGCCTTGCCCCACTGGCGGTCCACCTCGTCCCCCTGGCGGCCGGTGGGCCGGCGCAGGAACCACACGTTCCAGCGCTCGCACACCTCCCTCCAGGCGTCGACGGCGTCCACGTCGCGGGAGACCCGGTCCCCCAGCAGGTCGGCGATCTGTTTCCTGGGGACCGTGGGGTGCATGGTGACGTCGCCGAACACGATCAGGAACGGCTTGTCCGCCGCGGAGTGGACCTTGACGTGGGTGTTGACCCAGTGGGCGAAGAGGCCGTAGCTCTCCGGCGCGTCGCCGCCGCCCCCCTCGCCGTAAAGCGCGGCGAGGAGCTGCTCGAGGTCGTAGCCGTGGGCGAAGTCGGTCACCTGCAGGGGCCAACGGTCGCAGGCCGCGTCACCGATCGCCGCAAAACAGATGGCGAGGTCGTCGCGGTACTGGGACAGGGTGTTGTACAGCAGCGGCAGCCGGTCGAAAATCTCGAACGGCCAGTTGGCCATGGACCCGGTGACGTCGACCGCGACCAGGACCGGGTTGGTGGAGTCGGTGGAGACCTTCCTCCGCGGGTCGACCAGGGTTTCGTTCGGCCCCGAGCGGGCGGCGTAGGTCCTGGGGCCCCTGGCCGAGGCCCGCTCCGACGCCTTCGCCCTCTTCGCCGCGGTGGCGGGCGCGTAGGCGTACCTGCCCTTGCCGTACCAGCTGCTGCCGTCGTCGTCCCAGGTGTACATCGCGTCCTCCGTCTCGGGTCACGACGCCTCGAGGGCCAGGGTCTTGAGCCCGAACTCGCTCCGAAACCGGGAGTCCAGACCGCGACCTCCGATGTAGTCCGCCACCTCGGGGGGCACCAGCGACCGCCAGTCGCCGCCCCGGGCCATCTCCCGCCGGACCATGACGCCGTCCACCGGCACCCGGTCGGCCTCGGCCACCAGCGTGATCGGCCGCACCACCCGGTAGTCGGTTCCGAGCAGACTGGCCACGTAGGGGTTGGCGGTGACAAACAGGTCGAGGTCTCCGAACAGCTCGAGCACCTGCAGCCGCCAGCGGGGTCCGTCGTCGAGGTCGTCCACCGGCACCACCTGGAAGTCGTCCCGGCCGGCGAGCACCAGCCGGATCATGGCGACGGTCTCCTCGACGGTGAACGGGTTGCGGGCGTCGTAGCGGTTGGCGCTGCCGATCCCGATCAGCACCTGCTCCCCCTGGTCGCAGAGCGCGCGCAGCACCGCCGCGTGCCCCAGGTGCACCGGTTTCCAGCGCGCCACCATGCCGACCCGCGCCACCCTCACCGCCCGAGTGTACACCGGGCCTCACCGACCCCGCGCGACCCACCCGCCCGGAGAGAACGCCAAGGCGCCAAGATCCGCAAAGACGCAGGAAGAGAATCCCCAGTCCTCGCGTCTTCGCGCTACTTCGCGTCTTTGCGTTCTGGGTGGGGGATGGTCACCACAGCAGATGCCGGTTCGACACCCGCACCCTGGTCAGCCCGGCGGCGCGGGCCGCGGCCTCCGCCGCATCGGCCTCCCGCCGCGAGGTCCGCGGCAGGTCGCCCATCAGGAAGCTGGGCGCGAACGCGAGCAGGCTGTACGGCGTGTCGGGGTCGCACTCGGCCACGAATCCCGCGATCCGCCCAACCTCCTCGGCGGTGACGTAGCCTGGGACGAGCAGGGTCGAAGCGACCACCAGCGGCCGTTCGGGCCGCTCTCGCGCTCGTCGCGCCGCCCGGCGGAAGTTCTCCAGCGTGTGCCGGTTGTCTGCGCCGGTGAGGGCGACGTGGAGGTTCGCGTCGAACGCCTTGAGGTCGACCTTGACCGTTCCCCCCGATCGCAACGAGAGCTCGACGGCCTCGTCCATCAACGACGCCCGCGCCGAGCCAGCGGTCTCCCAGCACACCGCCACGCCCGCGTTGGCCAGACGCCGGCCGGCGGCCAGGGCGTGGGGCATCTGGCTGGCCGGGTCGCCGCCGAAGAAGCAGACGCAGAAGGTGTGGCGGTTGGCGCAGGCAGCCAGCTCGTCGGCGGCGGTGAGCCTGACCCCCTCCGGGGTGGAGGTGCGGAACTGCCAGTTCTGGCAGAACAGGCAGTCGAAGGTGCAGGAGGCGTAGAACACCGCCAGGTTGTGCTTTCCCGGGTGGGACCGCCCGGCGCACTCCCAGCGGGCGACGCAGTTGGTGGGGATCGGGTCCCGGTACCACTGGAACATCCCCCGGCGAGAGGTTCCCGCGCGGTGGACGAGACGGGTCCGGCCGTCGCTCGGCTCACCCGCCCGCAACCCGCAGAAGCCCCGCTCGCCCGGGCCGATCACGCACCTTTGCCCGCACAGGGGGCACGGGACCCCCCCGCCGGTGCGCGGCGGAGCAACCGGCAGGTGGAACCGCGCTCGCCCTCTCGCCCGCAGGGACTCGACCCACGGCCGTGCCTCCTCGAAACGGGAAACGAGGCACTCGCGGCACACCGCGAGCTGGCGCGCGACCGGGACGTCGGGTCGGCCGCACACCCTGCAGGCGCGACGCGGGGAGTCCGTCACCCCTCCAGTAAACCACGAGCTCCGCGCACCGGGGTCAGGACCTGGCCCGGCGGGCGAGAATCTCCTCCATCTGGTCCATGATCCGGTTCATGGCCCGGACCAGGGACTGCGCCGGCGCCGCGGTGGTCAGGTCAACACCACCGTCCTTCAGGATCTGGATCGGCGGCTTCGACGACCCGGCCTTGAGCACGTTGTCGACGAAGGCTCGGGCGCCGCCGTTGGCGCCGGTCAGGATGTTGTCGGAGAACGCGGCCGCGGCGATGAAGCTGGTGGCGTAGGCGTAGACGTAGTAGTTGTAGTGGAAGTGGGGGACGTACGCCCACTCGACCGCGTACGCCTCGTCGACCCGGCACACCCCGTGGTCGTGCCCGTGGTAGCGACGGACCAGCTCGAGGTAGGCGGCGTTGAGCTGCTCCGAGCTCAGCGGCTGGCCCTCCTCGACCATGCGGTGGATGGTGCGCTCGAACTCGGCGAACATCGTCTGCCGGAACACCGTGGTCCGCACCGACTCCAGGAACTGGCCGAGGATGGCGAGACGCTCGTCGTCGCTTCGCGCACGCTTCAGACTGTAGTCAAAGAGCAGCCACTCGTTGGTCACCGAGGCCACCTCGGCGACGAAGATCTCGTAGTCCGCCGTGGGGTACGGCTGGGCGCGGTTGGTGAGGGCCGAGTGCATCATGTGCCCGGACTCGTGGGCCAGGGTCGAGGTGGACTCGTAGTCGTCGAGGTGGTTCACGAGCATGTAGGGGTGGACGTCGTAAGCGCTGCCCGCCATGTAGGCGCCGGAGCGCTTGCCCTCGCGGGGGTACACGTCCACCCACCGATTGGCGTAGGCGTGGCGCAGGTACTCCGTGTACTCGGTCCCCATGGGCGCCAGCGCCGCGAGCACCTCCTCGGTGGCTCGTGCCCACGGGTAGTCGTCGGCCACCTCCTGCACCAGCGAGGGGTAGAGGTCGTGGTAGGCGAGGTCGGGAATGCCCAGCATGCGCGAGCGCAGCTCGAGGTAGCGGTGGAGGGTCGGCAGCCCGGCGTTGACCTCGCGGAGGAGGATCTCGTAGGCCGCCGGGTCGACCTCGCTGCCGGCCAGGGCCGCCTCCAGGGTGTTGGCGTACCCCCGCACCCGGGCCTTGAACACGTGGTTCTTGACCGTGCTCGCCAGGGTCGCGGCCAGTGACTGCTGGAACCCCGCCAGGCTGGCGTAGAAGGCGCCGTAGGTGGCGACGCGGTCCTCCCGCGACGGCAGCGCCCGGCCGCGGGTGTAGCCCGCGGGGTCGACCCGGAGCGTACTCCCATCCGCCAGGGTGACCTCCCGCCACGGGATCTCGGCGTCGAGGAGCAGTCCCCCGATGGTGTCGCCGTCGTCGTCGACGAGGCTCGCCAGGCCCAAGATCTCCTCGCCGCGGGCGTCGAGGGTGTGGGGTCGCCTGGCGTCGAGGCGCTCGAGGTAACGTCGGTAGGGCTCGAGGCCCGGGTCCTCAACGAGGAACCGCTCGATCGTGGCCGGCGGCAGGCCGAGGATCTCGGGGTCCACCCACGAGGTCCGGGTTCGCATCTCGGCGCGCAGCTGGAGCATCGCCTGCTTCATGCCCTGCGGGCCCGGCTGCCGGGTGTCCATGTCGGACAGCAGATTGGCGTAGGTGTACAGCCGGAGCCCGACCTTGCGGGCCTCGAACACCAGCTCGAGCGTCTCCCGCAGCGACGCCGCACTCTCCCCGAGGCGACCACGGTAGGGCTCGAGCCGGTCCAGGATCTCGGGCATCCCCTTCCGCGCCTGCTCCCAGGCTGCCTGGTCCGGGTACAGGTCGGAGAGGTCCCAGGTCAGCTCCGAGCTGGCCCGGACGGTCGAGACGAGACCGAGCGCGCCGGCGGCGCACACGATCACGAGAAGCGTCGAAACGGTGCTGCTGGCTGGCATGTCCTTCCTCCGGGATCGGCATCCGGCGACGGGGTCGCTGCGCACGCCACCCGGCATGATAGCACCCCGGCCCGTCACCCGTGGTAGGATGACCGGAGCTGCGTGCTCCGGTCATGCTTCCCGTTTCCCTCGCCCGGGTTCTGAGCTCCCCCACCCCCGCCGAGCTGTGGAACCTGCGCGCCGACCTGCTCGAGGCCGGTGTGGACGAGGGGGCCGAGGTGTGGGCGGTGATCGGGGAGTTTCACGACTTCCTCGACCGGCTCGCCACCGGCACCTCCTCCCGCAACTTCTCGGAGCTCGCCTCGAGGATGGACGTCTCGGCCGTGAGCGGCGTGCTCCTGGAGCAGCTCCTCGAGCGGCACGACGCCCGCGATCTGGCCGTGAGGGTGCTCTCGGGGGTCCTGAGCGAAGGCCTCATGGTCCTGGCCACGCGCCAGCACGTGCGGGCCTGGCAGGGGGAGCTGGCGGCGGTCTTCCGGGGCGCGGCCTGGTATCTCTACGGCGCCATGTGGCGGTGGGCCGAGGGGCTGCGACCCGAGCTGGGGGCGGGCGACCGGCGGCATCTGCTGGACCGGCTCTTCGCCCCTCTCCTCGAACCGGGCAGCCCGGAAGCGGTTCAGGCCGTCCTCGTCGGGCGGCTGTTCCAGATCCTCCTGGTCTCCCACCTCGCCGCCGCGCTTCGGAAGGTGCCCGACCTTCAGGCGGTTGACGTTGCAGGAGCGGGTGCCGGATGGCACAATCAAGAGCGGGAGAGCGCCGAGAGGGCGAACCCGGTCGGAGCGTCGGATGGGGAAGAGAAGACGTGAGCAGCGGCTCCCGAAGGTCAACGAGGCGGACCCTGGCCTGGACCTCTTCGACGACTGGGACGACGGCGGCGAGGAACGGGTCCGCATCCGTCCGCAGCGCCCCAAGGACGAGGTCGAGGCGCGAGCCAGGAAGAAGACCGCCATCGAGCCCTACAAAAAGGAGCGCCGCCGCCGGCGCGAGGTCGTCGAGTTCTGAGCGTCCGGCCGGACCGCGCCGGGTCACCTCCCCGCCCCGCCGACCTGGGTGCGGTCCTGGTCGACGGCAGGCCCTTGCAGGGTGCGACCGGGCACCGCGGCGTCGGTCGCTACGTTCGTGATCTCACCCGGGGGCTCCTCGCCCTCGACCGGCGGCCGGAGGTGACTCTCCTGGTGGACCCGCGGCTCGCGCCCGTGGCTGAAGGGCAGGGGTTGGACGGGGTGCGGCGAGCTCGCGCACTCGCGCCCCCCGGGCCCTCCCTGCTGTGGGGTCGCCTGCTCGGCCCGAGCTGGATCCGGCGCTCCGGTTGCGACCTCTGGCACGCCACGTTCCTCGCCCCGCCCCGCGTGCCCCGCGGGCTGCCGTGGGTCGCCACGATCCACGACCTGATCCCCCTGCGCCACCCCGGGCCTTTCACCTGGCGGCAGCGCGTCGTCTTCTCCCGCTCGCTGGCCCTCGCCGCACGCGCTCCCCGGGTGGTCGCCGTCAGCCGCGCCACCGCCGACCTCGTGCGGGCGACGTTCGGCACGCCCCACGCCCGCCTCGAGGTGGTGCCGAACCCCGTCGACGTGGAGCGTTTCGGATCCGTTTCGCGGCGGGGCCTCGAGGGCGTCGACGCCCCGTACCTGCTCCACCTCGGCGGCTTCGACCCGCTCAAGGGGGTGAGCGACCTGCTGCTGCCCGCGTTCGCCGCCGTGGCACGCAACCACCGAGACCTGGTCCTGGTTCTTGGAGGGCCCGCCGGCACCCACCGCGATCGTGCGGTTCGCATCACCGCCGACCTCGGGCTGACCGCCAGGGTCCGATTCCTCGGCCGGCTCGACGAGGCCCGGCACGCTGCCGCGGTGGCCGGGGCGGCGGCGGTGGTGGTCTCATCCTGGGAGGAGGGCTTCGGCCGGCCGGCGGTGGAGGCCCTGGCGGCCGGCGTCCCGGTGGCGGTGGGACCCGCCGAGGCCACCCGGGAAGTGGCCCGGGGGGCGGCGTTCCTAGCGTCCGACTCCACCCCCACCGGCCTCGCCCGCGCGGTCGAGGCGGCCCTCGAGTCGGGGGGACCCGACTCCGCGGACGGCGAGGAACGCCGCTGGCACGCCGCCCGCTTCGACTTCAGGACCGTGGCGCTCGAGATGCTCGAGGTCTACCGCACCACCCTGGGCAACGGCTGATGCGACTGGCGGTCGACGCCCGGGTGCTGACCCACCCCCCAACCGGCGTGGCCCGCTACCTTACCGGCCTCCTCAGGGAGCTCCCCGCGCTGCGACGGCCGGGCGACGAGCTCGAGCTGCTGGTGGACCGCGAGCCGGAGACGCCGCTGCCGGGCGACCCGGACCGGGTGACCGTGCTCCGCTGGCCCCTGCCCGGCGGCGACCCGGCCTGGCGCCAGCTCCGGCTGCCCCCGCACCTCTGGCGCAACCCGCCCGACGTCCTCTTCTGCCCCTTCTACAGCGCCCCGCTGGCGGCGCCCTGCCCGACCGTGGTGACCATCCACGACGTGTCCTTCGCCGCCCACCCGGAGTGGTTCACCCTCAGAGCACGGATCGCGTTCTCGCTGGTGGGACCGTCGGCGCGCCGGGCCGCCAGAGTGATCACCGTGAGTCACTTCTCGGCCGACGAGATCGTGCGCCACCTCGGCGTCGACCGGGACCGCGTCGACGTCGTCCACAACGGCCTCGAGCCCCGCTGGCTCGAGCCGGTGCCCGACGACGAGCGCCGCCACGCCCGGGCCTGGCTCGGCTGGGACGGACCCTACCTCCTCCACCTCGGCGCCGTCCACCTCCGCCGCAACCTCGACCTGCTGGTATCTGCCTTTGCGCGCCTCGCCCCGACCCACCCGGACCTGCGCCTGGTCGTCGCCGGTCCCACCGAGCCGCCGGCGCCGGACCTCGCCCGGCAGGTCGTCGAGCTCCACCTCGAGGATCGAGTGATCCGCCGGGAGTGGGTCCCGGAGGAGCACCTGCGCGGCCTCTACGCCGAGGCCGCCGCGGTGGCCTACCTCTCCGCCTACGAGGGCTTCGGCCTGCCCGCCCTCGAGGCCCTCGCCTGCGGCGCGCCGGTCATCGCCCTGCGCCGCGCCAGCCTCCCCGAGGTCCTCGGCGACGCCGCGGTGTGGGTGGAGGAGGAGACTGTGGCAGGGGTGGCAGGCGCCGTCGAGGAGTCGTTGAGAAGCTCGGAGGGGCCCGCGAGATCCAACCGAACCGCCGAGAGTTCGTTGAGCCGCCTTCAATGGCCACCGGCTGCGGCGGCTACCTTCTCCATCCTCAGGGCGACGGCCGAGCTACACCCCCTCGGCCGTTGACGTGTCTTCCACCCCGCGCACCTCGCCACCGGATGCCTCTTGCTCGAGGAACCACTGGTACGTGGTCTCAACACCCTCCCGCAGCGAGATTCGATGTCTCCAGCCGAGCTCATGCAGACGCGACACGTCCAGGAGCTTCCTCGGACTCCCGTCCGGCTTCCCGGCGTCGAACCGAATTCGCGCCTGCGGGTGGACAACGTCACGAACCGTCTCAGCGAGCTCCCGGATCGACAGGTCTTCGCCAGTGCCGACGTTGACGTGCTGCTCCCCGGACCACCTCTCCATGAGAAATAGACAGGCGTCTGCGAGATCGTCCACGTGCATCAGCTCGCGACGTGGGCTCCCTGAACCCCACACCGTTACCTCGAACTCGCCTCGGGCCTTCGCTGCGTGGAAGCGGTGCATTAACGACGGCAGGACGTGCCCGCCCTCCTGGTCGAAGTTGTCGCCCGGTCCGTAGAGGTTGGTTGGCATGGCCGAGATGAAGTCGCAACCGTACTGCCTCCGGTAGGCTTGGCAGAGGGTGATGCCGGCGATCTTGGCCACAGCGTAAGGAGCGTTGGTCGGCTCGAGGGGACCGCCGAGCAGGCACTCCTCCCGCATCGGCTGCGGCGCCTCGCGCGGGTAGATACACGACGAGCCCAGGTAGAGCAACTTCCTGACCTGGTGGATCCACGCTGCGTGCACCACGGTAGCGTGGATCATCATGTTGTCGTAGATGAACTCAGCCGGGCGCGTGGAGTTGGCGAGGATTCCACCCACCGTGCCCGCGACCAGGAAGACGTACTCGGGGCGGTTGGCGCGAAACCAGTAGCTCACAGCGGCCTGGTCCCTGAGGTCGAGCTGCTCACGCGAGGCGAAAAGAAGGTCGTCAAAACCCTCCGCCCGCAGTCGCCGAACGATGGCGGACCCTACCAGCCCGCGGTGCCCGGCGACGAAGACTCTGGCCTGCCTCGACAGCTGGCTCATTTCATCTCCTCCTCGCGCCCGTCTCCGTCGTCTTCCGCGAAGAACCTGAACTCCGCCTCACTTCACAACCCACTGGGAGACCAGGTGCCGTTCAGCCCTGCGCCCCAGGCGGGACACGACAGCCTGCGGACCCCATTCTCGAGCCACCCAGACGTGGTGCAGCACCCGATGCGTCTGACGCTGAAACCACCCCTCGGGCCACATGCGTCTCCCGTACCGCGCCCGCAGAACGGCCCTTTCGGCCACGCTTCGCGACTCGGTGTCCGCACTTTCGGTCTTGGTGCCCGCCATCTTCCGAAATGCCCCGAGCACGGCGTTGAGGTAGGCCACCCGTGGCCGGAGCAGACCCACCCGGGCCAGCAAGTCCGTGTCCATGTGCAGGTGGAGCGACTCGTCCACGGGGCCGGCTCGCCGGAGGATGCCCTGGCGGAAGAAGACCGACTGGTTGTACGGCCAGAAGCCCTCGAGCCACAGCGAGGGTGGAACCGGAGCCACCCCCACCGAGTATCGCGTGACTCCTCGTGCGTCGACAACCGCGGTGTCTCCCACGATGACTTCGACGTCTGGTTGGCGGGCGGCGATCTCGGCGACCAGCCAGAACGCGCCAGGGTAGTAGAAATCATCCGAGTTCTGCCAGCCGACCCACGCTCCCGTTGCTCGGGAAAACCCCTCGTTCAGGGCTGCACCTTGACCTCCGTCGCGGCGGCTGCGCCACCAGACGCCAGAAGTCTCCCCCAGTCCCTCCAAGAACGCCCGCGTCCCGTCGAGCGAGCCACCATCGAGAATGAGGTGCTCGACCACCGAGTAGCCCTGGGTAGCGACGCTCGCCACGCACACCTTGAGAAACTCCGCCTGCTGGAATGACGGTGTGACGACACTGACGGTCAGCACTCCGACCTGCCCCCTCCGACTCGACGTTAGCCCTGCCCCCCGGTTGGGTCAAGGCGCCCCGCTCTCGACGGGTACGGCTATCATTGGAGTCGGTGGTCAGGGCCCGGGTAGACGCCGGATGTTGCGATGAGAGCGCTTGGTCGCCAACGAACGACATGAGCCTGGCTCACGATGTAGCGGATCGCATGCAACGACTTTCGAAGCTACTGGTATCCGCCTTGAGGCACCGCCTCCGTCCTCTGACGACTGCGGTCGTCTTTTCTGGCTGGCGCTACCGCTGCCCCATCTGTAACGGGCGCTACCGACGATTGAGGCCATACTGCGAGAGCTTCTCCATCAAGAATGAGCTCGTCGACCACTTCACCGCCAATGCCCTGTGCCCAGGCTGTGACAGCGACATCAGGCACCGTTTCGTGTTCGCGTTTCTCAGGGATCGCGTAGGGCTCCTGCACGAGCCACTCGAGGTCCTCCACTTCGCACCTGAGACCCCGATACGCGCCCGGTTGGAGAGGTGCGAGAATCTCAAGTACCTCGTGGCCGACATCGACTCCACCCGGTATCCCGGAGCGAGGCAGGTCGACATCACGGCTATCCCGTTTGCCGCTAAGAGCTTCGACGGTGTGA
>Ga0068714_10004795_pt1 | contig 14847 bp, 10 predicted proteins | sample MTBNYHSulfiMetaG_FD_62988 | JGI IMG/M metagenome (GOLD analysis project Ga0068714, IMG submission 62988) | Enrichment culture microbial communities from rom New York Harbor, USA that are MTBE-degrading - MTBE-NYH (New York Harbor Sulfidogenic)... | ecosystem: Environmental > Aquatic > Marine >... | reverse complement strand
TCCATCACTCCGCGCAGGGTCTGTTCGCCATCCGCCAGGGTCCCTGGAAGCTGATCGAGGGCCTCGGCTCGGGTGGCTTCACGGCACCGCGCCAGATCGAACCCGAGCCGGACGGGCCGAGGGGACAGCTCTACAACCTCCAGGACGACCCCGGCGAACAGAACAACCTCTGGTCCGAGCGGCCCGACATCGTCGCACATTTGACCGCCCTGCTCGGACGCTACAGACAGCAGGGCCACAGCCGACCGATGTGATGAAAGGAGATGAACCGACATGCATCAGTCCAGGTGGACCCGCCGCAATTTCCTCAAAGCCCTTGGCTTGGGTGCCGTCTCCATAGGCGTGCCTGCGTTCTCCGGCGCGAGTGACGCGGGCGAATCGAAGAGACCCAACATCATCCTGATCATGTCGGACGATATGGGCTTCTCCGACATTGGCTGCTACGGGGGCGAAATCGACACGCCAAACCTCGATCGACTCGCCGCCAACGGCATACGCTTCACGCAATTCTACAACACCGCCCGATGCTGCCCGACCCGCGCCTCGCTGATGACGGGTCTCTACCCGCACCAGGCAGGCATCGGACACATGATGGAGGATCGAGGGTACGATGCGTACCGTGGCGATCTGAATCGCAACTGCGTGACGATTGCCGAGGCGCTCGGCCCGGCCGGCTATCGCAGCTATCTGTGCGGCAAGTGGCACGTGACACGACACATGAAGCCGGACGGTCCCAAGCACAACTGGCCGCTCCAGAGGGGCTTCGAAAAGTTCTACGGCACGATCACCGGGGCCGGCAGCTTCTACGACCCGACGACCCTCTGTCGCAACAACACGTTTGTCACGCCCGAGAACGATCCTGAGTACAAGCCCGAGACATTCTATTACACCGACGCGATCAGCGACAACGCCGTCAAGTATCTTCGGGAACACGAGAACGAATCGCCGGAGAAGCCGTTCTTCCTGTACGTTGCCTACACCGCCGCACACTGGCCGATGCACGCCTTGGGGATGGATATCGCCAAGTACAAAGGCAAGTTCGACCGGGGCTACAGCTACCATCGAGCGGAGCGATTCAAACAACTCAGGCAAATGGGGCTGATCGACTACGATTGGGACATGAGCGAGCAGGCGGGCGACTGGGAGAAGGTCGAACACAAGGAATGGGAGATCCGCTGCATGGAGGTCTACGCCGCCATGATCGATCGGATGGACCAGGGCATCGGACGCCTTGTCGCCGAGCTGAAACGGCAGGACGCGCTCGACAACACGCTGATCTTCTTCCTTCAGGACAACGGTGGGTGTGCCGAGGGAATGGGGCGTGGAGCGAATGTGAACGACCGGTGGGTCGGCACGATGGCCGATCGCAGACCGATGGCTGCTGATGAGCTCCAGCCGAGCATCTGGCCGCCCATGAAGACGCGCGACGGTTGCCCCGTGCGAGGTGGCCCCGAGGTGATGCCGGGCCCGGCCGACACTTACGTCGCCTACGGGCAGAACTGGGCCAATGTCTCCAACACCCCTTTCCGCGAGTACAAGCACTGGGTCCACGAAGGCGGTATTTCGACGCCCTTGATCTGCCACTGGCCGCAGCGCATCAAGGACCCGGGCCGCCTCTGCAAGGACCCGGGCCATTTGATCGACATCATGGCTACCTGCGTCGACGCCTCCGGCGCCCAGTATCCCGCGACCTACAACGGGCAGAAGATCCAACCGGCCGAAGGCATCAGCCTGGCGCCGACGTTCGGCGGGGAAAGTCTGCGAGAACGCGCGATCTTCTGGGAACATGAAGGCAACCGCGCCGTCCGCATGGCCAAATGGAAAATCGTCTCGAAACACCCGGGCGGCTGGGAGCTCTACGACATGGAGCACGACCGCACGGAGATGCACGATCTGGCGTCCGCGCATCCCGAGAAGGTACAGCAACTCGAATTGCTGTACGAACACTGGGCAAATCGTGCCGGCGTCCAGCCCTGGCCCCTGAAGAAACCGTGAAAGGAGCGACCGATGCGCACAAGAACCAGTCGCCGCGAATTCCTCAAGACCGCCACCCTCACGTGGGCGGGCCTGACCGTACCGGCGCATCGGTGTCTCCTGGCCGGCACGAGCAGCGCGTCCGAGCGCCGACGGCCTAACTTCGTCGTCATCTTCTGTGACGATCTGGGCTACGGCGACCTGGCCTGCTTCGGCCATCCGACGATTCGCACGCCGAACCTTGATCGCATGGCAGCCGAGGGCCAGAGGTGGACGAGCTTCTACGCGGGCGCATCAGTCTGCACGCCCAGCCGGGCGGCGCTGTTAACCGGCCGCCTGCCGATCCGCAGCGGGATGTGCAGTAACGTGCGGCGGGTGCTCTTCCCGGACTCGGCTGGCGGGCTGCCCCAAAGCGAAGTCACGATCGCCCGGGCGCTGAAACCCCAGGGCTACACGACCGCGTGTATCGGCAAGTGGCATCTGGGCCACCTACCCCAGTACCTGCCCACCAGCCACGGATTCGACTCGTACTTCGGGATTCCATATAGCAACGACATGGACCGCGTCGGCGGCGAAGGGCGCCAAGCGTTTTGGGATCCGAAGGTCGAGTATTGGAACGTGCCGCTGATGCGGAACGAGGAAATCGTCGAGCGGCCCGCCAACCAGAACACGTTGATCCAACGCTACAGCGAAGAGGCCGTGCGTTTCATCGAGGCCAAAAAGAATGAGCCCTTCTTCCTGTATCTGGCGCACAATCTGCCTCACGTGCCGCTGTTCTGCTCCGACGAATTCCGGAGCACGAGCCTTCGCGGCCTGTATGGTGATGTTGTCGAGGAGATCGACGCGGGCGTCGGGCGCATCCTCGACACACTCAAGAAGCACAACCTCCAGGAAAACACGTTCGTCGTCTTCACCTCGGACAACGGTCCGTGGCTGACCTTCAACGAGCATGGCGGCTCGGCCGGCCTGCTGCGCGAGGGCAAGGGCTGCACCTACGAAGGCGGGATGCGCGAGCCGACGATCTGCTGGTGGCCCGGCCGGATCCAGCCCGGCGTGGTTCGTGACATGGGCGCGACGATGGACCTCTATACGACGATCCTCAAGCTGGCGGGCGCCGAGGTGCCGTCCGACCGCGTCGTCGATGGGCTCGACCTTACGCCCGCCCTGTTCGGAACCGGTCCCAGCCCGCGCGGGATTATGTTTTACTATCGTGGGACCGAGCTATTCGCTGTGCGCAAAGGACCGTACAAGGCCCACTTCATCACGCAATCGGGTTACGGAAGCGACAAGCCGGTCAAGCACGATCCGCCCGTGCTCTACCATCTCGAACACGATCCCTCGGAAAAGTACGACGTCGCCAAGGACCACCGCGACGTCATCGCCGACATCCTCAAAGAGGTGGAAAAGCATCGCGCTACCCTCACCCCCGCCGAAGATCAACTCGCCAAACGCATCCAGGAGGAAGGGTAGGCCGGTATTTCGTATCTCGTGTTTTGTATCTCGTATAGCGTCGCGCGGGGACGCACGACCTACGAAACACTGTCCTGCCAAGTCACACCTGTGATTCGACGACCTGAAGGACGGCGGCGACGAGCGTGTCCGCGTCGGTCAGCCCGACGAACCGCTCGACCACCAGTCCATCGCGGAACAGGATCAGCGTCGGGACGCCGGTGATGTCGTACCGCTGCATGATGTCCCTTGCTTCATCCACGTCGAGCTTGGCCACGCGGGCCTGGCCTCCAAGACGCTCGACCACCTCGTCGAGGATGGGCGCCTGCATGTCACAGAATGAACACCACGTCGCATAGAAATCGACGAGAACCACACCCTCGGCAATCTGCGCATCGAAATCCGCCGCACTTAGCTCGACAACCCCCTCCGCCTCCCTTGCCTCGCGTTCCCACCACAGCCTCGGATAGTCGTTGCCCTCGTCGATCCACCAGATGTCGTCCACCCCGTTCTCTGCCTCATCCACGAAGTCCCACCCGGCATCGAGGAATGTCCCACCCGTCCGCATCTGGGCCGTTGTCTTGCCCTGACCGCCACTACTGACAGTCAATCCGCTGGTCTCGACATCCCAGAATGACGCGGTCACATCAAACGAGGCAGTCACATCTGTGGCCGGTACTGGCCCACTTACGAGTCCGCCGACCTGTGCGTTCCCGCTGACCGCGCCCGCGCTGTAGCACTGGCTGACAGAGCCGTGCCTATATTCTCCTATGAGCCCGCCGATACCCGTTTCTCCTTGGACAGCGGCCGTGGAGTAGCTTCTGTCGACATCCCCAGGCTGAGATGATCTTCGATACATGTTGCCGATTCCGTTGCGTCCAACCAACCCCCCGACAACATCTTTCCCGCTGACTGCACCCGTGCTGTAGCTCTGAGTTATAGCCCCCCCGTGGCATCCCACTAATCCGCCAACCACTGAGCCGCCGTTCACTGCACCGGTGCTGTAGCAATCCATCACAGAACCGTTGTTATTCCCCACCAGCCCACCGACATCGGAGTCGCCGGTGACTGTACAGCCACTATGGCAGTTAACCAGCACATGTCGGTTGTGTCCCACCAATCCGCCCACCGTGTCCTTGCCACTGACCTTGCCGGTGCTGCGTGAGTGGCTCACAACCGCCCATTCAGCATACGCGGCCAGCGCGCCGGCAGACATCACTGAACCGACTATGTTGACATCCTCCACCGCCAGATTGGTGACCATGCATGTCGGTTCATCGTAGGACTGTCTCTGGTAATCCCATCCCAGTTGGCCGAAAAGGCCCAAGGAGAATTCACCCACAATGGTGAGATGCGAAATCGTATGACCGTTGCCGTCAAAGACACCGGTATAGGGGAGTTTCCCAGCCCCTGCAATGACGGCGTTGTCAAAGACCCTGCCGTCGGGGAGGTTGGGATCGAGGTCGATGTCGGCGGTGAGGATGAAGTGCTTGTCGTAGTCTTCGGGGGTTTCGCCCAGGGCGATCAGGTCGGCGGCGGTGGCGATTTGGTACGGGTCAGCGAAGGTGCCGCTGCCGCCGGAGTACTTGCAGGGGACGGTCTCCCACAGCCAGGCGTTCATGCCGCCATTCATGTCGTAGACTTCCGGAAAGCCCTTCGAGTCGAGGAAGTTGGCGGCCACGTTGCTGCGCCCCCCACTGCGGCAGACCACCAGGATCGGACGGTCCATCGGCAGTTCCGCATAGCGGGCCTGAAGCACGCCGGACGTGAGCGGATAGTTCAACGCCCCCGGAATATGCCCCCGCGCGTCGCAAAATTCAAACGGTTCCCGCACATCCACGACGACGAGATCGGCCGCAGACGCAATGAGGTCATGCGCCTGTTCCACGGTCAGGTCGGTATGCGCCAAGACGCGGGCGTCAGAGATGAGCACAGCCACACCCGCCAGCAACAGCGACATTCTGAGATGTGCCTTCATGGATGGTGTCCTCCTCAAAGACAGACCCGGCCAAACCACAGCCTTTGCCGAACGACGTAGAGACGACAACAATGCCTTCGCCTTCTGCCTTCATTGTACACTATCGGCCCGGCTCGGACAACGGCTGAAGACGGGCGTTCGCGAGCGGACAGGCCTCTAGGCCACCGGCATGCGGGTTGCCAAGGGCGGCGGGGGCCGCTATGATGGGTCGGATGGTGAACAAGGAAAAGAAGGGGTTTGACAGTCCGGCGGCGTTCAACAAGAAGGCGTACCGCGACTTCGAGCTGGTTGAGAAGTTCGAGGCCGGGCTTCAGTTGCGCGGCAGCGAGGTCAAGTCGTTGCGCGGGGCCGCCGCCGACCTGAGCGGGTCCTACGCCCGCTTCGAACAGGGCGAGTGCTGGCTCATCGGAGCCAAGATCGCCCCGTATGCGATGGCGCGAGAAGGCGGTCACGACCCCGTGCGAAAACGCAAGGTGCTGCTGCACAAGGCCGAGCTGCACCGCATCTCGGTCAAGCTCGAGCAACGCGGCTTCACGCTGGTACCCCTTCGGCTGTATTTCAGCAGCCGAGGTCTGGCCAAGGTCGAGCTGGCCCTAGCCCACGGCAAACGCCAGTATGACAAGCGGGCCACCATCGCCGAACGCGGGCAGAAGCGCGATCTCGATCGCGACATGAAGAAGTACCGAAAACGATAACGGAAGGAACGCGAAAGAGGTTTCCACGATGGCAGACGAGAAGAAAATCATCATCGACGAGGACTGGAAGAAGCAGGCACAACAGGAGAAGGAGATCCTGGCCGCCAAGGAGAAGCAAGAGAAGGCCAAGCAGAAAGCCGCCGAGGAGGAGGAGATCGGCCGGCCGGCCGGGCCGTTGCCCGAGGGTGACCTGGCCAGCCTGATCAACATGCTGACGACCCAGGCGCTGTTTGCGATGGGCGTCCTGCGGGTCAAGGGCCAGGACGAGAGGGAACCCGACCTGGAGATGGCGCGATACAACATCGACATGCTCGAAACGCTCCAGGCCAAGACCAAGGGCAACTTGACGCCGGAGGAATCGCAACTGCTCAAGAACACGTTGAACGAGCTGCGCATGGGCTTCGTGCAGATCGCCGAGCACGGGGCGCCCCAGTCCGAGTAGGAGTCTTGACGGAAGGCTCAATGGGTTGCATCGGTCCTATCCGTCCCATAGGCCCCACGAGAGGAATTGGGGCGATAGGACCGTCAGAAACGACAACCAGGAAACGAGTGCATTGGCCAACATCTTAGACCAGATCGTTGCCGACAAGCGGCAGGAAGTGCGGGACAGGCAGGCCCAGGTCAGTCTCGAGCAGCTCAAGGAGCGAATCGCCGGCAGGCCGAAGTGCCGCAACTTCTATCAGGCGGTGACCAAGCCGAACCGACGCGGGCTCAACGTGATCGCCGAGGTCAAGAAGGCGTCGCCGTCCGCGGGACTGATCCGAGCCGATTTCGACCCGGTGGCCATTGCCCAGACGTATGAACGCTGCGGCGCCGATGCGATCAGCGTCCTGACCGACGAGAAGTACTTCCAGGGCCGGATCGAGTATGTCGAGCAGGTCAAGCAGACGGTCGAGGTTCCGGTCCTGCGAAAGGACTTCATCGTCGACCTTTGGCAGGTCTACGAATCGCGTGCCGCCGGGGCCGACGCGATTCTGCTGATTGCCGATGCCCTGCCTGTAGGCGAGCTGATGGATCTGATGATCGCCGCGACGGAACTGACGCTGACCGTGCTTGTGGAGGTCCACCAGGCCGATACACTCATGGGCGTGCGCAGCTTGATCGGATTCCCGGCGGGGCGTTACAGCGTGCTCGGCATCAACAACCGCGACCTGACGACCATGGCGGTCGATCTCAACACGACCAGCAGGCTCAAGGACATGCTCGACGACGATGTCCCGGTGGTTGCCGAGAGCGGCATCCGAACGCGCCATGACGTCGAGAAGCTCATCCGTGTCGGCGTCCGCGCCGTCCTCATCGGCCAGACCCTGTGCGAGCACCCCGATATCGGCGCCAAATTCGCGGAGCTGTTCGGGCCCGGATCCGCCTAAGGCGGATCGGGACCTACTCGGTGCGGGAGCCGTCGCCAAACCGCCGGGTCACCGCTTCGATGATTTCGTCGGCGGTCGTCTCAATGGGCTTGTCGGTCACATCGATCATCGAGAAGCGATGCTTGCGACAGAGGGCACGGACTGTTTCCACCTCATCGAGAACAATCTTCGGGTCTGTATAGGTCCCTGGGCCGGTCAGACCTCTGCGCTGCTGCCGATGTCGCCGATGATGGACCAGCCGCTTCTGGTCGATATCGAGGCCGAAAACGCGACCGCGATCGATCCGGAGCAATTCCACAGGCAGCGGTAGATCCGGAATCACAGGAACGTTGGCCACCTTCCAGCCCAGAACGCCCAGATACATGCTCAGCGGCGTCTTGCCGCTTCGTGAAACACCGGTCAACACAACGTCCGCCTTGGGTATATCCTGGGGATTCTTCCCGTCGTCGTGGGCCAGGGCGAACTCAATGGCCGCAATGCGGTCGAAATAGCCCTTGCGCAGATGCCGGTAGAGGCCAGGCTGCCCTTTGGGTTCCTGGCCCAGAATCCGGCCCAGCCGATCAAGCAGAGGGCCCATGAGGTCGAGAGCCACGACCTCCTTCTCGCGCGCTGCTTCAATGAGATACTGCCTCAAACGCGCATCCACCAGAGTGTGAACGATCGTGGCATTCGCCCCGGAGGCCCTGGTTACGACGTCCCGGATCTGCGTTTTGTGGTGCACATGTGCGATCTTACGGATCGGCACCTGAACATCCGGAAACTGCGCCAGCACCGATTCGACCACCTGCTCGCCGCTGGCGCCCGAACCGCCCGAGACGATGTAGATCGGCGGCAGGGCTTCCGCTTTGCGCTTTCTGGCAACAGCCATGATGCAATTCCCTCATCGCCATTCGGTGCCTTCGACCGGACGCGCCCGCAGCCGCCGCTAAGGACGATCCGAATCGAAGGGTCACTCCCTCTGGTCCTTCTGCTGGATCTTGGCCCAGGTGTCGCGCAGGCCGACGGTTCGATTGAAGGCCAACGCATCGGGCTTACTGTCGGGGTCGACGCAGAAGTAGCCCAGACGCTCGAACTGGAAACGGTCCAGCGCCCGGGCCTGTGCCAGGGAGGGTTCGACGAAGCAGTCCGTCACGATCTCGAGTGAATTCGGATTCAGATGAGCCGTGAAGTCCTGTCCTTCTTCCACGTCGTCAGGATTCTCCTTCGTGAAGAGGTTGTCGTACAGCCGCACCTCGGCCTTGCGCGCGTGTCGGACGGAGACCCAGTGCAGCGTCGCCTTGACCTTGCGGCCGTCGGGGGCATCGCCACCACGCGTAGCAGGATCGTACGTGCAGTGCAGCTCGACAACGTTGCCCTGAGCGTCTTTGACCACACTGGTGCAGGTGATGAAATACGCATAGCGCAGGCGCACCTCACGGCCGGGGGCGAGCCGGAAGAACTTCTTCGGAGGCTCCTCCATGAAATCTTCCTGTTCGATGTACAGCTCGCGTGAGAACAGCACCTTTCGCGTTCCGGCCGAGGGGTCCTCCGGATTGTTGACCGCCTCCAGTTCCTCAACCTGATCGGCCGGGTAGTTGTCGATCACAACCTTCAGCGGCCGCAGCACCGCCATCACGCGGGCCGACGTCTTGTTCAGGTCCTCGCGCAGGCAATGCTCGAGCAGCGCCATTTCCACCGTGCTGTTGAACTTGTTGACGCCGATCCGCTTGCAGAAATTCCGGATCGCCGAAGGCGAATACCCGCGTCGACGCATGCCGGAAACCGTGGGCATGCGCGGGTCGTCCCAGCCCTTGACGAATCCTTCCTTCACAAGCCGGAGCAGTTTACGCTTGCTCATCACGGTGTAGGTCATATTCAGGCGGGCGAATTCGATCTGCTGCGGATGATGGATCTTCCTGCCCCACGGGCCGGAGCCATCGTCGGTGCGGCCCTCATTGACCGCGTCGATGAACCAGTCGTACAGCGGGCGATGGTTCTCGAATTCGAGCGTGCAGATCGAGTGCGTGATGCCTTCGATCGAGTCTTCGAACCCGTGAGCCCAGTCGTACATCGGATAGATGCACCAGCGGTCGCCCTGGCGATGATGGTGCTCGTGGACGATCCGGTACATGATCGGGTCGCGCAGGTTCAGGTTGGCGTGGGCCATGTCGATTCTGGCTCGCAGCGTGCGCGAGCCGTCGGGGAACTCGCCTTTGCGCATCCGCTCGAACAGATCGAGGTTCTCCTCGATGGAGCGGTTGCGATAGGGGCTGTCCTTGCCCGGCCGGGTGAGTGTACCGCGATGTTCGCGGGTCTCGTCGGCGGTCAGGTCGCAGACGTAGGCCTTGCCCTTCTTGATCAGCTCGACCGCCCATTCGTACATCTGCTGGAAGTAATCGGAGCCGTAGAACAGCCGGTTCTCCCAGTCGGCGCCCAGCCAGCGGACATCGGCGATGATCGAATCGACGTACTCCTGCTCCTCTTTTTCCGGGTTCGTATCGTCGAACCGCAGGTTGAACTTGCCGCCGAACTCGGCGGCGATCCCGTAGTTGAGGTTGATGCTCTTGGCGTGCCCGATGTGCAGGTAGCCATTGGGCTCCGGCGGGAACCGGGTGCACACCGCACCATTCCACCTGCCCGTCTTCAGGTCGTCGGCGACGATCTGCCGAATGAAATCCAGTTTGCGTTCCTCACCCTCAGCGTCGGGGACGCTACCCAGTACGTCTTTCTCGTTTTCCATAACTCCAATCACTCAAAACTCTTGGGGTACCGTGGTGTACCGCGCGATCCGCGCACAACCGGTCCACGCTGCTGGGGATGCGAAGGCCGAACCGTCGGGGATCTTACCGCCCCGCCCTGCTCGTGTCCACCTCTTACTGCCCCCGGGGCGGAAACCACACACCCGTACCACCCGGTTTGGCCGCAAATTGGTGAGTTCATTGCCATATCACGTCGATCAGATTGGCTTTGCCTCTCGGTCGGACCCTCATTTTCGCCCGGAAAAAGGCGAAAATTGGGTTTGTTTTGCATATTCGGTGCCCGGTGAGGCGTGTCTTCTGCCACACGGTGACCGCTGTCCCGATTGCTCCGGCGGCTGTCCATGGTGAACCCTCAGAGTGATTATTAACTATTCACTATCAAAGCCGTTACTGTAGTTGTTCATATATCTTACCTCTCCTTGCGCGGCCGTCAATCGAAATCCTCAATATCTTCAAGTCGGCCTCGGGACTTCGAGGTCAGCTTCTGCCTGCAGACAACAACACAGATGCCTGCTGCAACTGTCTGTGCTGGAGCGTATGAGCATGGAGCCTGCTCGGAGGGTACCGCTTCGACCCATGGCGACACGAAGGACGAGTCGAACAAGCGGACGGCGATCGTGATACGACATGTCAGGTCCCGGGCGTTCATCCGGTGGAGGCGAGCGTCCCGTTTGTCCTGACCGGCCTTGCGATCCCCGCATTGTGAATCGCGTCCTTATAGGAAGGTGTGACGGCTCGACCCTCTCAGACCCGCTGTGAATACCGGAAGGTAGGCTGGGGACGTCCCGGACGGAGGGATCGGATGGCGCGTGTCTGGACGGCGATATCGGTGAATTGCGATCGAAACACGTCGAGAGTCATCCGCTGCATCTGTTCGGGATCCATCTGCGCGCGGGCGTTGAACGTCATCTTGGCGCGCTTCGCCTGGAAGGACATATTGCTCTTCTGGATCAGGACGGGACCGTCGAGCGACGTCAGGTTGGCCGTCAAACTCGCATCGGCCGTGGACAGGAAGAGTTTGATGTGACCGATTTGCACCTGTGCCGAGCGAAGCTGTTCTCGCACCGCTTCCAGATAGCGCCGGCTGAAGTCCACCCAGTCCACGTCCTGCCTGCCGGTCAGTTCGAAACGAGCGTTGAGCCACCCAAGCACCGCCTCGCCTTCCGCATACGTGTCGTAGTCGATGTCGAGAATCCGTGCGCCCGACTCATCCTCGCTGAGCACCTGCGTCAGCCACTCGCGGAGCCCGTCTCCACTCTGGCAGGAAATGAATGAGATCTCTCGCCCTGGGAACTCGGTCTGGAGCAGCGTCTTCAGTCGCTGTCGGGCGTCCGAATCGAGCAAGTCGCTCTTGTTGACCACGATCCGATCTGCCTCTTCAAGCTGCTTTCGGTAGATGTAGGCCGCGCTGGGATGCAGGAGATTCTGCCCCTCTGTGAGAACGGCTGCGGCGCGCACAGGATCGATCAGGATCGAGAGCGGGCCAACGGAAAGGACATCGGCGTAGCGATCCCTGATCGGCTGGATGATCGTCGCCGACAGGTCCGTGCAACTGCCGACCGGCTCAGCCAAGAGGACGTCAACGCAGTCGGAGTCTTTGCAGAGACTTCTCGCTGCGGCGATCAGACCGTTGAAGTTGCAGCAGAAGCAACTGCCTGCCACCTCCTGCACGTTCAACCCGTGCGAATTGAGCATCTGCGTGTCCACGAGATCGGGAGCCTGGTCGTTCGTGACCAGACCGACTCGCTGGCCGGCTCTGACCAGCTCGGTGGCCGCCTTGTACAACAGGGTAGTCTTGCCGGCCCCGAGGAACCCGCCCACCAGCAGCAGTTTCACAGGCTTCATACGATTCTCCTGAATCTTCCGTTTCAACCCCAATCCAACGAGCACCTCATACAGAGATGCGCCGGTAACTGCTCCAACCACCGGAGCCAGAACGTAGACGGTGAAGAAGCCGCCGCGCGGACCGGGGATGGCGATAGTCTTCCACCCGGCCACATAGGCTACCAGTCGCGGTCCGAAGTCCCTGGCCGGATTGAAACAGGCCTGTGTCAACGGGGCTATCACGGAAATGAGCGCGGCAATGGTCAGACCAATCAGCACAGACTGCCCTCCCTTGGGAGTTCCGTTTCGCTGGTCGGTCAATGAGAAGACAAGGAATGCCAGCAGCCCTGTACCGATCACTTCGGCCAGAAATGCCGCCGTCTGACTGACGCAGTCTGGAGACCACCCCAGGTCTTTGGCGACCGCCGGATTAGGGAAGTACTCGCCGTAGACCATGCCGGAAAGCTCGCTGCCGGGCCGTCCGCGAACGATGCCGTTGCTTTGTTCGAATGCCTGAAGGGGACCACTGAAGATCGTGTAAAGGAGCCCTGCCGCGAGAATGGCCCCCAGGAGTTGGGACAGGACGTAATACGGGATCTTCCTGGGCGGGAATCCGCGCCTGGCTGCGAAGGCAATCGTCATAGCCGGATTGATGTGTGCCCCGGACACCGCCGCGACGGCGTAGATCGCCAGGCCCACCGCCGCACCCCAGACGACGGCAACCTGCCACAAGCCGCTCTGGCTCTGCGTGAGAACTCCTGCGTGGACGACGCCCGTTCCGAGGAACACCAGAATGAACGTTCCCGTCATCTCCGCAAGACTCTCGTAGACCCAGTTCCGCCGCTTCACACAGGAACCTCCAGGGTCTCCTTCGCGTGTACCAGAAGGTCTTCTAACATCTTCTGATACTCCGCGAGACTGTCCAACCAGCGGGACAGGCATCGCTTCCCACGATCCGTCAGTCGGTATATCCTTTTGGATGGCCCTCCCGCGGAATCAGTCTCCGTCGAAGACAGGAGCCCTTCCGCTTCCATGCGTTTGAGCAAGCGGTAGAGCCCTGTGTAGTCGGGAGGCTGGCGATGGAAAAATCGAAAGGCCTCCAACTGCTTCTCGACCGCATAGCCGTGCAGACCTTGGGCCTGGTCGCACAGGATGGTGAGAACCGCCGGACGAAGCATGCGATCCAGCGACTTGCCGGAACAAATGCACTTGCCAAGCTGGGGTCGGCTATTAGACATGCTCTAATAGTGGGCGCGTCTACCGACGCCGTCAAGCACAAACCCGCGAGCTTTGCGGAACGGCCTGCTGATTTCCGCCGGCGTATTGCAGGTTGGATTGGTCCCGTAGATCGCATCGGGCCGATTGGCCTACAGGTCCCTGTAGAATTGCAGGGCTTGTTCGGCGGCCTGGCGGGCGGCTCGGCGGTCTTCTTCGAGGGCGAAGTTCGGGTTGGTGTCGAGCCAGTGGAGGGTGCCTTCGACGTACTTTTGCAGGTAGGTGATCGACGCCGGCTCGCGGACCTTGCGACCACCTTGAAGGAAGTAGACCGGGCTGGTGTGGGCGAAGACGGACAGCCCTCTTGGCAGGACGCGATTGGGTAGGTCCGGATGGTCGATCACGCGGGCGGCCAGCCAGGCGCTGTCCGTCAACTCGACGGTGGCCTCTACCTCGAGCGAATAGATGCCATTGGCGGGTGGGGCGTTCCGCAGCAGCGGAACGGTCTTGTGTCCGACCTTGCGCCCGTTCATGACGATATCGACGGTGTTGATGGGGAGAATCGAGCGAGCTGTGACGCGGGCTTTGACCATCTTGACGCCCTGGAACTCGACCACGTCGCCCGGCCTGCTCCCGGCAACCTCGAACTCGATTATGGGGCCGTTGGTGACGAAGCCGCGACCGGCCTTGACCGCCGCAAGCCAGGAATCGTAGTTCGGCGTCCCCATCACGCGAGCGTACGTCCGGTTGCTGCCCAGCGGGATCTCCTCGTCCAGCTTGTCCGTGCCGGCGCCAATCGGCAGGCGGAAACCCGCGTTGAGGAATTGGTAGTAGAGGTCCATGCTCCGCATGACCGGAAACTCCGCCTGGGAAAAGCCCGAATCGTCCCACGGGCCCCAGTGGTTCGGAAACTGCGTCGGATCGCTCCAGGTGATCAACTCGACCCCATCGACGAGGCCCAGGGCCAGCGCTACGGGCAGTTCCGCCCCGGGCAGCGAGGAGATGTGCGACCAGAAGATCGTGCCATTCTGCTCGCGCGTCACCTTTAGCGCCCGCATCAGATCCCACTGTGGGAACCCTTTCCAGTGCTCCAGAGAGCCGCCGGCATGAGGGTAGCCGGGGACCAGCGATTTCAAGTTCAACAGCCCCAGGTGTCCCATCTGCCATTCCTGAATCTCCTGGCTGACGTAGATCTCGCAGCCCGGCGTCGAGTGTGTATCGAGCTTGCCCGTAAAGCAGGCGTTCGTCGCAATCTGGTACTGCGTGTCCGGCAGGTACAGCAGCGTCAGGGTATTCAGGTCTTCGGCCCGCATCTGCGGATGGGCAACCTGGGGGACAGGCAGATGTGCATGGATGTCGCCATTGACGTAGCCTTTACTGCCCATGTCGATCCAGCGGCGAAGGCGGAAGATCTTCTCGACCTTCTTCGATCCCCGGCCGGTGATCTTGGCCGACAGGGGCAAGGTCTCGAAGCCGCGGCGGATTTCGAGGGAGACGCCCTCTTCCGGGATCGTCAGAGTGAACGAACCATCCACATAGCACCAGCGTTTGCCCAGGTACTCGACGTGCTCGTGCCGGCCGGCGATCTCCACGAACTTGCCTTC
>Ga0068714_10004793_pt1 | contig 14849 bp, 10 predicted proteins | sample MTBNYHSulfiMetaG_FD_62988 | JGI IMG/M metagenome (GOLD analysis project Ga0068714, IMG submission 62988) | Enrichment culture microbial communities from rom New York Harbor, USA that are MTBE-degrading - MTBE-NYH (New York Harbor Sulfidogenic)... | ecosystem: Environmental > Aquatic > Marine >... | reverse complement strand
TGCCTGTGAATACTCAATAAAGTGTCCGATTTGAAAGGTGCGCTGTGCGCACCGAAACCAAGCCCGCGGGGAATTTGGGCTTCTCGGTGCGCACAGCGCACCCTCCTACTGTACTGAGGGCCGCCTCCAAAGGGATAGTCGGCGGGATTGCCGGACTTGGGGTCGCTTTGCCGTGCCCCGGAACTATCTCGAAAAATAGCCGGGATTTCTACCGCCCACCACGCACCGGCCATAGGTAGTAAGAGATGCTCTTATCATCGTAGTAAACGCCACCCTCGACCAGGGACACATAAAACGCATGGGTGCTTGGAAAGACCCTGACCGAAGTGCTGGACCAGTAGTAGGCTGCCTGCAAGCCCGCAAACGGATGGCCCAAAGGGAAGGCGGGCAAATAATTGCCGAAATCTATCAAGCTTTGCAGCTCCTTTACGTTGGACAGCCGCCACTGGCCGGGTTGAGAACCGTCGCTCAGACCGCAATCTCCACCACCCGGATCGCCTGTCCAGCCATCATATAGCGAATTGGCAAACGTCAGGGCACCACTCCACGTTCTTAACCCTGCACAGCTGACATTCCTTAGCCAGATCAGTCCAGTCAGGTTGTCCGTTACCGTCCCGTCTGAATTGTCAGTGAATCGCGGAGTCGGCCAGGGCATACCCTTTTGCAGATCCCCATCGTCTCCCGCTGCCCGGGATGTCAGCTGACCGGTCTTTTCAACCGGAGCGAATGAACTCCGTTGAACTGGTATGATAAAAAAATCCTCGGCAAATACCAGACCCCAACCGCAGACAAATCCCCATGCCAAAATAATAATTAGACAAATTCTGCTCATTGCATGCTCCTCCTTTCCGGCGCTGAGTCCCTCAAGGGCTCCGGCGACCTCAATTGCTGATTGCTCACCAGTGCCATTCCCCAGTGAGTACACAATCCTCAATCGACAAAGTAGTCATTGGTATCTATCGTTGCTTAGGCGAACTCGCATAAAGCCACCTTCAAATTACTTCGTGAGTCCAGACAAAGAGGCCTCAATTATCTCAACAGCTGAATCACGGTGGTGGAGGCCAAAGGCTTCCTGCGGGAAAGAAAACACTAGTGGTTTGAAGCCACGGAGTGGGAGTTGCTAATTCTATATAATAAATTACGTGATGTGCCATGGCACGACCCCTGCGAATCGAAGTCCCGCCGCGGTGTACCATGTTACCTCACGTGGAAATGCACTGGGCGGCCGTCTTCCTTAGTCAGCAAGATGGCGGCCGGTAGCAGAAGAAAGTGATCTTTCAAGACCCCGAAAGTGGTAGGCAAGCAATTCGAAATTCATAATTACAGCAACGTTAGTACTGTGATAGAAAGATTCAAGGCTCGGATCCAATCGGACCGAACCCTTGCACGCAGAGTCGGCCAGGTTCGAAAGGCCAAAATGAGTTAAGCAGACCCCTTGCCTTATTCTCGTCGTGAGAGGTGACGCGCTATGCGCAGCCTATTTGACCGTGAGCGAGTTGACCCCCCCGCCTCGTTTTGGTGTGACAGAGGCTTGGGAGAGTTGTCCCAGTGTGAAAATCTTCAGCAGACGCCCGAGACATCTAAAAGGGGATTTCCTTTCAGATTCTTTGAGGTAGACCATTATCTTGTTTCTTTACTGGTCCTTGGTCTGCTGTTCGCATTCTCGCCGGTCGCCTATTGTTCGTCCAGGACATTCTGGGTCTCGCCGGATGGAGGTGATGCCTGGCCGGGAGCTCGGTTCAAACCATTTCGCACCTTGGAACGGGCGCGCGATGCGGTGCGCGCCGTCAATTGCGAGCTAAAGCCGGGCACGAACATCGTTGTCTATCTTCGAGACGGCACTTACCGGATAGAGCATACCCTTGTGCTCGATTGGCGGGACTCCGGACGGAACGGTAGCGAGGTGGTATACCGCGCTGCGCCTGGCGAGCATCCTGTGATTTCCGGATCGATTCGGGTGCAGAATTGGTCACTGTACGACGCGGACTTTGAGATCTACCGGGCCTACGTCGGTAGGCACGAGTCGCGCCAATTATACGTCAACGGACAGCGCGCGCTACGGGCACGGACCGAGCCTTATCCTGCCGGGTTCCGTCCGGCTTATTTCGAAATCTCCGGCAGCCCTTTCAGCGGAGGTATTGAATTCATACCCACCAAGTTGAATCCCAAAAGGTGGAGGGATCCTTCTACGTGGACCAATCCGCAAGATATCGAGGCGGTGCTCGTTACCCAGTGGAAGATGATGAGCGTCCCCCTGGACTCCATCATTCCTTATCCTGCTTATACTCCTGATCCTCTCGATCCAGGGGTCAAAACCGGACTGATTACCCTCCAGGAGCCCGGCTGGACAAACGCAAATGTCTTCCTCGACAGCTCGACCCTTGAGCCGGGCATATGGAGCTTCTGGCAGGTGACACGATTCGAGAACGCCTACGAGTTCCTGAATGAACCCGGGGAGTGGTATTTGAATACGGCCACGGGCTGGCTTTACTACATTCCCCGCCAGGGCGAAGACCTTGCCGCTGCCGAGGTTGAGCTGCCGATTCTTGAAGCTCTGGTGGAGGGGCGAGGGGAGCCCAAACTTCCTGTTTCCAATCTCCGCTTCGAGGGCCTCACCTTCTCCCACGCCACCTGGCTCGGCCCGAGCAGCAACAACGGGTACGTCTCGGATCAGAGCGGCTTCCATCTCGTCGGCGATGACCACGCTCCGAACATTATCGGTCACGACAGGAACGTCGTGCGCACACCCGGTAACGTTCGGTTTCGATTCGCCCGAGAGATCGCATTCCATGGCAACATCTTCGAACACCTGGGCGGAGCGGGTCTCGATTTTGATACAGGAAGCCAGGGCAACACGATTGAAGGCAATCTGTTTGAAGATATTTCCTCGGCGGCAATCCAGCTTGGTGGGGTCTCTGAGGCCGACCATCATCCCGAGCATTGGGAACAAATCACGCGCAACAACGTCATTGCGAACAACCTGATCCGAGAGGTCGCGCGGGAGTATGTTGACGCTGCCGGAATTTATGTCGGCTTCACCCGGCGCTCGCTCATCAGCCACAACACGATCGTTGATGTTCCCTGGTCCGGAATTGCCGTGGGCTGGGGATGGGGCCTGCTTGATCCGGGTAGCTTTCCCGGACTCCCGAACGGGCAAAGCGGAGAGTGGGGAGTCTATGACACGCCAACGCCCAACCGCGAAAGCAAGATACTTGATAATCGCATCCACAGCTTCCTCAACGTCCTGTGGGATGGTGGTGCCATCTACACAACCGGTCAGCAGGGAACCTCATTGGCCAATGGTCTCCTGATTGAAGGTAACGTGGCTGACGGTAAACGCCCGAAAGGCGGCGGCAACACCTTCTACACCGATGGAGGAAGTCGCTACATCAAGCTGCAACACAACGCTTCTTTCGATAACCCCCAAGGGGTTACAGACTTCGGCCCCGCTCCCAGACCTGGTGATCCGCTCCCTTATTCCTCCATCCCCAGTGACTTGAACGGCATACCCTACGGCAGCGACACGGGCGGTTGTAGAACCTACGGTGACATCTCATTGGTCGGCAATTATTGGTTGAGCCCCTATTTTTATGACATTTGTCCCTACTCGGATAACGGCGTGTCCTACCCCACCAATCTGCTGTACAAAGATAACCAAAAGATTCAGGGCAAGGCGGACGTTCCAAAATGGCTCCTATACGGGGCCGGAGTGCGGAAACGACCGGCAATGATTCCGCCTGAACGGTGGATCCTACCCTTTCCCGCCGTGCCGAATCAGCTGCCGTGAGGCCTTTCAGTGGGTAGAAGGACGTTACGTTATGTTGCGTTGCTTACGCCTGCCGGGTGTGCTGAGGTATTTTTCATGACACGACAACCCTTATCGGCACCTGGTATTAGGCCCCCCCATATAACCGCGGGTGCCGGTGCGACAGGGACGCGGTTCCAAAGCGGCTTGATTGTGTGCAAAGAGTGATCGGCCCTTGACATGAGACGTTTTCCCAACTTCATCTGCAGCGGACCGTGTGATGCATCGTGTTGCTTCATCCCGCAGTCACGCTATTTTGATGCTGCAGTGATATTTGACGGTTCTGACGCCTCAGTTGCTCGGTGGGCCAGCGCTGTTCTCCTCAGTTTCGATGACCGTCCGGGCTGCCGCGCGCAAGTTTCTGCACACCACGTTGACCAGAGCCCATATGCTGTCCAGGGCTTCGAGCTGCCCATTGATCGTGGCATTGAAGCGGATATGCAGGGCGGGCTCGAATTCATCATCCCCGAGCCAGAAAACGAAAAGCAGGGGAACCCGGGGAAAGGCCCATAGCCTGTAACCCAGGTCTCCCATCTCCACCGGCGATCCGCCCAGCAACTCTGCAGCAGCTCGAAAGACGTCGGGCTTATCGCCGAAAAGCTCCAAAAGAGGCTCGATGGGAAACTTGTGGGGGCCGCGGAAGAAAAGCTGTCCGCCCGGGATGTCCTTTTCACTGATCCATTGGGACGAGAGCGGCTGGTTTTGCGCTTCCAGCAAATAGTGGAGAAAGACCAGGTATAGCTCAAAGCTGAGCTTATCATAAGGAACAGGCTGCACGGGCTCGATCAGCCGCCTGTCAGGGAAACAAAGAAATTTGCCGTTGAGGAAGGGAATCTGATAGGCCTGAAGCTGGGAGTCGTAGCGAATCTGAGCATGCACGCAGACCTTTTCCGGATCGGCTTCCTGAAGCCTTTCCCAGAGCAGCGGATCTATTTCTGACGGATCGCTGTAAATCCTCTTGTTTTTTAGATCATGGATCAAAGGAAGAATGATGTCGCGGGCTTTGGCAACTGTATCTTCGGGCACCAGTATCAGCCCCCAGCCCCTTTGCGGCACAAAAAGACCGTCGTAGGGTGTCTCTTGAAACGTTCTCAAAATTGCACGGATTTCCTCTTTTTCCAGGGCATCCATGAGGAGATCGGCCTCAAACCGATCGGCGACCGTGTGGACGGAGACGAATTGCGAGATTTCCTGATTCATGTCTGATATCCGTTGGCTTGAAGTTTGTGAGCTAGTTTCAAATATCTGTCGTTATCGCGCGGCAAGGGGGCGCACCTGGTGATGATCTCCTCGCGGCGGAACACCCTGGCGGCGAACGCCATGCATGTGGCTGTGCCGCATTCTCCGCAGTTGGTTTTGGGCAGGGCGCGCAGGATATCGAGCACACCGACCGAGAAGCGCCTTTCAAAGACTGGCTCAATCTCCGTGCGGTTGCCTCGAACATGCTGGATCTTGCTGAAATATCGGCGGCAGAATTCTTCGGCACCCTGATGGCTCTGCACATCCGTGATGGTCAAACGGTCAGGATAAATGGCGACGATATGGCCTTGCTCCATGAGGTTGATCACTCCCGAGCCATGCACGTAAGTGCACCCCGGTAAAACAGCCGCCAGGTAGGGGAGCAGTTCCTCGATGGACTCATCGAGGTCCATGAGCACATTGAAGTTCGAGGAGTTTGGCAGGCATTCGATATTGACGAGATGAAAACGGTACCCTGTTCTTTGGGAGAAATTTTCTTTCATGGCAGGTGCCTCATGCGGCTTTGTATGCTTTGAGCAATTGGTCATAAGCCCACTGGATGTCTTGGAATTTTTCCTTTGCCAGGTTCTGGAATTCTTCGCCTAAATGCGACACTTTGTCCGGGTGGTACCGATTTGCTTGCAGCCGGTACGCGTGCTTGATCTGTTCCAGCGTCGCCGTGCGCTCGATGCCCAAAATTCTGTAAGGATCTCTTGCCTCTGCTCGGTGCCGATATTTGTCGCTGTTGCCATATTCATTGCCCGCACTCTCTCTTGCTCGTTCCTGACCCGCCGAGAAACGGTCTGATTCATCCGCCGAATAGTCCGGAGCTTTTTTGCGCCACATCCAGTAACCCAAGGCAAGGATCAAAAAGTCCTCAATCCAGCCAATCCCCAAGAGGGTGTCGGGAAACAGGTCGAAAGGAAAAATGAAGTAAATCAGCCAAAGGATGAACGGCCAAAATCTGAGCATGGGCCTTCGCCTCGAGCATTAGTTGTGGAAAAAGGAGCCGTAAGCAACTAACTTCCATCACCAAGCGGGTCGCAACAGAGCATGGAAAAGGCTGCGGGCTGCGGACTACAGACTGGGGGTGAGGCACCTTCCGGGCCTTTACTGTAGCCTGAGGTCTGCAGACGGAAGCCGCTTTTTCATATGAATCCTTTCTTAAAAAATGTTCTGGATCATCGCCGGCAATATGAAATATTATCGAAACAGGCCGCAAAAACAAGGTCTAAAGTCGCAAACTCACTTGCGTGTCGTGGGAAGTGATTAGTTTGAGGCAGATCGAGTGATCATTTTTTCGGGCTGGATTTTTCGAATAGGATTAGAGAAGGCGAGACCAAATGTGAGATATTGGCTGGAATCGAATCTGATTGTAACGACAGATTTAGCTTTCCATCATTTCCTCTTCATGCTAGACAGCCAGGTTGGTTAAACCCGAAGCAGTTCCTGAAACAGCATTCTATCGGGAGGGACTAAGTGAACATACTTGTTACCGGTGGCGCCGGCTATATCGGCTCGCACACGTCCAAACTTCTCAAGCAGGAAGGCCACGTTCCAATTGCCTTCGACAATCTGTCAAACGGCTGGGCGGAGTGGGTGCGTTTCGGCCCGTTCGTGTTCGGTGATATACGAAATGAAGAAGCTCTTTATCATGCTCTTGCCGGCTTTCAGGTGGATGCGGTGATTCATTTTGCCGCTAAAGCTTATGTGGAAGAATCGACCCGCCTTCCGGAAGAGTATTTTGACAATAATGTCGGAGGAACCATTGCGCTCCTCAAAGCAATGAAGCGAGCGGGCACCAAACGGCTGGTTTTTTCCAGCTCGTGTGCGGTTTATGGCGATGCTCAAACTGAAACCATCGGCGAAGACCACCCGAAGAATCCCAAGAACCCTTACGGCCTTTCCAAGTGGCAATGCGAGCAGGTGATCCAGGCCGTGGCTCCGGTGGTGGGGATACACTTTGCCGCGCTACGCTATTTTAATGTAGTGGGAAACGACCCGGAAGGCGAAATATACGAGAAGCACGAGCCGGAAACTCACGTGCTGCCCAATCTTATGCAGGCGGCCCGGTCCGGCGCCCCCTTTGCGCTGTTCGGAACCGACCATGACACGCCGGACGGCACCGCCATTCGCGATTATGTTTACGTAATGGATTTGGCAAAGGCTCATATCGAAGCGCTGCGGGTCATTGAATCCGGCCCGCGCCATATTTCCAACGTGGGCAGAGGGGTGGGAGCCTCCGTTCGTGATTTGGTGCGAATGGTTGAAGGGGCGGTTGGAACCGGGGTGAATGTGCAGGAGCACCCCATTCGACCTGGCGATCCGCCACGGCTGGTGGCCGACAACCACTTTCTGCAGAGCTGGTTCAGATATGATTTCAGTACGTTGGAACAGGTAATCGGAGACCTTGCAGGCGCTAAGATTTGAGGTGCAGCGTAACTTTGGCCTGGTTTTCGGGTGGCTCCGTCAAACCCGTGTCCTGAAGGTCATAAACAAACTATGAGATGCGCGAACCGGTTTTTCACAAATCAATCCAGGTGAGAGATCACGGAAAGGAGACCGAAAGTGAAGTACACACGAAACAGTCTGCCGGTGTTGGTATTATTTATTGTTGCCGTTGTTTGGCTTGCACCTGCTGGCTCGAATGCGACCCAGTGCCCGTCGCCCGAAAAGGTTTCAGAGGCGTTTGTGAAGGTGTTCAAACGCGACACGCAAGTCCTCAGAGTCCAAGAGAGCACTATTCCCGGACTGTGCGAAGTGGCGATCAGTATGAACAACAGAAAGAGCATTGTATACGTGGATGCCGACCTCAAGTATTTCGTGGCCGGTCAGATCATAAGTGTTGAAGGGGGAAAGAGCCTCACCCAGGAAGCAATGCAGGATCTCAACCGTCTAACTCAGGAAGAAATGAAGACGCTGGATTCTCTCACCGCTTTCACAGAAGGCAAGTCCGGCAAGACTTTTTATTATGTGACGGACCCGCAGTGCCCTTACTGCAAGAAAGGCGAGGAGGTTCTGAAAAAACTCATCGATGAAGGAAAAATCACGGTCAAGTTTCTTTTCTTCCCCCTGCCCATGCACAAAGGCGCCGACCAGCAGTGTGCGGCCATCATCTGCGACAACAAAGGAATTAAAGGGCTGGAGGAAGGCTACAAATCCGACAACCAATGTCCCGAAGGTGTGAAGAAGGTTCAGGACAGCGTGGCGTTCTTAAAAGGCAAGGGTATGACCGGAACTCCCATTTATATCTTCCCCGATGGAAGCTATCGACCCGGTTTCCTGCAGGAGGATGCGCTTCTCGAAGCGCTTGGACTCGAACCGGCAAAACCTGCCTCCGGAGCGGTGAAAAAACCTGAAAAAGCGCCTGTTCCCGGAGAGACTAAGAAGCCTGAACCGTTGGCCGGAGGAGAAGACAAGAAAGCTGATCCGCCGCCTCCAAAGCAAAAACAGGAATAATCCGGTGAGCTGAGAGTACTCTTCCGTGGCAGATACTTTGGTTTCATTTTCCGGCGCAAAGATCCTGGTGGTCGGCGACGTTATGCTCGACCATTACCTGTGGTGTCAGGTTACCAGGATATCACCCGAAGCCCCGGTGCCGGTTGTCAGAGTAAAAGAGAAGAATTCGATGTTGGGAGGGGCTGCCAATGTTGCAGCCAATCTTACCGGGCTGGGCTGTGAAGTGGCTCTATTGGGTGCCAGGGGAGACGATGAGGCCGGCAGGACTCTCTCCGAGCAACTCCACGGGAACGGCATAGAAGACAATCTAATACAGGAGAGCTATAGACCCACCACCACCAAAACTCGCGTGCTCGCACAGGGGCAGCAGCTTATCCGGTTGGATGAAGAGGAAGTTGGAGCTCTTTCGGACCAGGCGGCCCGGGAGCTTCTCGCCAGGTATTTGAAGTTGCTCCCCGGCAAACAGGCCGTGATTTTCTCGGATTATGGCAAGGGCGTGCTGGCGGGTGACATCTGCAGACAGATGATTTCCCGGGGTCGCAAACGGAATATCCCCGTTTTAGTAGATCCCAAGGGAAAAGATTGGGAACGTTATCTGGGGGCGACCTGCATTACACCTAATGAGGCCGAGCTGGAGTCGGTGGCCGAGGAATTTATATGCGGCGAAAAAGAACTGTTGCGCGAGGCTCGCAAAGTCCGCACCAAATATCAGTTGGACTACCTGCTCGTTACCCGCGGAGCAAAGGGAATGGTCCTCATCGATGCTCAGTCGGGAGCAAAACTGATCGCCGCGAAGCCGCACGAGGTTTTTGACGTTTCCGGCGCCGGAGACACCGTTATAGCGGTGCTTGCCGCCGGTGTGGCGGCTGGTGTCGCGTGGGGCAGTGCGGCCGGAATTGCAAATGCGGCCGCCGGTGTCGTGGTGGGTAAGGTCGGAACCCACGCCATCAAGATCGATGAATTGCAGGTGGCTCTGCGTCTGGACGAAGTTGGATCTTTTCATAAAATATACAACCTGGCCGATGCCAAGATACAGGTGGATTCCTGGCGCGCTGTCGGCCAGCGGGTCGTATTCACCAATGGCTGCTTCGATCTTTTGCATGCTGGGCACATCAAGCTGCTGCACTCTGCTGCGAAGGAAGGCAACAGGCTTATAGTGGGGTTGAACTCCGATGCATCGGTCGGTCGTTTGAAAGGAAGCGATCGACCTATCCTGAATCAACAGGACCGAGCCGCCATTCTGGCAGCTCTCGAATATGTCGATATGGTCGTCATTTTCGATGAAGACACACCGTTGAACCTGATCGACTCGCTGCGGCCGGATGTATTAGTGAAAGGGGCCGACTACAGCAAGGAAAAGGTGGTCGGCCATGAGCTGGTGGAAAGCTGGGGAGGGAAGGTTGTTCTGGTGCCTCTGGCGACCGGATCGAGCACCACGAATATTGTAAAATCCATTCAAAAAAACTCCCACCGTTGATGCACCGTAGCCGTTCACCAAAAAGCCGTGAAGCGCGCAAAAACACAGTGCGGTCTCAGGCCGCAGGCAAATCTCAAAAGCGAGCTTCAAATATCTGTGGCTACTCTCCAATCGATGGACTCAGATAACAATTCTAGATACTTCTTAATAGACGGCAGGTTCCTGCAAAATCGGTTACCGTCCAATTCGTGATAGAGTCGGTCGACAGGATAAGGCAGCCGAAAAAGAGTGATGGTTTGCTGGCTGCTGTCGTACATTGCGGTGTTGCACACGGCGACTCCGTCTCGATAGGGACCGCCGACACTGCCGGCCTTAACCCAATACTTGGCATCCGGTATGAGCCTGACCGTAAGCGGGTTCAAATGTCGGGGCTGATGGACGATGACATCCTCGAATTTAGGAATCTCATCGCTATCCGGCAATTCAAAAACAGCCGAAACGTGATCGTGCCCGCTGAAGATGATCCTCGCGGAATACTCCTGCCAGCTTTCCAGACACTGCACAATAGCCGCTTTGTCCAAATAATTGAACGATTCAATGGTTAATTCCCGGCCCGGGCAGGGAAGATGAAAAGGGCTGTGGTGTGTGATCACGAAATCATCCTCCTCGATGATCAAAGGAAGACCGAGCAGGTAATCGAATGCTCCCGGCACGGTGGAAAGCAGCCCCGCGTTGTAAGCGCTCGCCTGCATGCGATCAAGCTGCCCGGGATGATCGGTGAAGAGACCGGCTACCAAAAGATCGTGATTCCCGGCGACTGTCGGAATGTTCAATGATCGCATTTGCTTCAGAGTGCGGTCCCCGAAGGGCAGCCACCCGACCAGGTCGCCCAGGCAATAAACGCCGTTGGCCCGCACTTCTTCCAGATGTTGCAGGCATCTTTCGAGCGCATATTCATTGCCATGTATGTCCCCGAAAAAATAGTACCGCATGAGAGCCTCCTTTTAGCAGAAGTCAGAAGTCGGAAGACAGAACCACAGAACCACAGAAGACAGAGGGCAGAGGACAGGACAGAGGACAGGACAGAGGACAGAAATCTCGGGGCCTTTCTTGTAGTCTGAGGCCTGCGGTTGGAAGCCTCCTTTTCATATACCCCCCCTGAGCAAGTAGGTGCCGGCGAAGCATGAGCATGCTGTGAAAATATCGGATAAGATCCTGTTTGCATTCTGACTCCTGGCTCCTGTGCTCGCCTGCAAATCCCCCTAACCTGTCTTCCTTCTATCCCTGATTCTGCCGTCTCGATCCTCTGTCATCTGTCATCTGTCACCTGCCCTCTGTCCTCTGTAGATAGTGCCGGATTTTCCACTCTGAACCGTTTGAGGATGCCATGATTGCTCCGTGGACATCGGTGCGATGAATTTTAATAGCTCGCCGGCGGCACTCTGCCAGGATTTTAGCGGCTGGAAAACCAAATAGGTTGTCGTTTCCACAGGAGAAAACCAGGTGATCGGGTTGCAGTCGATCCAGCAGGAAATTGCTGTTGGAATTTGCACTGCCGTGATGCGGGGAGATGAGCAGTAGGTTCCTCGGTACCATGTGGTTTTCAAACAGCAGACGCTCGACCGACGAATCAATGTCGCCCGGAATGATGACGCCGGTTTCACCGAATTCAATCTGCAGCACAAGTGAAATATTGTTAAGATCCTTTTTATCCCAGCAATCGCTCAGATATTCGGGTGCGGGATGAAGAATCCGCAGCCTGCAAGGACCGAAAGTTTTTGGCAGCAGGAGCTGCGGGAGACGCGAGGCCCCCAGTTTACGCTTTCCGGTTATAGAGTGAAGTCCATCCATAAGCCCGTTTTTTAGCCCGCTGCTGATGCCTGTTTCCCAGAAACTCCCGACGTCGAAATGGGACAGGATAAATCGCAGGCCATTTCGATGATCGGGATGATCATGCGAGAGTACCACATAATCCAGTTTGCGAATACCGGAGCGCCAGAGGAAAGGGGCCACTACATGGCGCCCGACATCAAAGGAGTCATCAAAGAAGCCGCCGCCGTCTATCAGCATGGTCTCACCTGTTGGAAAACGCACCAGGGTCGAGCTCCCCTGTCCCACATCAATGGCGGTAACTTGCAATGATCGGTCTTTATTGCTTGCTTCGGAAGTGCCGGTCAACAACGCATATCCCCCGGCCAACAGGGTTAGCGTGATCAGAGCTGCTGCCTTCTGCGGCCATCGCCAGGAATAGAGCAACAGTGCGAGGGCTGCATAAAACCAGACCAGATAGACCTCCGGCACCGGGCCAACCCAGATATAAGCCCACGCCAAGTCGCTGAACCAAAGGATGATGTGCTGACAACAGGCAACCAGCCTGCCGCCCATGCTCAGCAGCACTACAGCCAGGGATTCGTTCAGTGCGAAAACCATCAGGCTGGTTAGCCCGATGGGGAGGACCAGCAGCCCTATCAACGGGACCAATACAGTATTGGCGATCGATCCCGAGATGGAAACGCCATTAAAGTGATAGGCGGTCAGAGGGAGAACTGTCATTGTGGCTGCGGCCGACAGAAAGAAAGCATCCAGAAAAGGCCGGAAAAACCTGTCAAGGGGAAGTCGGCTATCATGTTTGAAAGGCAACAGACGCATTCGGATTTTCTGGAATCGGGGGAAAAACAAAAAGATCCCGATCATGGCTGCAAAGGATAGCTGAAACGAAATTTGCCGTAGGGCATTGGGGAATATGATGAGAATGATCATTGCGGCGGCGGCAAGCAGCGATGGAGAGTCAGTGTAGCGATACCAGTAAACGGCTCCGCAAACCAGCAGCAGCATGATTGACGCCCGCCAGGTGGGGAGCGCGAGACCGCCTATGAAGGCGTATATAAGGGCAAACGACAATGCAGCCCATACGGCCATTCGACGATCGCTCGTTTTCTGCAGGAAAGCCGCAAAAAACAGACGAATGAGCCGACTGGCCAGCCAGTAAATGGCCACACTCACCATTCCCAGGTGAAGACCTGAGATGGCGAGCAGGTGGGCGACTCCGGCGCGGTTCATGTGCTCCACCCACTGTATTGACAGCTGGTGCCGATATCCCAGCAGCAGGGCTGCGTAGAAGGCGGCGACATCTGGAGCTTCGTTTTTCTTTAGCCACAAGAGAGCCTCCTGGCGAAACCGGTCCAGGTGTTGCCGCAAGCACTTGGGTAAATACAAAAACCTGTTTACCGGTTGCGCTGCCAGTTTTATAAGCAGCTTATCGTTGGCGGCATAAGCTCTGGCGTAGAAGCCGCTTTCAGCTCGGTTTGATGCGTAATTATAGCCGCCCGGATTGCTGAAGTTGTGGAATGGCTTCAAGGTCATGCGGCCCGCCAGTTCGTCTCCAATAAGCCAGACACCCGGTTTCGGTTCATCTTGTTTGAGGGTGAGGAGCACGCCGCCTTCAACGGGAAAACAACCCGCTGCCGTGACAATACGATGTAGCCGAAGCGGCAGCCGCACCTTATCGGGATAGAAATCGGGTGATTGCGAAACTTCGGCAACAACAAGAGCGTCAGGCTCGTTGAGGAAGGGCTCGAGGCTCGCTGGAGCGGGAAGGGTGGGCAGAGCAAGACGGCCTGCCAGAATGCCCAGGCAGACAAAAAGGATCATTGCGACGGCGGGTCGCCGAAAGCGAGCGGCTGAACAAAATACCACGCAGGGCGTAATCAGGAGTGCTGCAAGGATTGCAATGAGCCCGGGCGGCGGAAGGGCGAACGGGAGCCAATAGGTTATTGAGATTCCCGCGGTAAAAGCAATCGCCATTCCGCAAAGAGGGCGACCTCTCATGACCGTAATCCCGAATGTTCGAAATTTGAATCACGAAGACACGAAATTTTGAAAACACGAAATTGCTGAATCGCGGAGTTATTTTCGTCCTTTCGTGATTCAATGATCGCGCCAGATTCTCGCCCCTACGGCTTCCAGCTTTCTTTCAATGGTCTCGTAGCCTCGATCCAGATGGTAGATACGGCTGATTTCGGTGACTCCTTCAGCGGCCAAACCTGCCAGGACCAGGGAGGCTGAAGCGCGCAAATCGGTCGCCATCACCGGAGCTCCGGAAAGAGATTGCACCCCGCGAACCACCGCACTTCTGCCGTCAAGATTGATGTACGCTCCCAATCGCTTTAACTCCAGCACGTGCATGAAACGGTTTTCAAAAATCTGCTCGGTGATCAGGCTCACTCCGTCACCCAGCGCCATCAAGGACATGAACTGAGCCTGCATATCGGTTGGAAATCCTGGAAAGGGCCACGTCTTCATATCCACGCTGTGGATCCCTGCAGTCCTTTGAACATCCAAGGAGTTATCTTTTGCCTGGATGGTTATTCCGGCCATTTCAAGCTTTCTGATAACCGCCTCCAGATGATCCGGCCGGCAGGGAGAAAGGGTGAGGTGGCCCCCGGTTATTCCCGCGGCCACCATGTAGGTGGCCGTTTCAATTCGATCCGGTATTACAGTGTGAGTGCCGGGTATAAGCTCCGGAACGCCTTCGATCACGATTTGCGGAGTTCCGGCGCCGCGGATACGGGCGCCCATCCTGACAAGATATTCCGCCAAATTCACCACCTCCGGTTCGCGCGCGGCATTCTCCAACACAGTGAGCCCATCGGCCAGACATGCTGCCATCATCAGGTTCTCCGTGCCGGTAACCGTCACCTGATCGAAAGTGATGGTCGCTCCTCGCAAGCGTTCAACTTTGGCAATCACATAGCCGTGCTCCAGCTGAACCTCGACCCCCATTTGCTCCAAGCCCTTCAGGTGCAGATTGATTGGTCGAGCCCCGATGGCACATCCTCCCGGCAGCGAAACTTTTGCTCGTTTGTATCTCGCCACCAAGGGACCCAAAACCAAAACCGAAGCGCGCATGGTTTTGACCAGTTCGTAGGG
>Ga0068714_10004791_pt1 | contig 14852 bp, 4 predicted proteins | sample MTBNYHSulfiMetaG_FD_62988 | JGI IMG/M metagenome (GOLD analysis project Ga0068714, IMG submission 62988) | Enrichment culture microbial communities from rom New York Harbor, USA that are MTBE-degrading - MTBE-NYH (New York Harbor Sulfidogenic)... | ecosystem: Environmental > Aquatic > Marine >... | reverse complement strand
GGCGACAGCCTCCAGGTCATGGCCTCCCTGGCCGAACGGGAAGGGTTGCGGGGAAGGGTCCAGTGCATCTACATCGATCCCCCTTACGGCATCAAGTTCAATTCCAATTTCCAGTGGTCCACTACGAGCCGGGACGTGAAGGACGGAAACCCCGAGCACATCACCCGCGAACCCGAACAGGTCAAGGCCTTTCGCGATACCTGGCGGGACGGAATCCATTCTTATCTGACCTATCTGCGGGATCGGTTGACCGTGGCCAGGGACCTCCTGACTGATTCCGGGTCGATTTTTGTGCAGATCGGGGATGAGAATGTGCACAGAGTGCGGGCGTTGATGGATGAGGTTTTTGGGGAAGGTAACTGTGTAGGGCAAATTACTTTTCAAAAAACAGGAGGTCTTGTGACTGAAGGCCTTATAAGGACAGTAGACTACTTGATCTGGTATAGTAAAGATTTCAAAAACAGCAAATTCAGGACACTCTATGCCTATAGGCAGCCCGGTGAAAAATCACTCGATAGATACGATATGTTGGATGGGCTAATAGCTGATCCTAGACATTTGTCCAAGATCGAAATGAAAACGGGAGAGGTTCCGGACCATACTCAAAGATTTCAATTGGCACCATTATATTCCGGTGGTGGTCAGATTAACCCACCCAAAATTCTCTATAACGGTCAAGCCTATTCAATTAGACCAGAGAGCAATTGGAAAACAACGGAAGAAGGCATCTACAGGTTGATAAAGTCGAACCGAGTGATGAAACAGGGATCAATGATTCGGTATAAAAGGTATTCAAATGATTTTCCTGTTATTCCGGTTACAGATCGATGGGAATCTGTTCAGGTTGGAACACAATTAACATATGTTGTTCAAACCGCCCATCAAGTGATTCAGCGCTGCATCCTGATGGTCTCCGACCCCGGTGACCTCGTCCTCGATCCGACCTGTGGTTCAGGCACCACCGCTTACGTATCAGAACAATGGGGCCGCCGCTGGATAACCATTGACACATCCCGCGTAGCACTGGCATTGGCCCGGGCCAGGATCATGGGGGCTCGGTACGCCTATTATCTTCTGGCAGACAGCCGCGACGGACAGCTCAAGGAGGCGGGAATCACCCGCACTGCCCCTTCCGAAGCACGCACCTATGGAAATATCCGCCACGGCTTTGTGTATGAGCGCGTACCCCACATCACCTTGAAGTCCATTGCCAACAATGCCGAAATCGACGTGATCTGGGAGAGGTTCCAGGAGATGCTGGAACCATTGCGGGAGAAGCTGAATAAGGCACTCAAAAAGGCGTGGGAGGAATGGGAAATCCCGAGGGAGGCGGATAAGGGCTGGTCAAAGGAGGCACAGAATCTCCATGCCGAATGGTGGAAGGACCGCATTGCTCGCCAGAAAGAGATCGACGCATCGATTGCGGCCAAGGCCGACTTTGAATATCTCTACGACAAGCCCTATGAAGACAGGAAAAAGGTACGGGTGGCCGGGCCGTTCACCGTGGAAAGTCTGTCTCCCCACCGGGTGCTGGGGGTGGATGAAAACGATGAACTGATCGACGGGACCGCGGAGTCCGGGGCCGGGTTTGGGGAAGAGCGCGACTTTGCCGAGATGATCCTGGAAAACCTCAAGACCGCAGGGGTTCAGCAGGCCCACAAGGAAGATAAGATCGATTTCACCTCCATCACGCCCTGGCCGGGTTACTATGTTTGCGCCGAGGGCCGCTACATGGAAGGCGGGGATGGAGCGGGGGCGGAGAAACGGGCCGCCATCTTTATCGGCCCGGAATTCGGCACCGTATCCCGTCCGGATCTGGTAGCCGCAGCCCGTGAGGCCGGAGACGGCGGGTTTGATGCGCTCATTGCCTGCGCCTTCAATTATGACGCCCATTCATCCGACTTCCACAAACTGGGCCGCATCCCCATCCTCAAGGCCCGAATGAACGCCGACCTGCACATGGCCGACGACCTCAAGAACACCGGCAAGGGAAACCTGTTTGTCATCTTCGGCGAACCGGACATTGAAATCTTGGATGCAGAAGACGGTCAGATCCAGGTGAAAATCAAAGGCGTGGATGTGTTTCACCCCAACACCGGCGAGGTCCGCAGCGACGGGGCCGAAGGCATTGCCTGCTGGTTCATCGACACCGATTACAACGAGGAAAGTTTTTTCGTCCGCCATGCCTATTTCCTCGGGGCCAACGATCCCTACAAGGCCCTCAAGACGACCCTCAAGGCCGAGATCAACCGCGATGCCTGGGAAACCCTCAACAGCGACATCTCCCGCCCATTTCCCAAACCCGCCTCCGGCCGCATCGCCGTGAAGGTGATCAACCATCTGGGGGATGAAGTGATGAAGGTGTTTCGAGTGGAACCATAAGGATATGTGAACGCGTGACCCTTTTTGCGAGTTTTGCGCCTTATTGCGGCGATATCTTTTGGAGGATGGGATGGAATTCCGTATTGCCGATACCTTCACCGACAGCCTGGCAAAACTCAACAATGACGAACAAAAGGCGGTCAAGACCACGGCCTTTGACCTGCAGGTGAATCCGGCCAACCCGGGCATGCAGTTCCACAAGGTGGACAAGGCCAAAGACCCCAACTTCTGGTCTGTGCGCGTAAATCTCGATCTCCGTTTGATCGTCCACAAGACAGAGATCAGCCTGCTCCTCTGTTATGTGGACCATCACGAGGCCGCTTACCGTTGGGCCGAGCGTCGGAGATTGGAAATCCATCCAACCACAGGCGCCGCACAATTCGTTGAAATCCGAGAGACCGTGAGGGAGCTCGTTGTTCCAGTCTATGTGCAGGGAGAAAAGCCGGAATCCGCCAGCCCCCCGCTGTTCGCCCATATCCCGGATGCCGACTTGCTTCGATACGGGGTCCCGCCCGAGTGGATGGATGCGGTAAAGGGCGTTAATGAAGATGGAGTGCTGGATCTGGCCGATCATCTGCCCGGAGAGGCCGCCGAAGCCCTGCTGGACCTTGCCACCGGCGTCACGCCGCAAATCCCGCAGTCTGCCCAGGCCTATCCAGATCCCTTTGCGCACCCGGATGCCCTGCGCCGGTTCCGGGTTATGACCAACCTGGAAGAACTGGAAAGGGCGCTGGAATACCCCTGGGAAAAATGGACTGTGTTCCTTCATCCTGTGCAACGTCAATCTGTGGAACGTGAGTACAACGGCCCGGCCAGAGTCTCCGGGTCTGCGGGTACGGGAAAGACCATCGTGGCCCTTCACCGCGCCGTGTATCTGGCCCGAAACAATCCCGATGCCAGGGTCCTGCTTGCCACCTTCTCCGACACCTTGGCCAATGCGCTGAGAACCAAACTGCGACGGTTGATCAGCAATGAGCCACGCATTGCCGAGCGCCTCGAAGTCCATGCCATGAACAGCATCGGTCGAAGACTCTACACCCTCAACTTCGGAAACCACGATCTGGCACAATCAAATGATATAGAAGCGATGATGAGACAGTTTGCCGCTGAAGTGGACGGACACCGCTTCAGCCTCCGCTTTCTGATGACGGAATGGGAACAGGTGGTAGACGCGTGGCAGTTGGATACCTGGGAGGCTTACCGAAATGTACCGCGCCTGGGCCGCAAAACCCGGTTGCCGGAAGCCCAGCGGGCCGTTTTGTGGAAGATCTTCGAGCGGGTTCGCCATGCCATGAAGGTTCGGGGGCTCATTACCTACGCTGAAATGTTCGGTAGTCTGACATCGCACTTGCAGGCTAACAAACATCCGCCCTTTGACTTTGCGGTAATTGACGAATCCCAGGATGTAAACGTGGCCCAGTTGCGCTTCCTTTCGGCCCTCGGAGGCGACCGGCCCGACGCCCTCTTTTTTGCAGGCGACCTGGGTCAACGCATCTTCCAGCAGCCCTTTTCCTGGAAGACCCTGGGTGTTGACATCCGGGGCCGCTCCCGAACCCTTCGCGTCAACTACCGCACCTCCCACCAGATCCGCATGCAGGCCGACCGGCTCCTAGCACCTGAACTGTCGGACGTGGACGGCAACAAAGAGGAAAGAAAAGGCACCATCTCCGTATTCAACGGCCCCCAGCCCAGCATCATGGTGTTGGACACCGAGGAGCAAGAGACCCGCACTGTAGGCCAATGGCTTTCAGATCGCCGGCAGGATGGCCTGATGCCCCACGAAATCGGCGTTTTTGTCCGCACCACAGGCCAACTGGAAAGGGCACAATCGGCCGTAGAAGCTGCCCAACTGTCATTTCGCGTTTTGAATGAAAATGTGGAAACCACCTCCGGTCATGTCTCCATCTGCACCATGCACCTGGCCAAAGGCCTGGAGTTCCGAGCCGTTGCCGTCATGGCCTGCGACGACGAGATCATCCCCCTCCAAGAACGGATCGAAACCGTCTCAGACGACACCGACCTGGAAGAGGTCTACAACACCGAACGCCACCTCCTCTACGTCGCCTGCACCCGCGCCAGAGACCATCTGCTGGTGACGGCCGTGGAGCCGGGATCGGAGTTTCTTGATGATCTGGAATTATAAGCTTTCTTAAGCCCATATGGAAAACAGGCCGATGACATGTGAAGATGATACACTGAAAGGGAAACGCATCTATTGATTTTTATTCGTTGCCAATACTGAATGGGAGAATAAAGATGAATTCGCGTAACGTATTGGAACAATTTATCTTTGTCAGTACTGGAAAAATCGCACCTGATGGTCGCCCTTTGTATGCCTACAAGTGCAAGAAAAAATACTATGAGGGCATGGAAAGGTTGATTCAAAGAATGTTAGTGAATGCGGTCTACGGAAATACGCATCCTCTTTTTAGCCCACTTTTCTGTATTTATGCGGCAGAGTCGTGGCGTAGAAAGCATGAAGGGGGGCGTTGGAAATGGAAAACGGTTTTTTCGGATATATGCGATTATGTTCCCCAAGAACAACATATTGTAAAATGGGTTAGGAGGGGTTTAACTTATTGGAAAAGGCCCATATTGAGAAGCCGTTTAGGAGACAATGAATATTTGGTCACTATCGCCTGTGAGGGGGGCCTACCGCTCCTGTTGTTAAGAAATGAAAACGCTCATTTATACCGCTATTTCAAGAACCTGCTCGAGCGTTACCATTGCGAAAGGCATAGTCCTGCTTGCAATCCTGCCGATATCGCGCAGCGGTTAGCGACTATTCTGCCACGCGCATTGCGGCATGACATTGTATTCAATCTCGGCGGCGATTTGGTGAAGAAAATTGTTGACCTACAAGAAGAGGTTGCCGACGCCCTTGATCCTATTAGGGCTTTAGACAGAACAAATGAAAACTGGCGCAATAGACTACCGTTACCTCTTGAAGATGAGACAGTAGAAATACTCCTGAAAAATTTGGTGCAGGAAGCCAGATCACTGTCTGTTACAGAGCGTCAGCGGGTGCGTTGGCGGCGGCTCATTCGGTTTGGTGAAAAGGTTACCATTGAGCAACATCTTGATTTACCTAAAATTTTTTCAGGATCATTCTTGCAGCGCTGGGGCAATCAGACTGAATTGCCAGCGCGGTTAAAATTGTTGATTCAAACGGCTAAAGGACCGGAGTCGATTGCACTGATCACTCGATTGCATGGGCAAGGAGAAGGAGCCATTTACCGTTGCGAACTATTGAGGCGGGATGGTGTAAAGATGACGGGTGAGCGAGCTCTGGTCCATGCTCAGCTGCTTCTCAGCGATGGTATCTCTGAAACAGTCGTTTCAGCTCAGGGTGATAATGAATGGGGGCCACTGCCCTGGGTTTTTGGCGACAGGAAAGGCCAATGGGAATTTATCGGCCAGGGGTCGGTTCGCTGCAAGGATGAAAACGTTCTTGTCTTGGTTCCTGTAGACGGCCGGATAGCAGAAGAAACTGGAACCCTATCCTCCATGGGCGAAGCCCCTGAACTGAAAAGGGAATTATGGCAGGCAACCGGGACTGTGGTTTGGGAAAACGACGAACTGGGCGTTTGCCGAATACGCTGCGCTAATCCAGATGCTGCGGATGTAACTTATATGCTGGATGGAAGAATCTTCGCGGGAACCGCTGATCAAACGCCACCTTATCTCGGCGTACCCCGCCTCTTTACCGTCAATCAGAATGATGTACGGCGAATCGCCGAAGAAGCAGTCGTCGAATGGCGGCCCCACAGATTCGGTGAAAAACGTTGGTGCCGCGATCTCGAAAGTTGTGCGGGAGAGGTTTGGTTGCGCTGGGCCAACATGAGCGGTGAACAGCTTCTTTGCCGAAAGGTGCGGGTAGTGCCTTCGAAATCCGCAATCAAGATCGCCAAAGTGGGTGTTGATCAACAACCGGGGAAACTAGATATAACCGGTTTTTCCGGCGCAGATCTGAGCATAGGCATAATCCCGGGATGTAGATTCACTCATGTTTCAGAATACGATAAGATCGAAATCGATTGTATCGCAGATGCTGGTTTACCAGTTACCCAATTTCCAGCAACTATTTTCTGGCCGGACGGACGTCATTTCGACATGCAGTTGCCCTTCCCACAGGAAGGCGCTGCTTTTGTGTATGGGAACAAGACCTTGTCTACCGGAGATCGCGTGCCCGTTGCGAAACTTGGAACGATAAAGGCCATAGCACAGGGGCCATCCAGGTTTCAGAAGTTCGATTTAAAAGTGAAAATCAAGTCTGAAAACCATGTGCTTCGTGACCTCAAAATACGAAAAACGCTTTCCGTCGATGATAGCGGCCGATGCAGTTTTCAACTTCACCGACTGCAGGATCGGATCTCCTCAATGCTTGCTTTAACTGGCGAACTGGATTCGCTTGCTCTTATCGAAATTGTGGGTCAAGGTAACCGGCTGATGGCTCACTTGGAAGCTGGCCAGTTTGACATGGTCTGGGAAGCACATTGGGATCAGAGTTGCCTTTTAATACCTGGAAGTTTTACGGAGCGGCTCGAGGAGGGGTGGGAAGACAGATTAAAGGTTCGGATGGTTCCCCTTTGGAATCCGGCCGCAGAACCGATATACTTGGAAAAGGGTGAAAGCGAGGCCGAACGTGTGATTCCTGAAGACCTTGAGCCCGGGCCATGGTGGGTTCTGGGGGAAGACGGCGACTGGGCGAGGTTTCGTCCACAGCTGTGGGTCATCCCCGGAGAACCTGCGCCAACCGATAGCCCGCTTAAAAGAGCGATTCTGGCTGACGATCGAGAAACCCGTGAAGATCTATTGAGAGGCTGGGTGGATCAAATCTCCCTTGATTCTGAGCACTCCGACTGGTCACTTTTTTTTGATTATCTTAAGCTCTTGCGACCATATCCTGCCTGCGCCCTGGATCTTTTCCGCCATTTTGTGAGATCCCCGGAAGCCATCGTACTGGCACTGCTAAAAAGTTCCGATGAGTATTTCAATAATGTTTGGTCGTTGACCGATCAATTGCCGTTTTCTTGGTATCTGCTGCCAGTCAACGCCTGGCTTTCTTCGGCGCGAAGGCACTTTGGAGCGCTGCGCGTGGCATTAGCCGAAATCGAATCCGGAGATGAACTGGTTTGGCAGTATTTTCAGACTTTTAGGGAAAGAGTAACCGTACAGAGGCCATTCTTCCGTCAGATATGCGACTGGCTATGTCTAACGATTTTTCCGGGAAAAGATTTAGATAACAGTGAGCTACAGATTGCTCGAGTTTGCCCTCAAATGATTGTCGAGCTGATACAAAAAGAAGAACAGGACCTCCTATCTCGTCACGAAGCCGATGAAACATACCCTGACGGACCGGGGACCATGCGTTGGACGGAAGATCCTGGCTACCCGAAGGAATATGCGTACCGGCATATGGCTGTCCCTTTTCGCCCGGTGCGCTGTGCGCCTTTTGTGGCCGCTCATATATGCCTTTTAGGGGAAGCATACGATGAGGCTCTTTTGTTTGAACTGAAAAGACTGCGTGATTTCGATAGGGACTGGTTTACCGCGGCGTTCGCTTTTGCGCTTTGCCTCGGATTAAGCCGAACAACAGCAACCTAACAGGGAAGAAAATCGATGAATAAAACCGTCACATCATTTTATAGTGCTTTGACCGAACAACTCAATAGGGGTGCAACAAGGGCCGTGCTTGGTTTGCGAGGCTTTCGAAGTGATTCACTTCGGGAACACCTTCGGTCCCTGCTTCAATCTGTCCCAGGATCCGGCGAGGCTTTTTTGTCCGATCCGGTTTTTGAAGCCACATTTGGCTGGCGACCATCTAATGCGACCCTGGGCGGACTGGCTGGAAAATTGCTGAATGCCAAATTGGTCCATGCCATGCGCAATCCGCCAACAAACCTGGCTACTGACTATGCTTTTCCGGCTAGAAGAAAGCCGTACTACCACCAACTTCAAGCGTGGCGGGCGCTGATTGAGGAGACGCCGCCGCGCTCGGTCCTGGTGACAAGTGGGACCGGTTCCGGCAAGACCGAGTGCTTTCTGGTGCCCATACTTAATGACTTGGCAAATGAGTTAGCTACCCGATCCACTCCACTGGTAGGCGTACGTGCCCTCTTCTTGTATCCCCTCAATGCGTTGATTAAAAGTCAGCGGGATCGCTTAATCGCCTGGTCAGAGCCTTTCAAGGGAGGTATCCGATACTGCCTGTTCAACGGTGACACTCCGAACGAAAGCAGGCCTGAGTGGAAAAGTGAAGTGCCTGACCGGAAAAATCTACGTGCTACACCCCCGCCGATTCTGGTGACAAACGCTACCATGCTGGAATACATGCTGGTGCGAAACGAAGACAGGCCCATCCTCGACCAATCCCAGGGAAAACTCCGCTGGATTGTCATTGACGAGGCCCATACCTACATGGGCTCTCAGGCCGCCGAGCTGACCCTGCTGCTTCGGAGGGTGCTCCACGCATTCGGCTGTTCCGCAGACGAAGTCCACTTCATTGCCACATCGGCCACCATCGCCGGCGACGGCGAACATATTGAGGAAAAGCTGCGCGAATTTCTTGCAGACATTGCAGGCGTTTCCTCGGACAGGGTAACGCTCCTTTTGGGTGAACGTATGGTTCCGACCCTTCTTAATGGAGAAAGACCTACCTCCGGTTGTTTTCCGGCTATAGAAGAATTGAAAAAGCTTTCCGCCGAAGACCTTTTTAAAACCTTTGCCGCGAGCCCAAAAATGCGTGAAATGCGTAGCGTACTGACGCAGCAGGCGTGTTCCCTTTCGAGCCTTTCACGGTTGTTAGGGGGCGATGGTACCGAGGAAAAACTGAGCAAGACACTGACGTTTCTCGATCTGTGCACGCAGGCGAAAGACGGGAAGGGAATCCCTTTTCTGCCGCTTCGAGGCCATATTTTCCAACGTGCCATCAGCGGAGTCTGGGCCTGTGCCAATGGCGCATGCCCCGGGCGCAACGATACACAACTTAATGCTTCCGATTGGGCATTTGGTAAGATATTTCTTGAGCGGCGAACCTGCTGTGATGTCTGTAATTGCCCTGCGTTCGAGCTGGTGCAATGCGGGGAATGCGGTGCCGAGCACTTGTCCGCACAGGAGGTATTTGAAAAAGGTCAAGAATGGCTCAAACAACGCCAATACCCTCAGGAAGAAGACGAGTTTCAGCAAGAACTGGAACCTCTTGATGTGGAAGATCAGGAAGAAGCATCGCAAGAAACCGAGGAACCAGGGCAAGGGCTGAATCGGTTGATTGTTGGGCATGAAAGCGGCAACCCGGTTGCCTTGCTGCCGGACGGACGGTTGGACTGGAACCTGAAGGACGGCACGATCGTCAAGTTGGCTGCACCAGATGAAAAAGACAGACTGTGCTGCCCAATCTGCCAGAGTCCAGAGCGAAACCAAATGTTTTTTCGACCCGTCCGGATCGGTGCCCCTTTTCTGCTTCAGACGGCAATCCCGATTCTATTGGGACACCTGCCGCCGTTTCAAAGTGGCCAGGAACCCCTACCTTTTGAAGGTCGACGTCTACTGGGCTTTACTGACAGCCGTCAAGGTACGGCACGCTTTGCAGCCAAGTTGCAGCTCGAGACGGAAAGAAATTTCGTCCGCAGTGTTTTATATCACGCTGTTGCCGACCGGTCCCGCCCTCCAGACAAAGAGCTAATCGTGAAAAAGAAGTCAGAAATTGCTGCCCTGGAGAGTGCGGCAGCAACCCAGCCCATACTTCAAGATATACTGAAAAAAATGCGACTGGAGCTGGCGCAACTGGAGTCCCCCCCTTTGGGCCGATTAAAATGGTCCGAGGCGGTGGATCGGTTGTTAACGAATGATAATTTTAAACGCTGGTTACTACCACCACTGCAAGACCAAACTTTCGGGTTTACCGAGCGGCAACTGGCAGACTTGTGTTTGTGGCGTGAATTTCTGTTTCGCCCCAAACGACAGTTCTCAATGGAAGGTTTGGGCCTTTTGTGCTTGACATACCCTGTGATCGAAAGAATAGACAAGGTTCCCCCTGTTGCCGCCCAACGCAAAATAACCATTAAGGAATGGCGTTCGTTGGCACAAGTTGTGTTGGATTTTCAAATTCGGGGCAGAAAATCAGTCGCTATGCCACGAGATACATTGAGATGGCTGGGATACCCCGGAGCACCCAGCTATGCTCTTGCACTAGGGCAAGAAAAGAAACAACATAATCAGCAACTCTGGCCCTCTACCGTATCCACTATAAACCGAAGGTCTCGCCTTGTGCAACTGCTGGCCTACGCAGAAGGTTTGAACTTGGAAGACCATGCGGATAGATCGGTAATAGAAGAATTGCTTTTGGCGCTTTGGGTGGCAATTCGCCCGCTATTGAGTCTGACTGAAACAGGCCGTCACCTCGAACTCAGCCAACAGGCTGAAATTATCCAGGTTCGTGAAGCTTGGCTCTGCCCAGTTACACGCCGCCTTTTGCCGGTGGTGTACAAAGATGTCACCCCCTATCTGCCGCTCAATGCCGCCTCTCGGGAAATTGCCATTTGTCAGAAATTCGAAATGCCTGCTCTACCCGACCCATTTTGGTCGAAAGACGGGCCGAAGGGGGCGGAACATTGGTTGGAAACCAATAAAGATCTGATTCGCTTGCGGCAGTTGGGTGTGTGGACCGATCTCAGTGATCGGATCGCAGGCCGCCCACAATATTTCTGCAGTGCGGAACATTCTGCTCAGATTCCGGGAGCCACACTCACACGGCGTGAAAATGAATTTAAAAACGGCAAGTTGAATCTTTTAAGCTGTTCCACAACCATGGAGCTGGGAGTGGATATTGGTGGCCTTACGGGGGTAGCCATGAACAATGTTCCACCGCATCCGGCCAATTTTCTGCAACGCGCCGGAAGGGCCGGACGTCGGGGGGAAACCGCCGCCGTGAGTTTTATCCTCTGCAAGAGTACGCCGCATGGTGAAGCTGTTTTTCGTAATCCACTGTGGCCCTTCACTGCAAAGTTGGCGGTGCCACAGGTTTCTCTCCAAAGTATCCCCATCATCCAACGGCATTTGAATGCGCTTGCGCTTTCCGTCTTCCTCTGTCATCAGACACCCAATGACATTTCTAAACTGACTTGTGGCTGGTTTTTTGAAAGCGACGAACAAGAACAAAGTGCACCTTGGGAAAAGTTTCAGCATTGGTGTCAAACGGAAGCCGTTTCCGACGCTGATTTGAACTGCGGTTTTCACAATCTAATAAAGCGGAGCGCACTAAACGGCCGACCCGTGGATCAATTATTGACTGCCACGGCGACGACTATCGGAAAAGCTTCCGGCAATTGGCTCGATGAATGCGGTTCCCTTTTAGATAACCTCGAAATCGTTAAGACGCCTAAAGGCAACAGTAAAGCTGAGAAGGCCGTTGGTTTTCAGCTGGAGAGAATTCGCAAAGAGTATTTGCTTGGCGAACTGGCATCCCGAAGATTCTTGCCTATTTATGGCTTCCCGTCGGGCGTCGTGTGTCTCGTAACCACAACTGTGCAGGAATTCGAGCGAAGAAGGCGTCAAACCCATGACTACAGGGAAGACAATCGTTCGGTTCGGGCTGGGTACCCTTCCAGGGGATTGCCCGTCGCCATTCGCGATTATGCACCTGGAACGGACACAGTGCTGGACGGGCGCGTCTATCGAAGCGGTGGCATAACACTCAATTGGCAAATTCCTGTGGAAGCGGAAGGGCCTCCGGAAATCCAGTCCCTTCGCTGGGTCTGGCGTTGCGGTACATGCGGTGGAAACGGTACGCGAAATACACTGCCGACCGTATGTCCGCACTGCGGCGAAAGAGAGGGGCAAAAACTCACCCGCCATGAATATATTCAACCTGCGGGATTTGCTGTGGACATTCGTTGGAGTCCCCACAACGACATTAGCATCCCCCAGTACATTCCAGTGCGCGACCCCCTGATTTCGCTGGAAGGTGCCGATTGGCTTGCCCTACCCACGCCGGAGTTGGGTCGCTATCGGGTCAGCTCTGACGGCAGTCTTTTTCACAGAACCGACGGCCTGCATGGACAAGGTTTCGCTCTGTGTCTGCGGTGTGGCATGGCCGACTCAATGATGACGGATGGGAGACTCCCAAGAGTGTTTGCGGATGAAAATGGGCGCCCAGTTCCTCACAAACGCCTGCGCGGTGGCCGAGCAAACGATACGGAAAGAGAGTGTCCGGGCAGTAATGAACCTTGGGCAATTAAACAAAACCTTCGCATCGGCGTAGCCACCCATACGGAGATTTTTGAACTGCAGCTGAACCATCCCGGAGGGCGGCCCCTTGAACGTGTTGCCGCATATTCTTTAAACATTGCGCTGCGCAGGGCTCTTGCACAGCGAATTGGAATCGAAGAACGGGAAATCGGAGCTGCGGTTATCCCCAGCCGGGATGGCCAGGGTCAGGCCGTTTTCTCCATACATCTATATGATACCGCCCAAGGAGGCGCCGGGTATGTTTCTCAAGCTCTGCGTTGGTTACCTGAACTTTTTCAAACAGCAAAGCAGGTATTATCATGTCCTCGAAATTGCGACACGGCTTGCCAAGCCTGCTTACTGACATATGATACCCAGTATCATTTAGTAGACCTTGACAGAAACGCGGCCCTCTCGCTTTTGGATGACAATTACCTCAATGCATTCCAATTACCGATAAATCTGCATGTCTTTGGTGATGTCTCCCGCTTGGAAATGGAACCCCTCCTACTTGCACTTCGGCGTGAACTTCAAAGAGTAGATGCGAAAGAGGTTCGCGTTTATTTGGGCGGAAACGGGGAGGAATGGGAGCCGTTGCAATGGAGACTTCGTTCTGAACTTATTCGCCTTCATGAAGCTGGATACAAGATCCAACTCATCATTTCCGGAAAATCTTTGAACGAATTGTTACCATCCCAGCGTGACGAATTGGCTGCGATCGGGTCTTTTTTCGGAGCAGAAATCCGTATTCCGGATGAGGCTCCCGGGTTTGGAAAAGAGCGCCGGGAACTTTTGAGAATATTAGAAATCGGAGGGGAAAAGGAATCTGTTTGTTGGGCGGCAAACCAGAGTGAGGCCTGTACACCTTCCTCTCAGTGGGGCACCGGCGTCTACGGAGCACAGTTTATCCGGGGCAGTTTCGACAAAGCATTGCAGAATTTGCCGAAAGAATGGACGTTAAGGAAGCCGTCAGAGCTACGCGATCCAGAAGGGAACATGTTTTCCATTGAGATTCGAAACGAACTTGACGGTCCCATTGGACTGTTTGGCAAGAATGCTTGGAATACAGTTTGCGAGAAGGTGCCGGAGCTAAAGCGAATGCTGGAAATTGGCCCCAAGCTGTTGAAGGTTGAATACAGCGACCGGTATTTACTGTCCCCGATTGTTCTGAGGTTGCTCCAGGAATTGTTGACAGCACTTGAGTCTTATACTGGAGGTACAGCAAAAACGACCGAATTATCGATTCTCACCAGCAAAATGGTTCGCATTGATTTGCGTGAGCCACGCCTTGTATTTCACGATTGGCGAGATGCCAACGACAGGCAGGTAGTATTCGGGGCCTTACTGAATATTGCAGGAGCCCTGGATTTCAGGGAAATGTCAAAAAATGATTTGCCCCACGCCCGAATGTTCAGACTCCATTGGCCTGATCGTGTTTCCTGGAATATAAGGTTAGACCAGGGGATCGGCTACTGGCGCGTCGACCGGGGCCCAAAAGCCTTTCCTTTTGACCAGGGCACAGATCGGCAGATTGCCTATTTAAAGGAATTAGATGTTAAAGTTTACGGTGGAAGTCATTCATATCCGACGTTTTGGTACGTTGGTGCCACCGCTGACTAACAGGATGCTGCGTGTGGTATGGGGGAGGGGGATGAAAATATGTGTTTATTTTTTCGCCTGTGGGGATGAGGGATGTCCATAAAATAATAAATTTCCCTTTACCCTGCAACAATAGAGATGACGTGTCTCGGAGATGCCTGATGGACTGGGACGATGAATTTAATGCTGGATATGACGAGATGGCCCATGGCGAACACAGCGAAGGTACCATGCAGGATGAGGGTTCTGTAGGGGGTCTTGATCCCATGGATATTTCAAACCCGGCCAGCGCTTATTTTTTGCTGAGCGACGATGCCCAGGGTGAGATCACGGGAACCACTAAGAAAAGGATGAAATGCCTCTCGTGCGGGCACAGATTTATGGGTGAATTCTACGACAGATGCCCGAAGTGTTTCAGTTCGGACACCGAGGAATTCACTGATGAAAAAAAGCATGAATATTGGTGACAAACCGGTGTATCCGAACCGGCGACATCCAGATGATATCCCACGATATCAGCCAGTTGACATATCTTGACAATCTATGTATTCCCAGAGGTCTGACGTACCAAGACCCTATACCACGTCAGGAATCAACCCCGGCAATGGTTATACCGCAATATAGAAAGATGGAATTGGCCATTT
>Ga0068714_10004790_pt1 | contig 14853 bp, 12 predicted proteins | sample MTBNYHSulfiMetaG_FD_62988 | JGI IMG/M metagenome (GOLD analysis project Ga0068714, IMG submission 62988) | Enrichment culture microbial communities from rom New York Harbor, USA that are MTBE-degrading - MTBE-NYH (New York Harbor Sulfidogenic)... | ecosystem: Environmental > Aquatic > Marine >... | reverse complement strand
AAACAGAGTATTCCGCCGGTCTCTTTTTGCTGTAAGCGATATCAAAAAAGGCGAATTATTTTCAGCTGAAAACGTCAGGGCAATCAGGCCCGGTCATGGGATGCATACCAGATATCTGGAACAGGTTTTGGGTCGTACAGCCATACGGGACCTGAAGAAGGGAACGCCTTTAAGTTGGGATATGATAGGATAATATTACTACAAATGTCATACTCAGATGAAAGAGAGAGTTAGCAATGGTAAATGTAAAGACAAGAAGCATATCTCCAGAAGTATTGGGTACGGATCATAAACTAGGACCCGCATTTTATGATGAAAAATGGCTTGAATACCGGAGAAAGTGGGATGAGTATCCGCAAAAAGGTATTGTGGAAAAATCGCCGCTCCAAATCGACCTTTTTGCGGTTGATATATGTAATCTGAAATGTCCCATGTGTCCGCGCCAGGAATTTATTCCCGGTAAAGGATATATGGATTTCAGTACCGTAAAGAAAATATTAGATCAGGCAACGCAATACGGTCTCTATGCATTTAATTTTGCTGGTTTAGGAGAACCAACCTTGTATCCGCATCTTTTTGAAGTGATTCGGCATGCAAAAGAAAAAGGTGTTGTTGATGTGAATATGCATACCAACGGTACGCGATTGAGCCCGGATTTTAATCGTAAACTGATTGAATCCGGATTAGACAGGCTTATTGTATCTCTGGATAGTGCTGATAAAGAACGATACGAAAGCATCAGGGTAGGAGCAAAATTCGAAAAAGTCTATTCGGCAGTTGAAGATTTAATAAGGCAGCGCAACGAATCCTCAAAGATAAGGCCGCACATTAAAGCTAATTTCATCGAAATGGATGAAGAAGATCCCACGGAAAAAAATAAATTTGTAACTTACTGGGGTAACAAGGTCAACCGTATAGGTGTTTTACGCTATCTTGATTGTCAAGCAGGCGGGGAAAAGATTTTTCATAAGGCGAATTATGAGCAGGATGATGATTTTTGCTGTCCGGAGTTATGGCGCAGATTGGTTATATTGAGTGACGGGACAGCAACGCTGTGTCCAAGGGATATGAGAAAAGAATATATAATTGGAAATATTAATGAGCAAAGCATTTCCGAAATCTGGACGGGTGAAAAAATGCAGCACGCAAGAAACCTGCATCGTAATGGCAGATTCAAGGAATTAACTTTATGTAAAGATTGTCCCGACTCTCATGAAAAAAAAGGTGAAGAATGAAAATTAAGAAAAACTGGGAAATTAAAGCATCACTGCTGACTAAAGCGAGAAATCTTTATAGAAAAGGTGGTTTAAACCCCGAATTTTATCTTTATAGATATCGTTTTAATGCATATCCTAACAAATTTAAGGTGGGGAAATATCCGCTGGATATAATGGCGGAAACTTCTAATATATGTAATCTCAGATGCAGAATGTGTTTTCAAGTGGATGAGAAATTACCCATCCACAAGACTACGAGTGTTTCGCTCATGAAAATGGATACCTTTAGAAAAATTGCCGATGAATGTGCAAGATGTCGGATACCCGCGTTAAAGTTGAACTGGCGTGGCGAACCCATGATGAATCCCCTTTTTACAGAGATGCTCCGGTACGCCAAGTCGAAGGGCATTTTGGAGGTAACGTCTTTAACCAACGGTACGCTCATGAATGAAGACATTTGTCGTGATATTGTTGCTGCTAAAATGGATCAGTTAGTTATTTCCATTGATGGATTTAGTAAAGAAACATATGAAAAAATTCGTATTGGCGCCAAGTATGATGTGGTTCTAAACAATCTTGAAAATCTAATAGCGATAAGAGGGAAATTAAAAAAGCCGTTCATAAGGTTACAATATACAGAGTCTGATATAAATAAACATGAGACATCGGATTTTTATGAGTACTGGCATAAAAAGGTAGACGAAATTACTATTTCCTATTGTCAAGATTTTGGGTCTCTCGCAAAGGATGATCCTGATGAAGTTCCTGTCTATCCGGCATCGTCCTGTCAGCAGCCTTTTCAGCGATTAGTTGTGATGACGGATGGCACAGTTACAGTATGTGGAACCGATGTAATGGGCGATATATCAATAGGGAATATTCATGAATCGAGTTTGGAACAATTGTGGCATTGTCCTAAATTAAACGAGCTGAGAGAACAGCATAAGGCAGGAAGGTATCAAGAAAATCCCATGTGCCGGATATGTGTCCACAATCGTGTTAGCGCGAATAAAAAAGCCGGACGTTGAGACCAGGTGTTAATTGCAGGACAATAGCCTCCGTATATCGAAGCGAGCATACCGAAATATTTTTTTCGTTCAAAACCGGGATTACTGGTTTGCCTGCCCTTTTGACTATGATAAAGATCAAGATATTGTTCTTTCATTTGATTTTGCAGTTGTTCATTTAGTTAGATTGGCTGGCGGTGAAGCCCAGTACATCGATCATGTAGTAGATACCGGCATCCTCGAAGAATATAATTACAAAACTTATAAATTCTTTGCTAGCTGGCACTACAATAAAGCAAAAGAGGATATTTTTCGTTATCGGGGGATTGAAATCGGCAGTGCATTCAGAATCGAGATATGGAACGACATTACATTTTATGTGCGAATCGTCGCAAACATACATGCATTCCTGTCACGGATACAGTACGATAATATCTATTCAGGGATTGATAATGTAACGGTTCATGATGTCTTTAGATTCTTAAAACTGAAAGCTATCAACTGGACAAAAAAGGAAAACAGCAATACCTGTGAATATTACTTTCCGATTCATCAATGGATGGAGGAAAAACTTCATCCATCAAACTTTAAGTACAAACTTAAAATTTCTGTCATCAAGCTGTTTTTCGTGCTTTCTGATTTCGTGAAGTTATTTGGACGTAAAGCAAAAATGAAAAAGAACGTATATGTTGAACGATATTATCCAACGGACGCTATTATTTCCGAGTTCAAGAAGGAAAACAACATCAGAATGGTTAGAAGCGATTTTAACAGTATCACAGATATGTTTAGTGGACTGCATCTGCCTGTATTTGTCGATGCGGGAGACGCGAAACATGCTTTTCAGGCAAAAAGGATGCTGGAAAAATTTGAGCGGGAGAAATCAGCAGTTATGTTTTTTGATAACCTGGACATAAGTAAGGAGTTATTTGCGTTAATCATCAAAAGAATTTCTCCGCTGCTTGCCAAACATCTGACCATCACCGATTTAATAATCAATTATTTCCGGAAAAATGAATTAAACCTGATGATAACCTATTCCAGTATCGGTGTGGTCAATAGATTAGTGATTAACTATTGTAAAAAAAGTAATATCCCAATTTACATGGTCATAAACGGACTACTGGCGAATTCTTTTCTCGATGAGGCAAAACAGGGCACATGGATAAATTCTTATGGGGATTCGGTGAAGAGTCATTATTTCAGGGATATGGATAATATCGTATGCCTTGGTGATCCCCGTATGGATAAGTATTCATATTGTCAAAAAGAAAGGCGAACAGACTATGCTAAACCGATAATTGGAATTGGTGCATCCGGATTTACTAACGTTGATTTGAATTGTTACCTAGCCATCGAATTTGAATTTCTGAAGGATGTGTTGAACGCCTGCCAATCGTTGAAAAAAGCAGGCAGAGAAATGGACATAGTGATCAAAATTCGTTCCAACGGCTATATCCAACAATACAGAAACTTTCTGGATGAATATTTTCCTGATATGTCTGTCAGATTGTTTGAAAATGCGCCGATGAAGGAATTCCTGGAAGAGGTTGATTTTTTCATTTCCATTTACTCCCAAACGCTTTTTGAGGCTTCATGCTTAGGGATACCGGTTTTGTATTATAAGAATGACACACAAATCTTTCATCCTCCATTTGACGGCAAATCTGAGCTGGTGACGGCATTTTCGCAGGAAGACCTTGTGAGAAAAATTGAAGCATTTTATAATAGTGACGCTATGTATGATGCATTTAAAGAGAAAGCGAATATGGAAAAATATATAGGTCCATTGGATGGACAAAATCTAAAGCGCAACATGGATTTTATATATTCTTTGATGCAAAATAATTAACTACTATTCTTAAATGGAAAATAAGCCTCAAGAAATGGCAGAAGAAATCAAATTGACGCCGGTAGCATCTTTTAAGAAGAGATACTTCTTTAAATTGGTCACCAATATTGTAGGTTTTGGTGTCGGACTTGTCACGCAAGCAATCGTTCCACGCGCCCTTGGGCCAGCTTCCTATGGTAACTATTCATTCCTCACGGATTTTTTCTGGCAGTTCATCGGATTTCTTAATTTGAATTCCTCGACGGCTCTTTATACGAAATTATGCCAGCGTCAAAACGAAAAAAGTTTGGTGCGTGTTTACGTATTTTTTTCCGGGATTATCGCTTTAGCTGCACTGACCTTCATATTTTTCAGCTATTTATCTGGAGCCAGTAAAACATTATGGCCGGAACAGGCGATGACATTTATTATCTTGGCGTTCGTTCTGGCTTATTTCAGATATTGTAATGATATACTCATCAGCATTTCCGATGCTTTGGGCTGGACAATCAAGTCCGAGCTGGCTAATGTTGTTCAAAGAATTTTCGGGCTTATCCTTCTTTTATTGCTGTTCTGGCTACACGCATTAAATTTAGGCAGTTACCTGATTTTGCAGATAATGGTACTGATTGTGTCCATATCTCTTTTGTTATGGATTGTTAACCGCAACCGGGTTTTTTTTTTGAAAGATGGAATCTAGATTGGCTACAGGTAAAAGGATATATAAAAGAATTCTGGAAGTTCTGTTCTCCCTTGTTGGTCTTCACCGGTATCTCTGTTCTCACGGTGATTTTTGATAGATGGTTGCTACAGAAGAGTGCGGGAAGCGTAGAGCAGGGTTATTACAGTCTCGGGTATCAGATTGGCGCCGTCAGCCTGTTAGTGACATCTGCCATGATCCCCCTTGTTTTTCGAGAATATGCAGTCTCTCTGGGGAAGGGCGATCATGCCGAGTTCAAGAGAGTATTACAACGATACTCGCCCATGCTATATTCGCTTTCAGCCTATTTCGGCTGCTTTCTGGCGGTCGAAGCAAAAAGTGTTATTATTATTTTTGGCGGAAATGCTTATCTGCAAGCCCTCTTCCCCGTTTCATTGATGTGTCTGTATCCCATCCATCAGATATTGGGCCAGCTTAACGCGTCGGTATTTTTTGCCGCTCATAAAACGGATATCTATCGCAATATTGGCGTGGGTTGTTCGGTCGCAGGATTGCTTATGAGCCTTCTACTGCTGGCTCCGAGAGAATATGGCGGGCTTGCGATGGGTGCCGATGGGCTTGCTATCAAAATGGTCGTGATTCAATTAATTAGTGTAAATATACAGTTTTTTTACATTCATAAGACGTGGGATGTTAAATTCTGGAGATTTATAATCCATCAGATTGTCATAGCGACTATGTTTCTTTCAGCCGCGCATGCTTGCTCGTACGTTTCTCATGCCTGGACAGGTTCTTTGCCAATTTTTGTCCCCTTCTTTGTGTCCGGTTTAATATACACTACAGTAACAATTATTCTGACCATGTTATTCCCATCGATTTTCTCTGTCAGCCGCGCCGAGGTATTCGATTTAATGAACCGGCTCAGGAAGGTGCTTGCACATTAGCAGTGTTGTGAATGAATCTTAACAATTATCATATCGAACGGAATGTTACCTTTTGTTATTGCGCGTCCCGGCGGCCTGGGAAAAAGTGATGAGTCTTTTGCTATCTCTAGATGTTATTAGAACAGCTGCTGAAATGATTTTAACCTGCATTAAAGAGCCTTTTTTACTGGCCCGCTATCGTCGCCGTTTCAAGGAGTGTGTTTTTTATAGAGGCGTCAGAATCGATGATGTGTCAAAACTTGGCCGCTTTAATGTTCTTTTTAACAATGTGGCTGTCATTAATTCAACGATAAGTGATCATACATTCATTCAAAAACACTCTATGATTATTAATGCCGATATAGGAAAATTCTGCTCTATTGCTTCTAACGTCAGTGTGAGTCTCGGCAAACATCCAACAACACTTGTCAGTTCTCACCCCGCATTTTATTCCGCAACTCAGCCACTTGCCAAGACATTCAGCAAAGAAAACAGTTTTGAACCGTTTGATGAAAGGGTAGTAATCGGGAACGATGTCTGGATCGGACAAGGCGCGATGATTATGGATGGTGTTTCTATAGGTAACGGTGCAGTAATAGCAGCTGGTGCCGTTGTCACAAAAAATGTGCCGGACTACGCTATCGTGGGAGGCGTTCCGGCTAAGCTGATTAGATACAGATTCGCTGAAGAAATGCGCGAAAAACTTCTGGCGGTCAAATGGTGGAATATGCCGGACGATGAATTGAAACGACTAAGCAATCTTTTTGGCGAGCCTGCAACATTGATAAACAATTTAATAAATAATAAGGATAAAAAATGAAAGAATGCATTCTAAGTATCACAACTAGCGGACATGGTGTGGGTTGTTCTCTTTGTATTAAAGGGCAAATTGTAGGAGCAACAACTCTGGAAAGAATAACCAGAAAAAAATATGATATTCTTCTCCCTATAACAAAAAATGATTTGGAAACATTCGGCTGGTTAGGTAATCCTAATATATATCAAGAAAGCCTTGACCTTCCTTTTGATCTGGACGTTGATTATAGTGCTCTTGATTTTAATGAAGTAGAAGATTTTCAGAGGATGATTGATTATGTTCTCTCGACCGGCGGTGTTGATATCGGTGATGTAGATACGGTTACATACAGTTATCGGTATAATGAAAATGTAAAGAAATATTTTACTCAAAAAAATAGAAAAATCGAATTTATAGTTCCAGAGCATCACTTAGCGCATGCGTGCCAGGCCTTTCTGCCCTCTCCGTTTGAAGACGCCGCAATTATGATAGTTGACGGCCAAGGTGTACCATTGGCCAGAACAGGTGGCGATCAACTGTCTGGGTGTCTTGCATATGGTAAAGGCAATAAAATTGATATGCTGTTCGAGTTTCCGGTTCGGCATAGCTTGGGAGGTCTATATTCCTATATTACTAAAATCTGCGGATTTAAGACAAATGAAGAATGCAAGACAATGGGTCTTGCCTCCTATGGCAGTATGGATTACTTTAATAATCTTAAGAAAGAAATCAAATTTGAAACGACTGAATTGGATCTCCGCAACATAATAAGGTCGCTAAAAAGCGGGACCCTTCCAGCAAAACAGTTGTACAGCTTCGGGCGAATAGAAGCACTACTTCGTAAATATAAGCCACGTGCCAAAGATGAACAATATTCGGATATATACACTGGGATTGCGCAGGCGGGGCAAAAAATTGTTGAAGAGGTAATGATTTATCTCGCTGATTGGCTTCACGAAAAAACAGGTTCAAAGAATCTTTGCATTGCCGGTGGCGTTGGATTGAACTGCGTGGCAAACTATCAAGTTCTGTCTAAAACAAAATTTGATAATATATTTGTTTACCCAAATGCTGGAGACAACGGCTTACCTGTCGGCCAATCCCTGTATGCCTATACAATGCTTGGGGGGAATAATCGTTCATATATCTCAACACATGACTATTTAGGTAAGCAGTATACGCCAAATGAAGTCCGTAAGGCGGTCGACGAATACAGAAATAAAAATGTTACTATAAAAGAATTTCAAAATATGCAGGACATGTATAAAGCAATGGCAAAGCATATTGCAGATGGGAATATTACAAGTTGGTGGCAGGGAAGAAGCGAGTATGGACCAAGAGCATTGGGTAACAGAAGCATTCTGGCTGATCCGCGTCGCAAAGACATGAAGGACATCCTTAACTTGAGAGTCAAATTCAGAGAGAATTTCCGCCCTTTTACCCCATCAGTACTTAAAGAGCGAGCAAACGAATTCTTTACGCTCGATATTGATTCTCCCTATATGCTGCTTGCGCCGTATGTTCAACCAGGCAAAGCTGACATTGTTCCCTCTATTACGCATGTTGACAATACGGCCAGAGTGCAGACTGTTACGAGGGATGTGAATGAACGTTATTATGATCTGATAAAGGCATTTGAAAAAATCACTGGCGTGCCGGTTCTCTTGAATACATCTTTTAATGTAGCTGGAGAACCAATAGTTGAAACGCCCGAGGATGCAATCAAATGCTTTCTTTCAACAGATATTGATATTCTCGGTATAGATAATTTCATGATTATGAAGGAAATACAGCCAAAGCATGATTAGCATAGGATTAATATCATTTTTAAATAACAGTATCAACACGAGGAGTCTTGCTTCATATATTAAAAAAAATGGCTATGAAGTAATCTGCTTTTTTTGTTCAGGCTCTTTTAACAAAAATAACTTAAATGAATTAGTAGAGCTCATCAAGGCGAATAATATAAGTTTGGTGGGCATCAGCCTTGTTACCGACGATTATCATTCCGCAATAACAGTAACAAAGGCAATAAAAGAAGAACTTCGTTTGCCAGTTATATGGGGCGGTGCCCATGTCAATGTAATGCCAGATGAGTGTCTTCGGTATGCGGATATGATCTGTCTGGGTGAAGGTGAAGAAGCTTTGCTTGAGCTCGTAAGAAATTATGACTCAGCCAAAACGGACCTGACTATTAAGAATGTATGGTTCAAAAATGGAGAGAGGATCGTTCGCAATGAATTACGTGAACTGGAAGAGAATCTTGATAAATATCCTTTCCCCGATTTTGATCTTAAAAGCCAGCTCGTCATGACAGAGAATGGATTTGAAGCATTGGCCGAAAGCAATATGCATGGCGAATACAGCATCATGTCTTCTCGCGGTTGTCCATACAGCTGCCACTACTGCTATAACAGCTATCGCCGCGATCAGTATAAATCAAAGGGTAAATACCTTCGCGTCCGAAGCGTTGAAAATGTGATTGAAGAACTTGTCCTGGCAAAAAACAAATTTAGTAATTTGACCAGAATAAACTTCTGGGACGATAGTTTTATCGCCCGCCGCAAGGAAGATTTTGTTTTATTTCAAAAGCTTTACAAGGAGAAAATTAATTTGCCCTTCTTTGCTTTGATTGAGCCAATGGCGTTTGATTTTGAGAAGGTGAAGCTTCTCAGGGACAGTGGTCTTTCCTCCTTGCAGTTAGGCATTCAAACAGGAAGCGAAAGAATTAATCGGGATGTATATAATCGACGTGTTTCCAACCAACGAGTCATCGAAATTGCCAGACAGATTAGAGATCTGGGGATCGATGTCATTTACGATGTCATCTTCAATAATCCGTACGAAGAGCCGAGTGATGTTGCCGAATCAGTGAACCTTTTTCTTCAATTCCCATGGCCTGTCAGTTTGCAGGGCTTTAACCTGATTTTTTATCCAGGCACACAAATAACGGAAAGAGCGCTGCAGGACGGGTATATCTTCGCTAAGGACGAAACAGAAAGCTATTCAACAATTGAAGGTGCGGAAAACTCACCGACTTCTATGAAAGGAAAATCAGTCATCAGTGATAGATTTTACCATATCCACTACACTTCGGAAAAGAAAGAATACTGGAACAAGGTTTTATCCCTTTTTGCGTTTCTTCATGTCCCTCGCGGCCTCATGTGTTTCTTCGGCAAGTCTGAAACACCCTTAAAGAAGATTCTCCTGAACTTGTTTGTGCAGACATATTCGCTTGCCCATATATTAAAGGGAATTGTAAAAAAGCATGGTTGAAGCCGTTGTTTCGACAAAGCCGCTCGTAAGTATCGTTGTTACAAGCTATAATCATGCGGAGTATCTGGACAAGCGCATGCAAAGCCTTCTTGCCCAGACGTACGACAACATTGAGATTAATGTTGTGGATGATTGCTCGACCGACAACAGTGCTGAAGTGCTTGCTAATTATGCAAGTAATCCAAAGGTGAAAATTACGCTATTGCACGAAAATCAGGGCTACGCGAATGCCAGCAATATTGGTGTCGACCTCAGCCGGGGTGATTATATCATGTTTGCAGAATGCGATGATTTCAGTGAGCCAAGTCAAATTGAGAAATTAATTAATGCCTTGCTTCTAAACGCTAATGCCGGTGTGGCATTTTGTCAAAGCAATATGGTTGATGAAAATGGCATTATCTTTGGCACTGATTTCGAATATCGGGAAAAATTATTTCAAGAATTGTGCAGTGGCGATGTTTTGATTCCGCAGAAAATGGCGCATAAATTTTTTTTACGATCCTGCGTAATTCCCAATATGAGTGCTGCCATAATTCGCAAAAAGTATTATGATTTAGCCGGCGGTTTCGATTCGCGCTATAAGGCATGTGCTGATTGGGATTTCTGGTGCCGCATCGTGAATTTGTGCGATTTTTATTACGTGGCGAAACCGCTCAATAATTTTAGAAGTCATCAGACAACAGTCCGTAATACATCAGGTATCCAGACAAGTACTTTGGAAATATTTGATATTTTATACAATAGTTGTTCACGCATGAAATTAACTTATTCAGAGAAATTGAAATTCAAATTGGCTATTGGCGCTATATGGGGCAGCCAATACAAGCAAAACTCATTAAATTGGTTTGCGAGTTTTCCTTCTGTTTGGTTGCGGAGTCTTAAATATGATTATTTTATTATTTTCTATCTGCTTATGTGGATAGCCAAGAGAAGCTATGAAAAATTGTTCAAAAAGGATTGCATAGCTGGAGGGTAGAATGAGAGTTCTGATTACAGGCGCTTCGGGATTACTGGGGAAGGCACTGATCGAGAAGAATAGGCAACATGAGATAACAGCCACATATGTTGGCAATTATAGTATGCAGGATCAGAGTTGCGTGCAATATTTCAAAATGGATATACGTGACAGGATTGGCTATGCAAAATTATTCAAGCAATATCAGCCACAGGTTTCGATCCATACCGCCGGTATCGGCAGTCCTGATTTTGCCGAGCAAAACAAGGAGTTGGTCTCTGACATTAATCTTAACGGCACAAAAAACATTGCTGAAAATTGTGAGCTATTTAATTCCAAATTAATTTTTATATCTTCCAACGGAATTTACGATGGGCGCCAGGCTCCTTACGGGGAAGATGATAGAGCTGAGCCCTTAAACTACTACGGTGTGATCAAGTTGAGGGGTGAAGAGGTCGTAAACGAGACAAGAATTCCACACGCAATAGTGCGGCCAATATTAATGTATGGATGGAACTATTCCTTTGAACGGGCAAATATTGTGACGCAGTCTCTTTTAAAATTGCAAAAGGGTGAAAAAGTTTACGCTTATGACGATGTGTATGTGAATCCATTGTTTAATAATAATTGTGCCGAAGTTATTTGGAAAATGATTAATGATGATAAAATCTGCGATTATAACGTTGGCGGGGCGGACAGGGTGAGCATTTATCAATTAATTTGTAAAGTGGCGGAAATATTTAATTTGAATAAATCATTGACCGTCCCGGTACAGCAAGGATATTTTAATGAATTGGTGGCAAGGCCGCAGGATACTACATTGAAAACAGAGAAAATGGAAAAAGAACTCGGGATAAAGCCACTGACATTGGAAGACGGTCTGTCATCAATGAGAATTTAATAGGCTAAAGTCAAAATCTCCATAGACAGTTTATCATAATAAACAGCGATCAGTCTTCTTTTAGATTAAGGTGCTTCAACCATAAAAACTATTTTACATAGGAAAAGGATATTACCATCGCTGGGGCACCCAGTAATGTGCTCTTGAGTGCAATAAGGCAAACAGAATTGATACTATTACCTTCAAATCCTGATATATTAATGACGACATGGGACCCGCATGATAGGGGTCCGGTCAAGCAGATGATAGAGACATTATTAATTGGACTAGTGAATCCTCAAACAAAGGATGATGACTCGTTTACCTGGAAGCACATTGATAACCCTGCGGGCAATACCATATTTTCATATGCAATAGACACGAAGAAAAATCTTTTGATATCATTGATAGGAGTTAGTCCACGCTATTTCTGCTATAATGATATACGCTATCTCTGTTATGAAGCTGTGGACGCATCAACCAGGCCGGAATACGGAAGGATGGGACTTTTCAGCGGCTTATTCAGTATCTGCCTCGAGGCCGCGGGGAAAAGGGGTGGAAATTATTCATACGGATTTCCTAATTGTAATAGTATGCGCGGATTTTTAAAAGTTGGTTTCGACAACATAGGGGGGATGACATTTTTGTTGAAACCACGTAAGTATCTGACCTTTGGGTGGGCTGTGTTGACCAAGCGAAGAAATTCTTTTAGCGAATATGAACCTATACATATGAAGAACAGAACGAATGCATTAGAAAAACAATATATGCCGGCAATAGCCGATATACTTTCCGGCTGCCGTCATCCGGGATCTTTCCTGTACGGAGATCGGGATGTTGACTTTATCCAATGGCGGTTCTTCGAAAGGCCGGGATTCACCTATTTCCCAATCCTCGTTTCCGGAGGATTTGCAATTGTCAATATAGGAATACGTGCAGGTTTGCGTGAGGCTAAGATCATTGAGGTTGCCATTTCAAATAGTGTTAAGTCCGAGATAATTTTCGAGGCATTACTAAGGAAAATTTGTGATAATTTGAATCCTGACATTCTTTCAACATACATATCGAAGAATCATCAAGATTATCGTTTATTCGCTAAAAATGGATTTGTCAAAATGCCTTCGAGAATAAATTTTACCACATTTTCCCACACCGAAATGACGAAAACTCTTGAAAATTGTCAATGGCAAATAGCCGGAACGGATATTGACACTGAGTAAATAATCGGAGAAAGAAATAAAAAGTTACGCGAGATGAAGTCGCCTGTTTCAAATAAAAAGGTAGTGCTTGCCGCCGCACTGAGGTATTCGGGTATTGAATGGATGTTGTTCACTATCATGCGATTGTACTACAGCAAGGCGCATATCAAGGTTGTTAATTTACACTCTGTTACATCCTCCGACGTTCCTAATTTCAAACGTCAACTGGATTTATACATGAAGTATTACTCGCCTGCTTCACTCGATGATCTGAATAATTTACTGGTGCACGGGCAATGGCAAAAAAAATTGCCCGGAATCATTATTTCCTTTGATGACGGTCTTTCTAACAATTATCATGTTGCAGCTCCTGTTCTTGAGGAGTATGGGGCACGCGGTTTGTTTTTTGTGCCAACCGATTTTATCAATCAATCGCCATCTGATCAGAAAATCTATGCGGAGAAACATAGAATTGTTATTCCGGACGATTATACGGGGAATGGTGGCCTAGCAATGTCTTGGAGTGAAATAGTCGACTTGGCCAATAGAGGACATATGCTGGGCTCGCACACTCATTCTCATTGTAGATTTTACTCATCAGTTTCCTCGGAACAGACGAGGTTGGAGATGTCAGAAAGCAAGCGGTTGCTTGAAGAAAAATTAAAAAAGCAGGTAACCATATTCGGTTGGGTTGGTGGTGAAACGGAAACATACAATTCTACTGCCAGCCGTTGGATTGTAAAAACGGGTTATACAAGATCATTTACAACCATTCCGGTTCCAATCACCCGTGAGACGAACAAATTTTTATTGGGCAGAACGGAAATTGAGTCTAATTGGCCGCTCAGTATTGTAAAATTCCAGCTCTGCGGCGCGATTGATATCCTTTATGCATTGAAGCGAATAAAGGTGTTCAGGATAATCCGTGACGGGCTTGATTGTATTGAGCGTTAGGTATGCTGTCCTTATCAACGACTTCTGTCCAATTCAAATCCACTTATTCATGCATAATAATTATTTAACCTCATTATAGATTACTTTGTTGATAGTAGAATTACTTAGCTTGACGGTATGTGTGATTAATTCGGTCCAGGATATTTATTTCCATAACATAAAACATGGGCGCATAACCAATGAGTGATAAAACATAGTCATGAAAAAAACAGTCTTGATTATTACACCAAGCTATTACGGGATAGATACCGACATTCGAGCGGCTTTTGAAGCTCTAGGATTAAAGTCGCTATTAGTCAATCAAGCACAGTCAACGATATTAGAGAGGGTTGCTAAAAAGATCGATAAGATAACCCCTTTCCTAAAACCGATTTCAAATCCAATCCGAAAAGCTGTTTTAAAGAAAGATAATGAAAATATTCTCTCGATTGTTTCCAAAACGAAGCCAGACTTGATCTTTATTATAAAGGGTGAAAATATTTTTCCCGAAACTTTGGAAAAATTTAAGAAGACACTTCCCTGTCCCGTTGTAAGTTATCTTTGGGACGAACCATTTTTGGTGCACAAGGAGAACCAGGATGATTACCTAAAATCAAATTTAAATAATTGTATGCCCCTGTACGATTATATTTTCGTATTCGATAGTTTCTATGTAGATAAGATTAAGCAAAAAGGTGCAAGAAATGTAAAATATTTACCACTAGCAACAAATCCGAATCGCTATCATGAAATAGCGTTAACGGATCAGGAAAAAAAACAATATAATTATGATATTTGCTTTATAGGTATGCCCTTTGAGAACAGGGTAGAAATATTTGAATGTCTTCGTGAATACAACCTTGGAGTTTTTGGGGATACTTGGTCTAAATTTTTTATACTCAAGGGTAAAAAAACGCCGACATATTACAGGGGGTTGGCCTCTGGTGTTACATTGAATAAAATTTATCGTTCATCAAAGATTGTGCTTAATATTCATCATCCTCAATCGGTAGAAGGTTTAAATACGCGGACATTTGATATTCCCGCCTGCGGAGCTTTTGAGATTGTTGACTACAAAAAGAATGTTGAGAAACATTTTGATATAGATAAAGAGATAGTTACATTCAGAAATATTAACGAACTCAAAGACAAAATAGATTTCTATTTAAAAAATG
>Ga0068714_10004787_pt1 | contig 14856 bp, 13 predicted proteins | sample MTBNYHSulfiMetaG_FD_62988 | JGI IMG/M metagenome (GOLD analysis project Ga0068714, IMG submission 62988) | Enrichment culture microbial communities from rom New York Harbor, USA that are MTBE-degrading - MTBE-NYH (New York Harbor Sulfidogenic)... | ecosystem: Environmental > Aquatic > Marine >... | reverse complement strand
CGCCTGGCCCGGCGGGCTGCGGACCGGCTGGGAGCGCGGCTGTTCGGCGTGCTGGAGGGAGGATACAACCACCGGGTGCTGGGAAGAAACGTTTTGGCGCTTCTCGAGGGAATGGGGGGATAAGGGGTTTTGGTCACCCCGGCAAGGAACAAACGCCTCGATATCCGAATTCGTTGCGACACCTATACGGATCCCCCTTCTTCTAAGGTATTCATGACGTTCAGGGTACATTCGCTTCTCACAGATAGTTTCGCAAAAAGTCGATTTCCGTCATTTCGACGAACACGGCGAGGAGCAATCTCGTAATAATTCTAGAGAGTTCTCGCTAGGCTCGAAATGACAAAACGAAGTGTTTCCCCTTTTTACGAGTTCATCAATGTTCCCAGCTTCACCATGAGAGTGTCAGGGCAGGCAAGGGGACCTGCCCCCACGGTGACAACGATGCCGTCAACATGGTTTGGCATCATGATGAATGCATCGATTTCGATTCCGCCGTAATCATACGAGATTTCGTTCCAAACGGCTTGAATCATACGCCCGGCGTCGTTTAACACCATCGGGCAGCGGCCATGAGGGGCCGACCCTACCACCACCCGGCCGATTAAAAACTCCCGGTGTTGGGTACAGACGGTTATCAAATACGCTCCGGATTGGGTATAATTGTAACCCTGTAATCGAATGGAGCGGCGGTTACTCCTTATGCCCACACCCCCTCCGCACGTCAATCTTGCCCGTCATCGCAGCGGAAATGAGTACGATTCGGCACTCGTGAAGCTTCTCAAAGGAAACAACCGAGAATTCGGTTCCAAACATCAGCTCAACCTCCAGGTTATCAACTCTTATAACGGATAAGCACTTGCATCGCAGCACCCATCCTATCAAACGATCGAACCCATGCGACTCCCTTTTCAGACTCACCATCAGACGCCCGGCGTTCAAAAAGCCATGCCGAACCGGATACGGCGATACGGTTCCTTCCCCTGCCGGATACGGCGTTACTTCATTGATCCCAATCCGTCTATCCTCTATAAAGATCTCCTGTCGGGTCGTTGAAAAACTCGAATCATGGGGCCCTCAACCTTCGGCGCCGCGGCGCACCACCGTTATACAAAAGGGATGCGGGGATCATCATGACACCCCCCAACGTCCACAACTCCGAAATTGTCTTTGCCTGCCGGGGCTTGACCAAGACCTACGTCATGGGCGAAGTCACGATACACGCCCTCCGGGGCGTGGACATGGACCTGTACGCCGGTGAGCTGGTGGTCCTGCTGGGCGCCTCCGGATCCGGCAAGTCCACCCTGCTCAACATCCTCGGCGGGTTGGATTCGGCCGGCGGCGGCGAGGTGCGCTATCGGGACCGGATGCTCACCGGAGCCTCCGATCGGGTGCTGACCGATTTCCGCCGCCATCACGTGGGGTTCGTGTTTCAGTTCTACAATCTGATCCCCAGTCTGACCTCCCGGGAAAATGTGGCCATCGTCACGGAAATCTGTCGTAATCCCATGAAGCCGGAAGAAGCTCTGAAACTGGTAGGCCTCTCGGAACGGATGGATCATTTCCCTTCCCAGTTGTCCGGCGGCGAGCAACAACGGGTGGCCATCGCCAGGGCCATCGCCAAACGCCCCGAGGTCTTGATGTGCGATGAACCCACGGGCGCGCTGGATTCGAAGACCGGTATCCAGGTGTTGGAGGTCATCGACCATATCAACCAGGAACTGGACACCACCATCGTGGTGATCACCCACAATTCGGTGATCAGCCGAATGGCTCAACGGGTGATCCGGCTCAGCGACGGGCGGGTTTCCGACGTACGTGTAAACGAACGGCGCATTCCGCCGGCGGATCTGGAATGGTAAGGACGCTGCACCGCAAACTGCTTCGCGATCTGCTCCAGCTCAAGGGGCAGGCGGCGGCCATCGCCGTGGTCATCGCCTCCGGCATCATGGTTCTCATTATCGCCGTAACAACTCTGGACGCCGTGAGCCTCTCCCGGGAACGCTTCTACCAGAGCCATCACTTCGCCCATGTATTCGCGGATCTCACGCGCGCACCCGAAAGCCTCGCCGAACGCCTGGAGAACATCCCGGGCGTCGGCCGGCTGGACACCAGGGTGAGGGCTCCCGTTCGGCTGGAAGTACCCGGCTTCGACGAACCGGTTCGGGGATTGTTGCTGTCGATCCCGGACGGCCGGCAGCCCCGAGTGAATCGCCTGTATGTCCGGGAGGGGAGTCTGCCGGAGTCGGGCCAGGCGAATCACGTGGCGGTCAGCGAGCCCTTTGCCCAGGCTCACAGCCTGCACCCGGGCCATCGTCTGAAAGCCATCATCAAGGGCCGCCTGGAGACGTTGCTGATTACGGGCGTGGTGCTCTCCCCGGAATTTATCTATCAGGTGGGACCGGCGGACCTTCTGCCCGATTTCCAGCGCTATGGAGTGCTGTGGATGAACCGGCGGGCCCTGGGACAGGCCTACGATATGGACGGCGCCTTCAACAGCGTGGTCGTTATGCTGCAGGCCGGCGCCGACGAGAGAGCGGTGATCGATGCTCTGGACGACATCCTCGGCAAGTACGGCGGCGTGGGCGCGTACGGCCGCGAGGATCAGATTTCCCATTTCTTTATCGACGAAAACCTGGGTCGCATGAAGGTCATGGCCGTCGCATTGCCGGCGGTGTTCCTGGGCGTGGCGGCTTTTCTGCTCCACGTGTTGATGGGTCGGATCGTTCGGACCCAGCGGCGGCAAGTGGCGATCCTCAAGGCCCTCGGCTACGGCCATTGGGACATCGGGGCCCATTACACGCTGTTCACCGGCGTCATCGTAGTGATCGGAACCGTCCTCGGAATCGCCCTGGGCGCGTGGGCGTCGGCCGGCCTCTCAACGCTGTACGCCGAGTACTTCCGCTTCCCCGAGTTGAGTTTCCGCCTTCAACCCAGACTCATCGGACCAGCGGTGCTCATCGCCGGAATGGCGTCCATGCTGGGGACCCTGCGGGCGGTTCGAAGCGCCGTCCGCCAACAACCCGCCGAGGCCATGCGGCCTCCAGCGCCGGAACGCTTCGCCCCAGGATGGATGGAACGTTCGCCTCTGAGTCGTTTCCTGGATCAACCCACACGCATCATCCTGCGCAACCTGTCCCGGCACAGGGCCAACGCCGTCTTCTCCATACTCGGCATCGCCTTGTCCGCTTCTCTTCTGCTGTTGGGGAGCTACCAGTTCGGCTCGGTGACGTACATGATGGAAATTCAGTATGGAAAAGCGCATCAAATGGATCAGCACCTGACGTTCACGGATCCGACTCCGGAACGCGCGGCCGCCGAGTTGCGGGCCCAACCGGGTGTTCAATATGTCGAGACCTATCGCAGCGTGCCCGTGCGCCTGAGCAAAGACCGCCGTGAGTATCGCACCTCCATCCTCGGGATGGACCGGGATCCGAAACTGCGGCGGCTGCTGGACGAGAACCACCATCCGGTGCCCGTACCTCCGGAGGGTCTCCTGTTGACCCGCTATCTGGCGGATTATTTGGGCGTCCGTCCCGGAGACCGGCTGGATGTGGAAATCCTGGAGGGGCATCGCCGTAAGCTAAGCCTGGAACTGGCTTCCACCGTGGACGAACCCATCGGCGTAAGCGCTTACATGGACCGCCGGACGCTCAATCGAACCCTGCGTGAGGGCCCGGCGATCACCGGCGCCTGGCTGTTGACCGACGGGTCCCGGGAAGGCGAGCTGTTCGACAGACTCTGGAAGATGCCCCGGGTGGCCGGCATCGGCCTCATCACCGCGGCTGAACGCAATCTGCGGGAGTATCTGGACGATACGGTGTTGGTCTTCATGGGAATCCTGTTGCTTCTGGCCTCTTCCATCGCCTTTGCCGTGGTATACAACAACGCCCGCATGGCCTTTGCCGAGCGGGCCCGTGAACTGGCCACGCTGCGGGTGCTGGGCTTTACCCGGGCCGAGGTAGGCTGGATCCTCATCGGCGAAACGGTCCTTCTGACCCTGACGGCCATCCCGTTAGGCTGGCTCCTGGGCGCCGGCTTTGCCGTTTTGGTGAACCGCGCCATACAGAGCGACATGTTCCGTCTCCCTTTTATCATCGGCCCGCGGACTTACGCCATTGCGGCCGCAGGGATCCTGGCCGCTTCCGCTCTGTCCGTTGCAGTCATCGCGCGCCGTCTCCATCGAATCGACATGGTATCGTCCTTGAAAACGGAGTGAACCGTATGAGCGTCAAAAAGAAGATCGCCGCCCTGATCCTGTGCTTCACCATCCTGGGCCTTGTGGTGGTGGCGGTCTTGCCCGCGCCCGTCGACGTAAATGCGATCCGGGCGGAACAGGGCTATTTCGTCGAGTATGTGGAAGACGAGGGGTTCACCCGCTTGCGCGACACATATCCGGTGTCCGCGCCCATCAGCGGCTATCTCCGCCGGGTGGAGCGGGAGGAGGGGGACACGGTGAAGAAGGGCGACGCGCTCTTTGCGCTGGAGCCCACGCCGGCTCCGTTCCTGGATCCTCGATCCCGGAAACAGGCCCATGAACGCGTGTCGGCGGCGCGTGCGGCGATGAACGCGGCCCGTGCTCTTCTCGAAGCGCGCCGGGCGGACGCCCGGTTGGCGGAAAGCGAGTACCGGCGTTACCGGCAACTCTTCGAGAGCGGAGTGGCGCCGGCTTCGGAGATGGACCGGGTGCGAAGCGCCCGGGAACAAAGCCGTTCCACGGAGCGTGAGGCCGAAGCCGCCGTGGAAATGGCCCACTATGAACTGGAGAATGCTCGGGCCGTTGTGGAGGTCGTGGAGGGCGAGCGCACTGCGGACGAAGACGGAATCCTCCGGGTGCGCTCCCCTCTGGATGGGCTGGTCCTGGGCCGGAATCGTTTCTCCGAAGGGATCGTTCAGGCCGGTGAACTGATTCTGACGCTGGGCAATTTGGCGGACCTGGAGGTGCAGGTGGACCTCTTGAGCATGGACGCCGTTCGAGTCGGCCATGGTACGCGGGTGATCATCGAGCGATGGGGCGAGGACACGCCCCTGGAGGGCCGCGTCCGCCAAGTCGCACCGAGCGGGTTCAAGCGGGTCTCGGCCCTTGGTGTGGACGAGTGGCGGGCGCCGGTTTGGGTGGAAATCACCTCCCCGCGGGAGATGTGGGCCTCCCTGGGTGAAAACTTCCGCGTCGAGGCGCGGTTTGTTCTCTGGGAAGGGGATGATGTGGTTTATGTTCCCACCAGTGCGGTCTTTCGGGTCGGGGAACACTGGAACGTCTTCGTGGTGGAGGAAGGGCGCGCCCGGCTGCGCCCGGTGGAAACCGGCCGTCGCAGCGGCGTGTGGACACAAATCCTGAGCGGCGTCCGGGCCGATGAAATCGTTGTCACCCACCCCGGCGCTCATATCGAGGATGGTATCCGGGTAAAAATGGAACTCAGGACTTCGAGGCTTACGGAGAACTCCGGACTCCGGGCCTAACCCCCCGTCCGGGCGGCCGGAACTCCGGTCATCCGGATGTGCTGCGGCGGAGGCGCGGCGTCAGACGGCCTCTTCACCGGCTTGCCGGGCAGAGGATGAGCCGGCCAGTGTCTCTTCCACCAGTTCGCACAGGAGATGCCCCGTAAGCAGGTGGACTTCCTGAATCCTGGGAGTGGATACGGAAGGAGCGCACAGGAGAACGTTGCAGATCCCGGCAAGATCCCCGCCTTCCTTCCCGGTCACTCCGATGACGTGATGACCCCGCTCCCGGGCAAACCGGGCCGCCCGAACCACGTTGGAGGAGCATCCGGATGTGCTGATGGCCACCAGCACATCCCCTTCACGGAAACAGGCCTCCACCTGCCGTACGAATACGTGCTCAAAACCGTAATCGTTGGCCACGGCCGTAAGGACGGATGGATTGACGGTGAGAGCAAACGCTTTGAATCCCCTCCGTTCCCGGAGGAAACGCCCGGTCAACTCCGCGGCCCAATGTTGTGCGTCCGCCGCAGATCCGCCGTTTCCGCAGAAATATACCGCACTACCCGACTGGAGGCATTCCACCATGATTTCCACCGCACGGACGACATCTTCCAGATAGGCCCCCCGGCACCCTTCCAAGCACTCCGACGCCTCATCGATTCTCGCCCTGGCCCGTTCCAGAAATCTTGCTTTCATAAGCCGGTACCCCCGCGTGAACGCCTACGCCGTCGGAATGAAGATTGCTTTCCCTACCAGGCTGTTGAAAAACGCGACCTGCTTCGTTGCGCTACATCCTTCGTCATTGCGGCGTACCGGTTGTACGCCTCATTCCTCAGGATTCGCGCGCCTTGCATCTCATCGTTTTTGAACAGCCTGCCCCAAACGCTGTTTTTCAACGGACTGCTATGTGTGGTGCGGGACCGCGCAGCCCTTCCGTGGATCGGGCGGCGCCACGGATGCCCACTCCGGGGCGTTCCCATGAGTTCCCCGCCGGAACCACAAAAAAAGGGCAGTTTCCCACCGGTCTGCCCTTCCCTTCTGAACCCTGCGAAACGATATGGTGGCGGTGCAGGGACTTGAACCCCGGACACTGCGGATATGAGCCGCATGCTCTGACCGACTGAGCTACACCGCCTTGAGGGTGCAATCTAGGAATTTTTCCCTTTTTGTCAACATCTTTCTGGAACAGGGACCACAAACACCTGGAAATCACCTCGAAACGCTTTCCTGGGTCTCCACGGACTCCAGGTACCCCAAATATCCCCTGAGTGAGTTGCGAAGAAAGAACCGTTCACGCTCCCGATCCGCAGGCGACATGGCCTTTAGGCCTTTCAACCACGGATCTTCCCGTTCCAGCCGGTCCAGACAACTCTCCAACGCGTCCGTCTCTTTGGCGCCGCGCCGCTCTTTCTTGACCAGGTCCCGCCAGAACAACAATTGCGCTCGATGCTGTTTCAGCATTTCACGGGACGATTCGGCCCATCCGAAATGCCCGTAACACATGAGCCGGTCCTCCAGGCGACACAGCGCATCGATGCTGTCCAACGCCTTCTCCAGGATGAAACGAGGGGGCGTGGACGGCCGAAGGTAGCCTGGATCCTCCTCCGGCAAGTGAACGCCTCCCGCCTCCCCGGCAAACAGGTATGTATCGTAGCAGAAACACACGTGATGCGGCGCATGGCCCGGGGTGGCCAACGCGGTCAATCCGGGGACCTTTGGGGATGAATGGGGCAACAGACGTGATTCTTCCACGGGCTTCATCTCACCGTAGGCAACCGCCACGCGCCCTAAAGCCTCCTTACTAGCTTCCCACAGCCGATACGGCTGGGCCAGATTCCTGATCGCCTTTTCATGGCAAATCACCGGGGTCTCCGGAAAGGCATCCATGATCCGGGACAAACCACCGGCGTGATCGATGTGGATGTGCGTCAACAGGATAGCATCCAGCCGGTTCGGGTTCCTTTGCTTCAGGTATTGGATCAGGTGGTTCACCGAACACGCCGGTCCCACATCCACGACAAAAACCACGTCTCCGGAATACACCCAGCTTCCCAGGAAACGATTGTACCCATCCAACGTCTGGGGAAGTTCCAGAAGCGTCAAACGATCGTCTACGATTCGATGCGAATTCATGAACAGACTCCCGAGGAGCTCCGAGGCTCGCTGATCAAAGCGCCCTTCTTTCAGGGCGTCGAACTTGAGATTCCAAATGGAACGGCATCGGGCCACCGCACACGACACCGCTCTCGGGAGAAAAACCACGGCCGGAACGCGCCCGTATCCGACCGTAGACCGGGGCATGCCTACAGCCCCTTGATACACCGTATTGCAGGCAGGCCGGCAAAGAACGATGAGATGAAGGCCACGCCCTCGGCGCGGCGAATCCTGAGGAATGAGACGCACCTACCGTATGTCGTCATGACGAAGGAGGAATCGTCACGCCCAGGGCGCGCCGGCAGACCGCCTTTTTCAACGGCCTGTCAAAGTTCCAGCAACGTCTTGCGCAGCATATCCAAAGCAAGCACCGTGCACCGATCATACAGGGTTTCACGATCCCCTTCGAAAGCGTAACCGGTCGTCCTCGAGGTTTCGGCATCCCAGACGGACAGGGAGAGTTCAATGCGGAGGCCGCCGCCGCAATCCTCCGGGAATCCCATCAACACAAGCCCCGTGCTCGAATGACCTTTCTCCGCCACGCACCGGGCCAGTTCCAAAGCCCGGCTCCCCGATTCCTCCGTTCCCCGGGGGGGACTCCATGCCGGATTCCCCAGGAATTCCCGCATCGCTTCCGCGGACGGCACGTCCCATGCCTGCCGAAGTCGCTTGGAAGGAACCCGCATGAGACCGGCCCCAACTCCGCCGCTCACGGTATCCAGAACGGAAAGGGTACGATTCCGCTCCACCAGAAGAGCATCCACAACCCCTTCCAACGTATCCTCCCCCGAACCATAAATCAATTTACCCAGGCGGTTCCTGATTTCCCGTTCGACGGGAAGAATCAGAGCCTGGGCGGCTTCCTCGCTGTCCGCCTCCGCCGAAATGCGGATGCGGATATTACCGGGGGAGGCCAAAAGCCCCACGGAAGGGTTCGCCCCCTCGTCCATCAAATCCCCTATCTGGCGGTCCACGGCGCTTTCGCCCAGTCCCGTGAGCTTCAACACCCGGTATCGGATCGTCTTTCCTTCCAATCCCAGTCGCTTTCGGATCAGGGGAACAACCTCCGTTTCCGTAAGCAGCTTCAGTTCCCTGGGAACCCCCGGCAGGGCGACAAGCGTGCGTCCATCGCACAGCATCCAGAATGCGGGAGCCGTTCCAATGGGGTTGGATATGGGACGGCCTCCCTCGGGGATATAGGCTTGCCGGCGGTTGTTTTCGGGCATGCGATAGCCCATGCGATGGAAAAACGACTCGATTTCTTCCATAAGTTCCGGATGGAACCGGAGCGGTACTCCCGCCGCGGATGCCGCGGCCTCCCGAGTGAGATCGTCCCGTGTGGGCCCGATTCCTCCGCTGCAGATCACCACGTCGGCACGGGAAAGGGCCAATCGGAGTACCTGTATGATGTCTTCCAGCGTGTCCCCCACCGTGGAATGATACCGCACGGACACGCCGGAACGGTTCAGGGTTTCCGCCAGCCAAGCCGCGTTGGTATCCACAATCTGACCGAACAGCAGCTCGCTTCCTATGGTGACGATTTCGCATCGAGGGACCATGCACAGACTCCCCGAGACATCCGGATCAGTGGGTGAACCCCAAGAACGGTTGTGACTTCCGCCGTCCAGGGTAGTATTATATGCCGTCTTCCGGAGATAAGACAACCCTGTTCCCCGAATTCCATCCATCGGGGAATTCGCGAAGGATCCGACTCACGTGAAGCGCGACGTCCTCGAAGACCTGCTCCGTCGTTACAGGCTTGGAAAACCTGCTCGGATGCGTCCCATGCCCGGCGGAAAAATACATACGACCCTGTTCGTCCAGTGCGCCGAAGGAGCCGTCGTAGTCCAAAAACTCGCCCCCCCTTTCGACCACCGCACCGTCCTGGATTCCCACGCACTTACGCAATATCTGATCCGGCAAGGCTTCCCGGTCCCTCCTATCTTGCTTACGGATACCGGCGAACCCTATTACCGGGATCATACCGGAGTATATCGCGTCATGCGGTATATGCCCGGAACCATGAAACCCGAAATGGACACTCCTGAGACGGCCGAAACCGCGGGACGCACCGTGGGGCGGCTGCATAGGCTCCTGGAAACCTTCGAGTACGAACCCCTGTTCCGACTGGACGATTTCAATAATCCCGCGGCCTGGCTCGAAAAACTGGAGCACACGGCGGCAAGGCAGCCCGATAAGGCCTGCCGGGTCGACGACCTCAGGGAACGCTTCCGCCGTGCTCTTCCGGAATGTCTTCTCCCTCCGGAGCTGCCTCAGAGACGCATTCATGGAGATCTCAAGGCGGCGAACTTCTTGTGGGACGAACGTGGCGGCGTAGCGGCCCTGGTGGACTTCGACACCTTCGCCACGGGCGCCTATCCCATGGAGATGGCCGATGCGTTTCGTTCCTGGTGCGGGAGAAAGACCGGACCCTTGGGCCCCCATTTTCGCACGGACCTCCTTTCCGCGGGCTGGAATGGATACCTGCACACCGCCCCCGCTTGGGAACCCATGGAACGAGAGGCTCTAACTCTCGCTTTGCCCCTTATGTTCCTTCAGTTGGGCATGCGTTATCTCATCGACTACTTCGAGGAACGGTTTTTTTCATGGGATCCCGAGCGATATGCGACTCGGGCGGATCACAACCTCGCCCGCGCTTATCGACAGTGGCTGTTGTTCGAAGACCTGATGCGCCGACGACGCGAATGGACTTATTTGTTTCGATAACGTCTTTGTCCCGTTCCGCCGGACAACACCGAAAGACGTCCCCGTCTCTGAGAGGACAGCCCAGAAGTCGGACGCCGGACTGCCGGGATCACCGTGTTTTGCTTTCGAGACGAACCCTTTATATGATAAGGTAAGTTCTTGTTCGACATGCTCGGCATTTCCCCGTATCCCATGTCTCCATTGCGAAAGACGGCCAAAGCCCTTGGGACCGAGGAGAGAAAGCGCATCCGCGATGGATTTGGTCCCTGCGGCAGCCTGCGTGGCGGCCCGCAGGGCATTCCACCCATGACCTTGCCACCCGAAAGGACGATCATGGATGAACGCAGAAAACACGCGCGCATCCAGGCGGTGCACTTAACAGCTACGGATCCCCGGTTTTTGGAGCCGGACGGCGGTTTCAATGTGGGTCGCACCCTGGACGTGTCTCAAGGGGGTGTCGCGGTGGAAATGTCTCAGCAAATGCCCCCGGCGCCCAAATCACCATGGAAATCGCTTTAGGGGAACGCATCCTGCAAACCGCCTGCGAAGTCCGATACTGTACTGCGGTAGAGGGGGGCATGTTCCGTGTCGGAATGACATTCCTCGAAGACGCTCCCGAGGAACTCGTCGCCCTTGTGAAAGCCTCGGACTGAAGGCGGGACCGCGATCGGGAGAAAGAAACCGAACTCCGATTCTTGTTTCCGCGGAGGCGCCTCCGGCAAAGAAAACTATGGCTGATGTGATTCAAATCGAACGATATCGGTGGAAGCGATGTGCGGATCGCGGTTTCGCACGCTGGAGGGAACGGTTTCGCGACGAATTCACCGAGGACACCCGACTCACCGAAGTGAGCGATGCGACCTTGTCCACACTTCTCAACCCTGTCATAGATGCCGAGAACGTCTTCTACGAATTCATTTCAGCTGTGTTGTATCCGGACGCCAAGCATCCGTTCTTTGACCTGGACGGTATGGCCAGGATGAACGCGCTGGAGATCTCCCTGTTTCTCCTGGATCAAGCCCGATTCGAGTGCATGCGCCGCATGGGTTGGGTGGACCAGCTCCCATGCCAACAGTTTTCACTCGTTGAACTCGTGCTGCGACACGACGAAATCAGATACACCTTCAGACCCCGCATTCCCCAAGTCACCGAGGCTCATCCCGACTTTGAGGAATATCGACGACTCCATCCCGGGGAGCGGGAAACCTTTATTCGAAAGCAGATTCCCAAAGCCGTTCAAGCGTTCGAGAAGCGGTTTCTGAATACCTCGCGATAGTTGAAGCTCATGTCCGCCGCCCGGAACAACGTTGAATCCGCAGAAAGACCCGAAGGCCACCCTCCGTCACCCCGCGAGGAACCCATACGGGAAGCCGTGGTTCTGGCGGCCGGCTTCGGAGAACGTCTGAGACCGCTGACCTTCGTCCGACCCAAACCTCTGGTCCCGGTACTGAACAAACCACTGATCGTGTGGATCCTGGAACACCTGTACCGGCACGGAGTCCGCCGTGTGGCCGTAAACGTTCATCATCTTCCCGACGAGTTTCACCGAATTCTGGACCGGTGGCCCGTGGACCATCTGGATATCCATCTGGTGCACGAACCCGCCATCCTGGGCACGGGAGGAGGCATTCGGAACTGCGCGCTGAGTATAGGCCTGCAAGGTCCCCTGCTGGTGGTCAACGGAGACACCCTTACGGATCTGGATCTGACCGCTCTGACGGCCGCCCACCGACAGAGCCGCGTTCCGGTCACCATGGCCTTGCACGATCACCCGAGGTATAATCAGGTGGCCGTGGACGCAGGCTACATAACCGGATTCGCCCGTTACGGAACCGCCGACGCCGCATCCTCCCGCATGATGGCCTTCACCGGGATCCAGATTTTAGAGCCTGAATTGATCGAGGGATTGCCTGAAGGGAATTCAGACATCGTTCGGGAACTCCAGGGACGACTGATTCACCGGAAAGCCTTGATAAGAGGGCATGTCGCTCAGGGCCATTTCTGGAGGGATTTGGGAACCCTGCGTGATTACGTGTCGACCCAGGGAGAATGGATGGAGCACATCTCGCAAAACACCGCAATGTACCCGAACTGCCATCGAGGAATTCTCGTCGCCGCCGGCAAAACCGTCCGATACGGGGCCGGTCGCCTGGAGGGTTTGGTCTGCATCGGTTCCGGAACTGCGTTGGGATCAGGAAGCAGGGTTTCCAGCTCCATAGTCTGGGAAGAGGTGCGCATCCCCGCCGGGGTGCGGATTCACAACAGCATCGTTGCGGACGGCGTGGCGGTGTTTGAAAACCTGGAAAATAAGATCGTCATTCAGAAGCGTCTATCGAAGCGGGTGGCATAAATCCAGTCCGCAAGGGATGGAGAAAACGGCTTCGGTATCGGTTCCGCCCATTGCGGGCGCCGTCGGGCGGAAACGGATCGGGCTCCGGCACAGGCGCGACCGGCAAGCCGACCACGGGCTCGTTCATTCCTTCTTTAGTTGCCGATTGAGCCCGGCGTGGCTCCAGTGCTTTTCCATCAAACCCGTGTTTCCGGGACTCTGTCGGATGAGCCTTCCGCATGCCGGCCCGGCTCCGGGATGCAATACAGCCTCCCGCGTTGCGGCTGCCCCGGCACAGGATCAGCCCTCCCTGCGCAGGCGCACGCCGAAGAAGCCATCCGTATTATGCAGATCGGGCGAACATCGGAGATATCCCCCGGCGTCGCAGAGGAGTCGGGCCGATACTGGAAACACCTCCCAGGCGGGATGAATCCTGAATTCCCGTTCCCTCTGGAGAAACCAAGCCACGTTTTCCTCATTCTCTTCGGGCTCGGTGCTGCATGTACCGTATACCAGAGTCCCTCCAACCTGAACCAGTCGAGCGGCGGCTGTCAACAGGGTACGCTGGAGCATGGCCATGCGGGCGATGTCGCGTTCCGATTTGTTCCAGCGTATGTCGGGCCTCCGGCGAATCACTCCTAAAGACGTGCACGGTGCATCCAGGACCACCAAGGGAAACGCTCCTCCCAGTTTTTCCCGCGTGAGCGCCGCGGCGTCGGCCCTCACGGGCACTACGGACCGGATTCGTTGGCGGATCATATTACCCCAGAGCCCCCGAACTTTCCGAGCTTCCACGTCCACGGCCGTGATTTCACCCCGGTCCATCATCAACTGGGCCAGATGACCCGTTTTGCCTCCCCGACCCGCGCACAGTTCGAGAACCCGCATACCGGGGCTGGGGCAAGCCAGGTACCCGAAAAGCTGGGCCCCCTCGTCCTGAATGTCGATCTCGCCCGCAGCCCAAGCTTCCAGTCGGTCTATGGGACCCGCCATATCCAACATGAGGCCGTCGGGTGAAAATGGGGTTTCTCGAACCTCGACTCCCCGGCGGTTCAAGAGCGCAACCATTCGGACCCGATCCAGCCGCAGACTGTTGACTCTCACCGTGCGTGGAGGCTCTCTATTGTCGGCATCCATGACAGCCAGTACGCGAGCGCGGCTCCAACGCCCCATCCACCTTCGCACCAACCATTCCGGGTGGCTGTGGGCGACGGCCGACGACATCGGGGAATCGTTTTCATCACCCGGGAAAAACCACAAGGACCGACCTTCCCTCACTACCGTCCGCAGCACGCCGTTCACAAAACCCGTGACCCATTTCGGCTGCGACGCCTTGACCAGCCCCACCGTTTCGTTCACGGCCGCATGGGCGGGAATTCTGTCCAATATCAGGATTTGAACCGCACCCAGGCGAAGGGCGGTCCGCACTTCCGCCGAACATTGGCTCAATGGAATCCTGGAGACACGGTTCAACACCCAATCCAATCGGGATCGCCAGCGCAGGACACTGAAGACGAGATTAGAGGCGAGAGCGCGTTCTTCGTCCCGGATGCCCGGAGAAGCGTTGAAAGCGGTATCGAGTAGTTCGCGGGGGTCCTTGGGAGTGTGCTCCCCTGTGATCAGTACCTTCCACGCCGTGTTTCTGGCCCAGCTCATGGAGCCCCCAAAACCGTCCCCGGAGTCAGGGGAAACCCACGCAGGAATTCATTCACAGGCAGGCGTTTTCGCCCCTCCAACTGGAGTGCATGCACCAACACGCAACCTTCTCCCGTCGCTATGCGGAGCCCTCCCTCCTGGAGACCCACCACAGTCCCCGGACGTTCATGACCGCATGCCGCTTCGTGAGACCCGCCGTACATCAGGACGCGCCTGCCTTGGAGGAAGCTGAATGCTCCCGGCCATGGATCCAGTCCTCTGATTCTGTGGGCGATCCGGTTTGCGGATTCGTCCCACCGGATCAAACCATCCGCCTTTTTCAACAGGGGAGCATACGTCGCCATTAAGGAATCCTGAGGGCTGGGAATCAGAATTCGGCGTTTCAAACCGTTGAGGGTCCTTCTCAGAAGCTCGCTTCCCGCCTCCGCCAGCCGGTCGTGCAGGGTTCCCGCAGTATCCTGAGGGCGGATGGGTACGGAACTTTGGAGAAGGATATCGCCGGTATCCATGCCCTGATCCATGAGCATCGTGGTCACACCGGTCACCGGATAGCCTAAAATAATGGCCCACTG
>Ga0068714_10004783_pt1 | contig 14862 bp, 10 predicted proteins | sample MTBNYHSulfiMetaG_FD_62988 | JGI IMG/M metagenome (GOLD analysis project Ga0068714, IMG submission 62988) | Enrichment culture microbial communities from rom New York Harbor, USA that are MTBE-degrading - MTBE-NYH (New York Harbor Sulfidogenic)... | ecosystem: Environmental > Aquatic > Marine >... | reverse complement strand
ACGAAGCATGGGCGTCCGTTTTTATCTTACAACTTACGGCTATATGCACCTATAAGATAATAGGTAAAATTAATGAATAAGGACTTCTAATTGGCTGAATTTGCGATCAGCAAAAATATTAGATATATAGGGTGGATTGAAGCTCCCCGCAGCAAGCTGCGGGGAATGCGCTCGCTATGCATGTTCAGGCAGAGATCAGGCCTTCGCGGATGGCAAGCTTGACCAGTTCGGCCACGCTGTGGATTTTAAGTTTTTTCATGGTCTGCTGGCGATGGGTCTCGATCGTCTTTGTGCTCACATGCAGGACGGAGGCGATTTGCTTTGTAGGTTTACCCTCTGCCATAAGCTGTGCCACCTCGCGCTCCCGGTTGGTCAGGGCGGAAAAAATCGAAGATTCCACTTCAGCCATCTTATGCAGATAGTCCTTGACCACAATATGGGCTATGGTGGGGGACAGGTAGGTCTGGTTGTCTGTTACGCATCTAACGGCGCGGACCAGTTCGGCGAAGGCGCAGTCTTTTAATAGATAACCCGAAGCCCCTGCCTTGAGGATATCGAGCACGAACCGCCGGTCCGAATATATTGACAAGGCCAGTACCTTGACGCCGGCAACCTCTCCGGTAACCTGACGGGTAGCCTCGATGCCGTTCATATTAGGCATGGCTACGTCCATGAGGATCACGTCCGGCCGCAGTTCCCGGGCCAGACGCACGGCCATCCTCCCGTCTTCTGCCTCGCCCAGCACCTCCATGTCGGGCTGTTTCTCAAGTAAGGCGCGAATACCTTCGCGTACGATAGTATGGTCATCAACCAGAAGAATTTTTATACTCAATCTATTTGCCTTTCAGCCCCCTCTCGGCGTGTTGCAGGGGCTATTACAGTAACCCGTGTTCCTTTGCCGGTCGTGAAATTGATTTCCAAGTGTCCCCCCAGATGTTTCAGCCGCTCACGAATGCTGAAGAGGCCGAAACCGGCGGCTCCGGCCGGATGGGAGCTGACGTGGGAGGCATCAAAGCCGATGCCGTTGTCTTCAACGTGGATTCGGACATTATCGCCGTCTCTTGTGATGGAAACCCGGGCCTTTTGCGCCTGTGCATGTCTGGCGATATTTGTCAGCAGTTCCCGCACCACCTTAAAGAGGAGGACGCGTGCGTCCTCGTTCATTGGTATATGCTGGCCGTCACCCGTAAACTCGAATCGAATATCATGCTCCTGTTGCATACGCTCGCAAAGCCACTCTACCGCATCCTCAAGACCTGAAGAATAAAGGATGGGGGGGCTGAGTTCAAATGTCAACGACCGCACACGTTCAATCACCCGGCGGAGCAGGGCAGTGATTTCGCTCAACCGGGCCGAGGTTTCGGTGGAAGAGACCGATTGTTGCAACATCTCCAGCTTAAGTTTGGCAGTGATCAGGGCCTGGCCTATATCATCGTGTATATCCGTGGCAATACGCCGCCTCTCCCGCTCCTCGGCCAACGATAATTCCATGGCTAACGACTCGAGCTGCTTCTGGTAATCGCGAATCCGCTGTTCCGCTTCCATGCGTTCGGTAATGTCGCGTCCCACCGACTGAAACTCAACAATGCGCCCCTGTTCGTCCAATATGGCGCGGTCATTCCACTGCTGCCAATGGATGTTGCCGTCTGGTACAATAACACGATGCTCATACATGGCAATGGGATTTTTCGGGGATAGAGACGAAATGTGATTTTTGACGCCTTCCCGGTCCTCTTCGGGAATGAGCAACAAAAAATCGTGACCGATTAATTCCTCACGCCTTTTGCCAAAATACCGGCAGTAGGCCTCATTGACAAAGGTAAGGGTCCCATCCGGCAGAAAACGGCAGATAAATTCGGCCTGATCCTCAACGACCGCACGGTAGCGCGCTTCGCTTTCCCTCAGCGCCTTCTCTGCCTGCTTTCGGCCGGTAATATCCCGTGAAATCTCCACCACTAACCTGGGTCGGCCGTCTTCATGCCGGGCCGCCACACCGGCTACACACCAGAATACCATCTGCCTCCCGTCGGCCCCGACAACCTCCGTTTCATGGTCATGAACCTTCCCATCCTTGAAGCACATTTGCGCCACGCACGGTTCACAGGGTTTATCATACCCATGGTAGGCCCTGTAACACTTCTTGCCGACCAGATCCGGCCCGAACAATTCCCCGGCGACATCGTTTGCCCATACAATATTGTGGTTTTCATCGATCATGCTCATGTGGTCCCTGATCGAGGCAATAATCCCCGCCAATATCTCTTCACTCGTCCCTGATACCCTCTCCGCCCGGCCGGGCTTGCCCTCCGTTGCCTCCAATTCAGCAACTCTTTTGCCCAGTTGTGCCTGCTCATCTATGAGTTGGCCCTTTGCCTTGCACCTTTCTTTCAGGATAAGCCTCCTAAGATAGTAAACCGAAACGCCGTTGAGCCGTTCGTGGCCGGTTAAGCGTTGCGACCTGAACGGGTATCCGGCCTTTGTATCACCTATCCATTTTCCTTAATTTTGCGGGAGAGTTGCCTTCCTATCTCAGCTATCTTTTTATGATCCTCATCTGACGGAGGGCCATTTACCTCAAGAGTGTCGATTACCTCTATCTTTGTCGGCCCTAATACTTCCAGGGCCTGTCTGCGCGCTCCTCCGCCCCAGCCGTAAGAGCTTAGGACAACCCCGTATTTCAACGGCGGCCGCAATGCCTTTGCCAGATTTACGGCGTGCGCGGCCACCGGATGCATTCCGCCCAGTACAGTCGGTGTGCCGAGTACAATGGCGCGCGCATCGACCAGGTCTCCGGCTATATCTCCGATATCCGAATTGACAACGTTATACAGGCTCACCTCAATCCCCTCGGCCAAGAGCGTCTCCACCATAGTTTTTATCATCGCCTCGGTAGATTTCCACATACTGACATAAACCACGATCGCCTTTTCCCTCGTCTCTCCGGCCGTCCATTTACGGTAAACCTCCAGGATCTTTTCCGGGTTTTTATAAACAGGGCCGTGGCTGGGGGCAATGACCTTGATCTCCAGGTCCTTTATCTTTTCCAGGGCCTTTTGACCCATCTTTCTGAAGGGCATCATGATCTCCCCGAAATATCTCTTGGCCAACGGCAGCATGTCTTCAACTTCGTTGTCATACAGCCCAAAGGCGGTATGCGCCCCAAAAAAGTCGCAGGAGAAAAGAATCTTATCCTCGGCAAGGTATGTAAACATGGTCTCCGGCCAGTGTAAAAAAGGCGCCTCGATAAATTTCAGGGTCTTGTCGCCGAGTTCAATCGCGTCCCCGTCCTTAACCGCCTTTATCCTTTCTGCCGGCACGTTATAGTAAATCTGCGCCATTTTTGCGCCCTTCTCCGTGGTAATAAGCTGCGCCCCTTTATATAACTCCATCATGACCGGGATGGCGCCGGCATGATCCGGTTCGGCATGATTCATTATAATGTAATCCAGCGGGGCTTCACCTATTACTTGCGCGATCTTTTCTTCCAGCTCCCCCTCGAATCCGGGATTTACCGTGTCAATGAGAGCCGTCTTTTCTTTTCCCCGCACCAGATAAGCGTTGTATGTTGTCCCCTGGGGAAGTGGAATCAGGGCGTCAAAGATTCTGCGGTTCCAGTCCCTTATCCCCACCCAATATATTCCTTCAGATATCTCAGGTACGTTGTATGTTTTCATAGCCATCACCTCTTCTTCAATTCGTAATAGCCGACATTTTAATTGTTATTGTCCCTGTATCCGGCTACCTTGTCAAATAATTTTGGCAACCCCGCCGTTTTTTGTGATAAGCTATTTATAATAGGCTTTAAAAAACCAAAAACCCCAGGCAAGATCATGCTGCCGGCAGGCGAACTTCCCGCAAATGATAAAGGCCGGTGGGAGCTAACGTCTCCAAACGCAGGTTGTGCCAAAAACGGGCGGCTGCAAACAGTATAAGGAAATATGGCCGCATACATTTACATCCAGCCAATCTCCTCAGCGAGGGCTAAAGAGCCCGAGGCATGGCTATTGGAAAAAATAGCCATGCGGCTTGCCGGGATATTTAATGCAAGGGTCATCATAGAAAAGGAACCCATACCTATCCCGGATACGGCTTATAATCCCCGACGGCGCCAATCCAGCGCCGAACTACTTGTCCAGTCTCTTGAAAGGGAAAAGAAATCCGGAAAGGTGCTGGCCGTCGCCGACTTTGATCTCTATGTGCCTTCTCTGAATTTTGTCTTTGGCCTGGCCGGCCTGCTCACGGATATAGCCATAATCTCCATTTCCCGTCTCAGGCAGGAGTCTTATCAACTGCCGGCAAATCCGGACCTGCTCACCACGCGGGCAATCAAGGAGGCGGTGCACGAGATAGGACATCTCTACGGGCTATCCCATTGTCCGGATACAGGCTGCGTCATGCATTTTTCAAATAGCCTCCAGGATACCGATAGGAAAAGTGAAGAGCCCTGTGCGAAATGTAGAGAAACGATAAAATAGACAGAAGGACCAAAACAGGTAATGTCAAAAGCTCTATGAAAAACAAACCACGGAGCGCACTGAGGAAAGACGACTTGAACCGTTTGAACAGGTTAAGCAGCTTGAACTGTTATTGATGAGGCGAGATAATATGAAGAAATATAAAGTAATCGTTATAGGCGCCGGACCGTCCGGTCTCTTTAGCTGTCTGGAATTAACTAAAGCCGGGATCGGCCCCATACTGCTTATTGAACAGGGCAAAGATATTTACGAGAGGACAGATCGCTCCGGTAAAGACCTCCTCTGCGGATGGGGAGGCGCCGGGGCCTTCAGTGACGGCAAACTCACCCTTTCCCCGGATGTAGGGGGATTTCTGGGTGAGATTATACCCCGGAAAGAAGTAAAAAGCCTCCTGCAGCAGGCCGATGATATATTCCTTTCCTTCGGCGCCCCTGCCAAAACCTACAGCCCGCCACGGGAGGTCCTGGATAATCTGGAAATACAGGCCAAGCTGGCCCAGATGGAGTTTATCTATTCACCCATAAGACATCTGGGCACGGAGAACTGCGTCAGGGTCCTGACCAACATCCGGGAATATCTACAGGACAAAATAGATATCCGGACAGAGACAAAAGTGGATCAGGTTGTGGTGGAATCAGGCCAGGCAAAGGGGGTGCGATTACCTTCCGGGGAGGTCCGGGGAGAATATGTGATTGCCGCTCCGGGCCGGGTAGGGGCTAGCTGGATGAAAAAAGAAGCGGCCCGCCTGGGTCTTACGGCCACGCCCAATCCGGTGGACCTCGGCGTCCGGGTAGAAGTGCCCGCGGTAGTGATGCAAAGGCTGACGGATGTGGTTTATGAGGCCAAGCTTATCTACTATTCACAGACCTTTGACGACCGGATTCGAACCTTCTGCATGAATCCCTATGGCGAGGTGGTCAGCGAGGCCGTCGATGGCCTCATCTCTGTAAACGGCCATAGTTACGCGGAAAAACGCTCGGAAAATACAAATTTTGCGCTTCTGGTGAGCAGTCGTTTTACCGAACCTTTTGATGATCCTATAGGCTATGGCCGGGCTATTGTTTCCCTGGCCAATCTGTTGGGCAGCGGGGTGATAGTCCAACGCCTGGGCGATCTGCTGGCCGGGCGGCGCACCACCGAAAAAAGAATTTCCCGATGTATCACCCGTCCGACTCTGCCCGAGGCCACACCCGGTGACCTCAGCTTTGTTTTCCCTTATCGCCACCTTAAAAATATCATGGAAATGCTGGAGGCCCTGGAAAGGATTGTGCCCGGTGTATATTCCCGGCACACACTCCTCTACGGAGTGGAGGTTAAGTTTTACTCACATCGCATTCGTTTGAATACCGAACTGGAATCAGAGGCCAAAAATCTCTTCATCACAGGAGATGGGTCAGGCATTACCCGCGGGCTTATACAGGCCTCGGTGAGCGGTCTGGTGGCCGCCCGGGCCATTATCAAACGGCGCGAAGGTCAGCCTAAAAGAAATTCAAGCCCAATATCTTAGAGATACGCCACAGCTTACCGGCAGACTCTGTCTCTTCTTCCGGTCCGGTTGATGGGTCGAGCAAGACCTTGGCCAGGGATTCAATAGAACGGGAAAAGCCCGAATGAGAAAATTCGGTAAAAAGCGGCCTTTTCTTTAACTCGGCCCTGTTAATAACCTCAGACTCATAAGGCAGGGAGCCTATATAGTTCGGCTTTAAAACAAACTCTGTCTCGTTGGCATTTATGTTCTCGTCCGCGGTTTTTACGATATTTTCAAAAACCATCCTGCCCTGCCGGGGATTCCTCGTCTGATTGACCGCTATGTAGGGCGCAAAACAATCTTTGGCCTCATATTTCTTATTGCGTCTGAGTTTATTCTCAATTTCCATAAAACGCTGGAACGCGGCTTTTACACACGCATATCCGCTGATTATATCCTGAGGCGTAGTCACAATGATTATCTCGTCCATCGCCAGGGCGAAGTCGAGCACCGCATAGCTGATACCCGCCCCAAGATCAAATATGGTCATATCATAATACTTGCTTGTGGCCAAAAAATGTTTAATAAACTTATGCCGCTGGGTATAATTGAGATTGGCCAATTTGTACTCTCCGGCGACCCCTCCTATTAGTTCAAAACCGTAAGCAGTCTGGTAAATAATCTCCTCTATCTTTTTGGCATGGCTGAAAAAATGCTGGAGGCTGCATGAAGGGAATATCCCCAGCTTGCTGGAGACATCGGCATTGGCCAGATCGCCGTCGATAAGGAGGATGTGTTTACCCAGTTTAGACAGGGCACAGCTCAGGTTAATGGAGACATGCGTCTTGCCCACCCCTCCCTTATTCGAGATAACCGCGAGGGTCTTATGGGTGGGCCGGATGTCCTCCAGTCGGCCTGCCTCGGCATCATTATATTCCAGGTCTCCGTAAAATGTATCAATCGCCGTTAATATCTCAGCAGCAGGCACGGTTACCGCTATCACGTCCTTACCGGTATAAGATTTAACGGCCTCCAGGGTCTCATAATCGTCGGAGTCAGCCACGGCCACCTGAAGTTTTTCATCTACGACCTTTAACGGCATGCATATAAAATTCCGGGCAAAGACTCCGTTAAGCTGTCTCACTGCCTCATTTTCAATACCCATAGCCGCCAGGCCTGTAGTTAATGGCCCGGACCCGGCAGATACACAAATCTCTCCAGTCTCCATAGGATCCCTCTCATTTTGAGCTGATAGGCGGTCAGCAGGGAAAGGTTTTTGGTACATTTGATAGCTGAACGCTTACTTATAGAAATCGGCAGGAAGAACCATTGACTTTAAATAGAAGGAGAATTAATCGAAGGGTGGGTAATAGAATACCACATTGTGGAAAACATTTTCCCTCGAAAGGGTAAAATATTACACACAGAACGCCGCGCTACTAACAAATGCCAATTAAAACAATAGATTATGGACAACGGAGTGATGGCATGAAATATGCTCGCCCATAGCAAAGAGGGAAAAGGCATGCCACAAAGAGGTAACGGGAACAATACCAGTCTAATATCCGCATTCGCCGGGGGGCGAACATCTCCGACCGGGGCGGAATATAAAAAACCGGTAATATGTATTGTATGCCGTAAAAAATGGGAGGTGGCCTGTTCTACTCCTTATCAATCCAACAGCCCATCCTCCGGGCTGTGTGATATCTGTCAGGTACAAACCGTAACCCCGGTTATTCGCAGAAGGCAATTAAAAGAAGGTAATTTTGATTGTTTTGGTAAGGCCGCTGGTGGGTTTTGTGACCAGTCTAACTGCAAGTATTTACTGCCATGCCTTCGCCTTTCCGCCGTTGTAGCGTCTTGCAAAGAAAATTCAGCCGGTTTCCATGAGAGAATTTAAGTAATAAAGCGGGAGAAAAGAGAAATGTTGACCAAAGAATCTGTTGCCGCTAAGTGTAACGGGAACAGTCGGACAGCCGTAATGACGATACCCATGGGATACCGCCTGCCTTTTTTTGTGTTATTTATCCTCTCCTGCTCAATACTTGATTATCTCTTTACCGTGAGACACATGATAGCCTTGGGACTAAGAGAATTGAACCCGATCATGTATTATCTTTTCACACTGGGCGGGTATCAGGCCTTCCTCTTCAAATATCTTATGACCGCCGGGGGACTGCTCCTGCTCTGCGCCCTGAACAGGCATCTGCGTATCAACTGGTTGATTACCAGTATAGCCGTCTTATACAGCATACTTACTCTATATCATCTGTGCCTGCTTCGTTTTGCGTGAGAGTAAGCTATCAGCTACCAGCTTTCAGTCATGAACCCCAAATCCACCGTCTAATTTTGCTATAAAGATTAAAATCAACAGGTTATATAGTATTCCTGAACACCGGCAAGATATTAGATGCAAGGCGCCGAGTAGCGACGACTGAGGCGTATGGAGCAATACGCCGCAAGGAGGAGCGATCGAAGGCAACGCCGCAGATGATGTCTTGATGATGGATCAGGGGAGCTATTATGACTGCTTTATCTCTTCTCCTTGAGCCTTTTCAGCACATCCCCCAATTTCCTTAGTTCTTCACCGTAGGCGGCCCAATTTTCCTCTTTCAGATATCGCCGGGCGCTTTCAAAATGACGCCAGGCCGACTCCCCGAGTTCAGAAGGCCGCTCCTCAGCTGCGGACGGGACGGATGCCGACGCCTGGACTGTCCTGGAAAATCCCGATCCAAAGACCCTGGCCAGCGATTGCTCCAGTGTCTCTTCCATCGCTATAGAGTTTTCGTAGGCTACGATAATACGCTTTAATTCAGGTATCTGTCCGGTTTCCGCCTTGAGATATATGGGCTGCACATAGATCAATGACTCCTCGACGGGAATAACCAGAAGCGTCCCGGGGATAACGTTTGAGCCTCGCTGATCCCAAAGCGAAAGCTGCCGGGAAATCTCCGGCTCCTGATTGATTCTGGACTCGATTTGTCGGGGTCCGTATATGAGTTTCTGTTTGGGAAATCGATAAACTACCAACTTTCCATACTCTTTGGGATCGCATTTGGCGCACATCCAGGCGGACAGGTTATCTTTCTTACTGGGATTAAACGGCGTCATGAGGATGAACTCTTCTTTGTTCTCGCCCGGAAGCCGCATGATGGTATAATAAGGCTCCATCTGGACATTCTCGGCGCGTAAGCTGCCCGGTATTTCCCACAGATCCTCTTTGTTGTAAAAGGCCTGGGGCTCTGTCATGTGATATGTGGCATATATGCTTGCCTGGGTGCGGAACAACCAGTGCGGATAGCGGAGATGATTCTGAAGATCGGCATCCATGGCGGAAAGAGGCTTGAATACACCGGGGAATATCCTGGCATAGGTGCGAATTATCGGGTCGCCGGCATCCTTGATAAAAAATCCCACATTTCCATTGTAAGCATCGACCACGGCCACTACCGAGTTGCGTATATAATTATCCCCGCCTTTCACCCGTCTGGAGTAGGGATACAGATCGGAAGAGGTATAACCGTCTATAAGCCAATAAAGCCTGCCGCCGGAAATTACCATATATGGGTCGCGATCTATCCGGAGGAAAGGGGCCAGTTTTTTTACCCGCGAATAGACATCGCGGTCAAACAAAATACGGCTTCCGGGTGTTATATCCGTAGAAAGAAGTATCTTCAAAGAACCAAACCGAAACGCCCACAAGGCCTTGTCCAATACTGAATTTATTGTGATCCCGTCCCTGCCCTCGTAGCGGGCAAATACATTTTGTTCCCCGGAAGGATAATCAAATTCCTTAAGCCTGGTATTGACAAAGACATAGTCGTTATCAATCTCTCCGAAGTAGATCTCAGGCCTGTCCACCTTGAGATTGGTCTTGGAAACCGGCGGGATATCCTGAATCATGAGCGCCGGCAGCCCCTCCCGGGTCACCTGATTAACCACGCCCAGGGTCAGTCCATAACCGTGGGTATAAATCTGGTGCTCGTTAATCCACACCCGGCTGGGGAGATCGTCATAGGAAAGCTCCCGCGGCGAAAGCATGACCTGACGGTATTCGCCGTTTATATAGTAGCGGTCATTATCCACAGACAGAAACTTGTAATAAGTCCGTATCTCCTGTATCTGGCCATACGTCTCAAGCAAAGGCTGGTGATCCCAGAGCCGTATGTTTTTGATGGTCAGGTCGTTTCTGGCCAGGCTGTCCGGCGTCAAGGATGCGGCGGCGGAAAGGTCACGCTCCTCGACACTCGTAATGCCGTACCCGGCGCGTGTAGCCGCTATATCACGCATGAGGTATGGGGTTTCCTTGGCTATCTCGTTCGGCAGCACCACCAGGCGCTGGAGGGCCATGGGGTAGATGTGGATACCGAGGAGGTAGATGCCGGCAAAGGCGGCCAGCGTGCCGTAGATGGCCTTGACATTGTAGCGAAAGAAGTTATAAAAGAACGCGCCCGCCGTGCCCAGGGAAATCGCGACCATTACATTCAAGGCCGGAAGAAGCCCGTTTTCATCTGCGTAACCGGCCCCGAAGACAACCCCGCGGCTTGCATAGAGCAAGTCGTACCGTGCCAGAAAAAAATAACCGGCTATAATAACAAAAAACGGCGCGCCAAACAGGACCAGATATCTCTTGGCCGGCAGCCGGAAATCGACGCCTTGCGGCGACAGCACAATCTGCAGGCGGAGTGCGAAGATTCCCAGGGCAGCTAAAAACATTACAAACAGGAGTCTGAACAGCCACCCGAACAAAAATTCGATAAACGGCAACTTAAAGATATAAAATCCGATATCATGTCCAAAAAGCGGATCGCTCTTGCCGAATGGGACGCCGTAAAAGAAATTGAGAAAAGGTTCCCACTGGGCCGCCCCATAAAAGGCCATTACTACACCTATCAGAATGGACGCGCCTTTCAAAAGATAGGGGATCTTCCCTGACAGGCGATCCATAGCCGAAAACTGTAGATACTCACCGGAGCCAAAGACCGCCGGTCCGCCCCAACGCTGAGCGAAAATCCCGTTCAGATAAAAAAGCAGGCCGGAGACCAGACCAAAGACCAGCCCCAACAGGGCCTGGATGTTGAAGACCCGGGTAAAGAGCAGAGAAAAATCGAGGGACTCAAACCACAACCAGTCTGTATAAAGTATTGCCGCCGTCTGTCCAAAGACCATGGCCAGGAATGCGACCACTCCCCCTATAATAAGAAGACGTCTTGTTTTATCCACCTAATAGCTCCTTTTTTTTGTTTTTTTGACCGCGGCCACGATCCAGGAAACGGCCCGGTGAATTTCCTCTTCGGTTGTATATCGTCCCACGGTCAGGCGTATAGCCCCCATCCCAACTTCCCTGGACACCCCCATGGCGGCCAGGACATGTGACAGGGTAACCGAACGGTCATGACAGGCCGCGCCGGTAGAGGCGCATAGACCGGGGATACCGTCCAGTATTTCCCCGCCGGCCAGGCCGGGAAAGGCGATATTCAGTGTGTTTGGAAGTCTTTTATCCTTATGTCCGTTGAGCACTGCGTCCGGAATCTCTGAAGTAATGCCTTCAAAAAGTTGATTCCTCAGGCTCCTTTGCCGGTTTGTCTCATCATGCAGCCGCCGGGCGGCAACCGCGCAGGCCGCACCCAGGGCCACCGCGAGGATAACGTTTTCCGTACCGGCACGGCGGCCGCCTTCCTGGCCCGCGCCATGCAGGAGCGGCTCCAGCTCAGCCCCCTCGCGTATATAGAGGGCGCCGATCCCTTTAGGCGCATAGACCTTGTGGCCGGCCACGGTCAGAAAATCCACGTTCATATCTTCAGCGTCAGTCTCGACCTTTCCTACGGACTGCGCGGCATCACTATGGAAGTAAATACCATGCTCCCGCGCCACCGCCCCTATCTCGACTACGGGCTGGATAGTTCCGGTCTCATTGTTGGCGTGCATTATACTGACCAGGACGGTGTCCTTGCGTAGCGACCGGCGGACATCATCCGGATCAACCATGCCATAGCTATCTACGGGAAGAAAGGTGACTTCCCAGCCATTCTCCATCAAAAAAATGGCCGGCTGCAGGATGGAAGGGTGCTCGATCCCCGAGGTGATGATATGCCTCCCCTTCTTGCGCAGGGCGTGAACTACGCCTTTCAACACGGCGTTATTGGATTCCGTACCCCCGCCGGTAAAAACTACTTCTTGCGGCCTGCACCCAAGGAGGCCGGCGACCTGCCCCCTGGCAGTTTCCACCGCCGCCCGCGCCTCCCGGCCCATTTGGTGCGAACTGCCGGGATTGCCCCATTTCTCTTCTATAAAGGGCAGCATGGCCGCAGCCACTTCGCGGTCAACCGGGGTAGTGGCGTTGTAGTCAAGGTAGATCAATACAATTTCCTGCCTGTAGCGAAAATTCGGGAAGTTCCGGCACGTCTCCCATACTATTGGCTCTGCCACCGGGAGTCAAGGAAAATGACATCCTTGATACGCTCCTAACCCGAATCTGCCGAAGGCGGAGAACCAAATTTGCCACGAAGACACGAAGGCACAAAGGAATTCATGGCTGGCTTTGTAGTTTACTAATTCTGTAATTTTTGATCTCTTTGCGTCTTGATGCCTTTGTGGCTAAAATTCTTAACTAAAAGGGGCATTTTGCGTTACCCTGCGGAGTATTTACCCAAAAACAATGTCTTGGGGATAACAAGCTAAAAATAAATAAATAATATAATCAAATAGTTATATATAAATACACGGTTTGGCATGGAAATGGCAATTTATAAAGATGGAGTATAAGAAAAAGCAGGGCAACAAGTGACATCCGGTTTCGAACCCCGCATACTGACATTTATATGCACCGGCCATCCCCTGGATTTAACGAAACGCTTAAGAGGCCGGGCGCCGGTTGATATCCGCTTAGTCAAGGTGACTTGTTCATATCGGATTGAGCCGGAGATAATGCTGGAGCCGTTCCTGGCCAATTTTGACGGCGTCCTGATATTGGAATGCCCTCCGGATTACTGCCGCAGCCGGACAGAGATTGACTCCGGCGCTGAAAGATTCCACGAGATAGCTTCCTTACTTGCTGCGGCACACATACAAACAGACAGATTATGCCTTGACAGGATCCCGGCTATAAAAGGCAGAGGGCTGTATGACATAGCCGGAAAATTTACAGAGAAGATAGTATCCCTGGGTCCATTACATCTGAACAAAGTGGCCCGCGAAAAACTCAGGACGTTACAAAACAGTCTTGAGACCAAAAGAATCCGGGGCCTTGTTGCCGCCGGGCTGAGTCAGGTGAACACCAGGAAAACCGGGAAAAGGAGACTATGTCCATCCCCAGGAGCCGCCCGCCGGGACGAATACATCAAAAATTGGCTCTCCGTACTCATTGAAGAAAACCCCGTTACCCTCACGCACCTCAGCGAAGTAATGGATATCGAGGTAGGGCATGTATCCAAATACTTACTGGCCATGGAAAAGGAACAGCGCATCAAGATTCCAGCCATGCTGAAAAAAGAAATCTCAAATTTGATGGACTCATAAAAAAGCCTTGTCACCGCCGAGTGCGCAGTGCCCGCAGAGAAAAGCTTTTGCCACCAAGGCACCAAGACACAAAGGAACAAATTTAGTCTTAGTGGCTTGGTGTCTTAGTGGCTGAATAGTTACAAATTCCTTCCTTTAATATGTTATCTCAGCGTCCTCAGCGGTCTCTGCGGTAAAAATCTAATTTTTACGAAGCCGTCAATACATGAGATGGCAGATAGCCAGGGCAGCGCCCATACCGGCAACGTCGGCCATGAGAGCGGCCGCCAAGGTATGGCGTATCCGGGTAACCCCTATGGCGCCGAAATAAATAGCCAGCACATAGAAGGTGGTTTCCGTCGATCCCTGCATGGTTGAAACCAGAAAAGATGAAAAACCATTCGGGTCACGGCTGACCACCTCGCTGACCAGGCCAAAGGAGCCGGTCCCGGAAAGCGGCCGCATGAGGGCCACCGGCAGGGCATCGACCGGCATACCGATCAGAGTGGTAACCGGCTCCAGTATTCTGACCAATATATCAAATGCCCCGGAGACCCGAAACATGCCGATGGCTACCAGGATCATAACCAGAAACGGGATAATACGAATGGCTACCTGAAATCCCTCCTTGGCCCCGTCCGTGGCCGCCTCGTAAACCCTGACCCCGCGCATATAGCCAAAGAGTAAAAGGCCGCACATGATAAGAGGCACCAGCCAATAGGTAATGACCTCTTTACCCATGGCCAGGGCGTCGCCATCCCTGGTGAGCCGATAGATGAAGGCGCCGACTATAGCCGCCATGATGGAGATGGCCACCACCCTCCCCAGACGGCCGGGTGGTGACAGATCCGTTTTTTCAGGCGTCTCTCCTCCCGGAGAATCTGAGGCATCCCCAGGATTAACAACGAGATCTACCGCGTATCCCTCTGGTTCGCCGCGCCGGGCCAGGACCTTGGCCGCGGCAATAGCTACTGTAGTCGAGCAAATAGTAGCAATAAGGGTGGGGATAATAATGGAGGCCGGATCGGCCGCCCCGGCTGCCGCCCGCACACCGATTATTCCAAGAGGCAGGACAGTGACGCTGGAGGTATTTATGGCCAGGAAAAGGGCCATGGCATTTGTTGCCTGCCCTTTATTCGGATTGAGTTTGTCAAGCTCCATCATGGCCTTTATGCCCATCGGCGTGGCGGCATTGCCCAGGCCGAGGACATTGGCCGAGATATTCATGATCATGGCCGACATGGCAGAGTGACCGGACGGCACCTCCGGGAACAGCCGCACCATTACCGGCCGCACTGCCCTGGCCACCATAGAAAGCAGTCCCCCGACCTCAGCCACCTTCATTAAGCCCAGCCAGAGGGCCATGATGCCTACCAACCCAATGGCCAATTCCACCGCGCCCTTGGCCGCCTCAAAAGAGGC
>Ga0068714_10004780_pt1 | contig 14870 bp, 11 predicted proteins | sample MTBNYHSulfiMetaG_FD_62988 | JGI IMG/M metagenome (GOLD analysis project Ga0068714, IMG submission 62988) | Enrichment culture microbial communities from rom New York Harbor, USA that are MTBE-degrading - MTBE-NYH (New York Harbor Sulfidogenic)... | ecosystem: Environmental > Aquatic > Marine >... | reverse complement strand
GACCGCTTTCGCTACCAACGCCATGAACCTCCGGGCTGTTCCTGGAAACACGAACGGGAGTGGCGTCTGGCTGGCGATTTTGAGCTGCACGAGGTCTCACCAAAAGACGGCTTCATCTTCGTGTCTGATCCTGCCGACAAGGAATTCTTACACTATCAGGTCGAGTGCCGCCTACCTGTGGTTGTACTGGCGCATTGCACCCGCAATCAAGACGGGCAGAGCCAGCGGTTAGAATTTTAAGGCGAGGCTTCATTCGCCTTTTATATATCAGACAGCAAAAGCGGATAGTGAAAACACTCTTTTTGTTTGATTGACTGTCTGATATCGGCTATCTGCTAGGGTGTGTTCACCAGGGAACCCGTATTTTTTCTGATTGAGGTCAGCTTCAATGTCACCCTGAGCTTGTCGAAAGGTGACTTGACCGTGCATTGAGAGGAGCTTTCGTTCTCACGCAGGAGCATTGGAACGGTGAAACACAAGAGAGTAGGGACGAAGAAATGAAGAAGCGAGCCCAGCGCCTCTCTGGATTTCCGCCTTCGCGGGAATGACGTCCGGAATCCATTGTCGGACACGCTCCTAGCTTCTTGGCACCTTCGCTTCCTGCTCCTTGCTCCATCCTCCAAGCTCCAAGCTCCTTGCTCCTTGCTAGGAAGGCTTTCGTGAAAGACTGGCTGAAAGTTTACTGTAGCAGACGTGTGTTGTGCCTGTTGGGTCTTGGGCTTTCTTCCGGACTGCCACTGGCGCTTACCGGTTCGACGCTGCAGGCGTGGATGGCAAGCGCCAAAGTGGACCTGCGCCTGATCGGCATCTTCTCCCTGGTAGGGCTCCCTTACACCTTGAAGGTCGTTTGGGCTCCCCTCATGGATCGTTATTCGATTCCTCTACTGGGAAGAAGGCGCGGCTGGATTCTTGCCTCGCAACTGTTGCTTGCCGCCGGTATTGTCTTACTCGGCTTTTCATCTCCCGCATTGATGCCCTGGATGACGGCCTCTCTGGCACTGGCAATCGCTTTTTTCAGTGCCAGCCAGGACATAGTTGTGGATGCGTATCGAGCCGACGTTCTGGCGAAAACCGAGCTGGGAGCCGGCGCAGCGACATCGGTCGTGGGGTACCGCATCGCCATGCTGATCTCCGGGGCAGTGGCGCTGATTCTTTCCGATCATCTGCCGTGGCGCATGGTTTACGGGGTAATGGGCATATTGATGATTTGCAGCACATCTTTCACCCTATGGGCCCCGGAGCCAGAGGAACGAGTCGTTCCTCCGAAGACCCTCAAAGAAGCCGTCCTGGATCCGCTAGCCTCCTATTTTCGTCGCTCCGGGGCGGTGGAAATGCTGCTTTTTATCGTGGTATTCAAGCTCGCGGACGCCGTTGCCGGCGCAATGACCACACCTTTTCTGCTTGACTTGGGGTTCACTCGGACCGATGTGGGAACCGTCAACAAGGCGTTCGGGCTTCTGAGCACCATCATCGGAACATTGGCCGGCGGTGGCATCATTGCCAGAATCGGCATCAACCGATCGCTTTGGATATTTGCCTTTGTTCAGGCTATATCCAACCTTTCATTCACCGTTCTGGCAATGCTCGGCAAGAACTACCCCGCCATGGTTACCGCCGTAGGCATGGAAAATATCTGCGGCGGGATGGGCACTGCGGCCTTCATAGCTTTTCTCATGAGCTTATGCGACAAGCGATTCACCGCCACCCAATATGCCCTCTTGTCCAGCCTCATGGCCGTCACGCGAGTTCTGGCGGGGGTCCCGACAGGCTTCATGGTGGAATCCATGGGATGGGCAATGTTTTATGCGGTGAGTGTCCTCGGGGCAGTACCGGGGATATTGCTGCTCCCTCGCTTTGCGCCCTGGAACGGTCTGGGGAAAACGAAGTGGGCCCGATCGACGGAATCAGTGTAGCAAGTGCCGGTTGCCTAATCTGACCCGCCTGAGCCCGGCACTTTTTGCCGCCTCCAGGCAGGCTTCGGCCTGAGCAAGGGAGGTTGTGGGAAAATCTTCCATACAAAACTGTGGGGCAAAGCCCAACAGCGCATAAGGAATGTCCGGATCGAACCCGGCAATGAAAGAAGCCAACTGGAACACCTCCGATTCATTGACATAACCGGGCACCAGCAGAGTGCTGGCCAGGAGCAGCGGGGGGTCCCGTCGCTGGCCGCTCAACTTGGCAAGGCGGCTGAAGTTCTCCAATATGCGGCGATTGTCGAACCCGCACAGTGCCTGATGAATATTCTGGTTCCAGGCTTTTAGATCCACCTTGATGCATCCCCCGGATTCCATCGAGAGCTGGACCATTCGCTTCATCCAGGCAGGATGCATGCTGCCGTTGGTTTCCCAGCAAATGCGAATGATTCTATCCGGGTACTTCTCTCGCACTCGCTCGGAGACTCTGATGGCATAGGGCAGTTGCGGTACGGGATCGCCGCCAAAGTAACAGATACAACTGGTTTCACTATTGACCTTATCGACCAGTGCTTCCACTGTCTGCCACTTGGGCTGGCGTCTTTGGGATTTTTTGAAGTGCCAGTTTTGACAGAACAAACAGTTTAAGTTGCACGCTTCAAAAAAGACCGCCAGGTTATAGAAGCCTACCTCAGGACCTTCATCATGGGCGAACCGGGGATAGCCGGCACCGGTTCCGCCGGCACACACCCAATCGGCAACGCAGTTGGTCGGGAGCGGATCATAGTAATGGGAAACGCGGGCACGCAGCCGACCGTCTCGGCGCAGGCTTTGCCGGCTCCCTTGTCGAACTCCACAGTATCCATATTCATTCTCTGCCATACGGCATTGGTGCATGCAAAGCGGGCAGGAGAATCCCTGTGGATGATTGGGCGGTACGGCGGGAAGTTGGAATACTTCCCTGGAACGGGCGTGCAGAGCTTCGATTCGCCGCTGGCTTTCTTCCCAACGAGATCGAATGCAATCGGGGCAGATTTCAAGACTGCTACCGATACCTGTCAATCGACTGCCACAGACAAGACAGATGGAAGTTTTTTTCTTTAACCCGTCTGGGCACTTGATCAGCATATATTCCCCAAGCTGATTCTAGTCAGCTCTTGATCAGCTTTAACCAAAAAAGCTCAAATTTAATGCGGACAGGAATCGAGTCAGCAGATCCTGGGCAGCTGTTCGCCGCGCAACATGTCCACCAGGCGCAGCCCGCCAATCCGTGTCTTCATCACAACTCGTCCGGCATTATCGGCTACCACCTCGCCGATTTGACAAGCCGCTCTACCCGCGGGATGCCGGCGCATGACTTGCAACACCTCTTGCACCGCATCTACGGGAAGGCACACCAGCATTTTACCTTCATTGGCAACGTAGAGCGGATCCAGCCCCAGAATCTCGCAGGCCCCGGCCACATCCTCCCTTATCGGCAATGCGTCCTCTTCCAATTGTATCCCCACATTGGACTGTTGAGCGATTTCGTTCAGTGTTGTCGCTACTCCACCTCGCGTCGGATCGCGCAACACGTTGATATGCGGGCAGCTCTCCAGCATAGCCCCCACCAGTTCATGCAGCGAACTGGAGTCACTTCTGATTTCATTTTCGAAGGCCAACCCTTCGCGCTTGCACATAATGGCCATGCCGTGATCGCCGATGGTGCCGTTGATCAACACGGCATCGCCGGGGCGAGCGTTATGCCCGCCGATATTTATACCTGGCGGCACAATTCCGATTCCTGCAGTGTTAATGAATATTTTGTCCGCCTTGCCCCTGGGCACCACCTTGGTGTCGCCGGCGACTATGAATACGTTGGCTTTGCGTGCAGCATCCGCCATTCCAGCGACGATTTCCCGCAAAGTTTTCAGTGCCAGGCCTTCCTCAAGAATGAAGCCTGCCGTGAGGTAAAGAGGCCGCGCTCCGCACATGCATAAATCGTTTATCGTACCGTGAACAGCCAGGCTGCCGATGTTTCCCCCGGGAAAGACGATGGGGTCGACCACATAAGAGTCCGTAGTCATGGCCAGTCGGCCGGCTTCAATCTCAACCAGGGCACTGTCATTCATTTCCAGCAGAAATTTGTTGTTGAATGCTGTCGCGAACAGCTCCTGCACCAGTTCGTGGGTGGCCCTTCCCCCACTGCCATGGTCAAGTTGTATGGTCGATCCTGTCATTTGCATGCTCATCTTGTGTCTATTCGGCCCGAAGGCTCAACAGGTTTAGGCAGCCGGCCGCGCAATCGGACCTCGGTTCCGATTCGAACAGACTATCTGATTGTTTCTTCTGCTCTCAGCCACTTGTGTTGTCCTGGTCATGATAGCGATAGTAAGCTCCACAGGTTCCTTCACTGGATACCATGCATGGTCCCATCGGTTGCCAGGGTGTGCAAATTTTCCGGAACAGCCCGCACTGGGGGGGCGCTATCACTCCGCGAAGAACTTCTCCGCAGCGGCAGCCCGCATGCTCTTTGACCTTTATCTCTGGCATGGAAAACCGCGTCGCAGCATCGTAGCCCTGCCACTCAGGCCTCAATTTAAGCCCGCTCAGCGGGATTTCTCCAAAGCCACGCCAAGTGGAATCTACAGGCTGGAAGATATCATCCATTAACTTCCTTGCTGCAAGGTTGCCATCCCAGGTCACCGCCCTCCGATACTGAATCATCACCTCGGATTCACCCGCTTCGACCTGTTCGATCAGCATGATAATGCCCTGCAATAGATCCAGCGGCTCGAAGCCGGTTATCACACAAGGAATGCCGTATTTTTCCGCAACCTCCCGGTAGGCCTGGGCTCCTATCACCGTACTCACATGCCCTGGGCAAATGAAACCATCGAGCGACAGATCTTCGGAATCCAGCAAGGTTCTGATTGCTGGAGGCAGCAGTTTATGAGCGGAAAAAACCGTGAAATTTCTTAATTCCTCCCTGCGTGCCTGATGTACAGCTGCAGCCACAGTAGGAGCCGTGGTTTCAAAACCGATGCCCAGGAAAACTACTTGATGATCAGGATTTTCACGAGCAATCTGCAAAGCATCAAAACTCGCATAGACAATCCGCACATCGGCCCCCTTACTATGCTCCTGGTGGAGAGAAGAAAGAGAGCCGGGGACCCGCATCAAATCACCGAAAGTCGTAATGATCACACCATCTTGCTGAGCAAGCCAGATGGTCCGGTCGATATCCTCGTTGGCGGTCACACAGATCGGACAGCCGGGACCGCTGATGAGCTGTATTGATGGCGGGAGCAGTTGCCTGAGGCCCGAGCGGAAAATAGCCACCGTATGAGTGCCGCAGATTTCCATCAGCCTGATCGTGTCTTTCGCCAGGCTTCGATGCTGCAGGGCACTGAGCAGGCTTTTGGCAAGCTGAGGATCACGATATTCATCCAAATACTTCAAAGCATTCTCCGCAGATTCAGTTTAGAGCATAAAAGATCAACAGCCTTGCGCCCTAAGCCGATGAGCGCCGATATATGCCTGACCCAATGAAATACAAGCATCGTTGACCGGCACTTCGATATGGCTGTAAACTTCGAAGCCGAGATGCGCGAGCTCTTTTTCCAGATGTTCCGAAATGTAGGCATTCTGGAAAACGCCGCCACTGAGAGCAATACGCTTCAAACCGGTCTGTTCGCTCACCTTTGCAACGGATTCGACAAGTAGTGAAAGGAGGCCATTGTGGAAGCGTGCCGATATAAGCCCGGCAGGCTGATGGTCGCGCACGTCTTGAGCTGCTTCAGCCACCATACGAAGAGGATCCAGAATCCACATTCCTTGCTCTTTGCGTACCTCACCTCGATACTTGTCGGCGCATTCGCAGAGCGACTGCTCCAGTTCTATGGCGGCCTGTCCCTCGTAAGTGACACTATCGCGCAGTCCGACAAGGGCTGAGACTGCATCGAACAAGCGTCCGCATGAGGAGGTTATAGGACTGTTAAGACGCTTATCGAGCATCTGCAGCAAAACCTTCACTTTTTCGCGAGGCCAACGATCCAATAGATCGCCGTAAGCCGCTAAAGTATTCTCAGGCGCCAGACTCCACAAGTAGCTGACGGCCATTCTCCAAGGCTCTCTTATTGCCTTGCTGCCGCCGGGCATAGAAACATGTCGAAGATGGCCGAGCCTTTCAAAATGGTCCCCCTCAACCTTGAGTATTTCTCCACCCCAGATGGTGCCGTCCATGCCGTATCCAGTTCCGTCCAAGGCAAGCCCGATCACCGGTCCGCTCATGTCGTGCTCAGCCAAAACGGCGGCTATATGGGCATGGTGATGCTGGACGCCGATCAGCGGCGCATCTTTCTGATTCAAAGCCCACTGGGTGCTCAAATAGTCGGGATGAAGATCATGCACGATGCATCGTGGATCAATCTCCAGAATCCGCTTCAAATGTACAATGGTATTTTCGAAAGAACGCAGCGTCTCAACGTTTTCCAAATCGCCGACGTGCTGGCTCAGAAATGCCTCGTTCCCCCGAGTCATGCAGACGGTGTTTTTCAACTCGGCACCAACGCCGAGAACCTCCGGCATGGATTCCTGCAGGAAAACGGGTACAGGCACATAGCCGCGCGCCCTACGCACGGGTCGGGGCAACTGCCGGATCACGCGGGTGACCGAATCATCGCAGCGCATGTGAATGTCACGGTTATGAAAAAGAAAATAATCGGCGATTCCGTCTAACCTTGTTCTGGCTTCTGCATTCTCGACAACAATGGGCTCATCACTCTGGTTGCCGCTCGTCATGACCAGAGCGTCAAACGGGCTCTGGTCGAAAAGGAGATGATGCAAGGGAGTGTACGGGAGAAATGCCCCAAGGAAACGGTTGCGCGGCGCCACGCTCGGTGCAATGGATGAGCTCGTAGGGGCCGTGTTTTTTGCCAGGAGAACGATAGGACGGGAGCGACTGCTCAAAAGCTTCGCCTCTTCAGCAGCAATCCCACAATAGCGCTTGATCGAATCTAAATCCCGGAACATGACTGCAAAGGGCTTTTCTTCGCGGATTTTGCGGTTGCGCAGTCGAGCGACCGCATTTTCCCAGACGGCATGAACGGCTAAATGAAAGCCTCCAAGCCCCTTGATCGCCACAATAGCTCCCTCAGCCAACAAGCGTACTACATGGCGAATGGCCCTGTCCTTTTCCCCAACTAATCGCCCGGTGCTTTCCTCCAGCCAAATCTGCGGCCCGCATTCCCAGCAAGCGTTCGGTTGAGCGTGGAAACGCCGATTCAGCGGGTCCTCATATTCTTGTTCGCACAGCGGACACATGGGGAAAGCGGCCATGGTGGTTTTGCACCTATCATAAGGGATGTCTTGAATGATGGTGTAGCGAGGACCGCAATTGGTGCAGTTGATGAAAGGGTAACGATAGCGCCGGTCGTCTGGATCGAAAAGTTCTTCCAGGCAGTCCCGACAGGCGCATACATCGGGAGAAATTAGAGTTCGCCGAAATTCTTGAGCCTGGCTCTTAACGATGCTGAAGCCGTCACAAGCGGAAAAAGGTAGCTCTGAAACCTCAAACCGGACGATTTTTGACAAGGGAGGGGCCTTGCTCGGAATGTTCCGCAAGAATCCTTCGATATTCCAGCGCGAGCCGCTCGCCTCAATTTCCACGCCATCCGACTGGTTGCGGACCCATCCGCACAATTCATACTCCTGTGCAAGCTGGAAGATGAAAGGACGAAATCCAACTCCCTGGACTATTCCTCCAATCTTAACGGAGATACTGCGCTGCTCGGCATCGGTTCTGTTGTTCATTAACAACACTCAGATTCAGTTCTGTGTTTTGCGAAACGCACGGACCTTTTCTTCCAGCCAGTCGAGCCATTCAGGCAACCCCTCGCCGGTCCGGCAGGAGAGCTCAAAAATCTTCTGATCGGCATTGAGCTGATGGGCGCTTTGTCTGATCTTTTGCACGTTGCAGTCGGTATACGGAAGCAAATCCACCTTGTTAATCAGGAGAGCGCTGCAAAGCTGAAACATAAGTGGGTACTTCAGAGGCTTGTCGTCACCTTCCGTCACGCTCAAGATCATGACCTTCTCATGCTCACCGAGATTGAATTCGGCCGGACAGACCAAGTTTCCCACATTTTCGATGATAAGCAGTTCAACGCTGTCAAGATTCAAGGCTTCAAGGGCAATCTGGACCATGTTGCCGTCCAGATGGCAGCCTCCCTCCGTGTTGATTTGGACAGCTTGCACCCCTCGGCGTTGAATGCGCTCCGCATCGAAATCGGATTGAAGATCGCCTTCGATCACCGCCATTTTTATGCGTCCAGCCAAGCCATCAATGGTCTTTTCCAGCAATGAAGTCTTGCCGGCGCCCGGCGAGCTCATCAGATTTATTACGAATATCCCGGCATCATCGAAACGCTTCCGGTTTGCTGCGGCCAGCCGGTCATTAGCCTGCAGGATATTTCGCACTACTGGAATCTTCATCTGCGTCATCGGTGTCTCCCGTTTCACCTTCTATGCTCGTCAAAGAAAGTTCTCTTCCACTGATTAATTCAAGGGAGGGCTGCCCGCAGTGTGGGCATAGATAAACATGGTCTTCAACCTCAAACGGCTCTTTGCACTCGGAACAGCGAGCAATTATCGGAACCATCTCGATTTCCAGGGAAGCTCCGCAGGCAATGGTGCTCTGGGCAAGCAGATCAAAACAAAACTTCAACGAATCGGGCACTACTGCTGACAAAGCCCCTACATGCAAATTGATCTTCTTAACTTTCTTCAGCCGATGTTTCCGTCCCTCTTCCAAGACGATATTCAACAGACTCTGTGCAATCGACATTTCGTGCAAACGTCAAGTCGCTCCCCGTTTGAGTTTTAGAAGCTTAACATCCGAAACAGTTGAAGCCAATTAACATAAGGATTTTAGAGGGTCAAGTGAGCCCATGTGAATTGATTTATGTTTACTCAAGTTGACGAAAAACTGTTATTATTAAAAATGTTTTTGCCGTTTTGGGCCACTCCGCCCCGGTACATTCCATATTCGCCGGGGAGGGCGATCGGGAGCAAGTCTAAATGAAAATCGCGGAAGACCAAGCTTTTAGGACCCGCCTGATTGCCATCGGCTGCTCATTGCTAGTGGGCACCGTCTTGATGGCTTTGAAATTCTATGTCTACTCCATCACGAACTCCTCGGCTATCCTTTCGGATGCGCTCGAATCGATCATCAATGTGGTTGCCAGTGCTTTCGCACTAGGCAGCATCATCTTGGCAGCCAAACCGCCCGACCCGACTCATCCATACGGACACGGCAAAATTGAATATTTCTCGGCCGGCTTTGAAGGAGCACTGATTGTATTCGCTGCTGCCGGGATCGTCTGGACAGCCGTGCCGCAGATCCTCTCGCCTCACGAGCTACCCCACCTGCAGAGCGGACTGTTGATTCTTCTGGCCACCAGTGCGGCCAATCTGGTGTTAGGGATCTGTTTGGTGCGCGTTGGGAAGACCACTCATTCACTGATCCTAACGGCTGACGGGAAGCACGTCTTAACCGATGTATACACATCCGCCGGAGTTCTAGCCGGGCTTTACATGGTTCATTTGACCGATTGGTATTGGTTGGACGGCGCAATAGCACTGCTCGTGGCACTCAATATTCTCATCATCGGCTTCAAGTTGATACGTGCATCCTTCGCCGGCCTCATGGACGCTTCCGATCCCGAATTGGTGCGGGAGATTTCGGAATTGCTCACGCGACAACGCAAAAGTACCTGGATTGATATTCACCGACTGCGTGCAATCCGTTCGGGAATTCGGATTCATCTCGATTTTCACATGATTTTGCCGCGTGATCTCACATTGGAGGAAGCGCACAACGAAGTCATGCAGCTGCAGCAGGTAATCAATCATTATCTCAATGGAAAGGCGGACATTCTTATCCATGCCGAGCCCTGCATTGATCCCGAATGTCCCGTCTGCGGCTATGATCGTTGTGGGATCCGGCAGGAGCCCACCCGGCACCAGCCCCTCTGGCACCCTGATGTACTGATTGCTGAATCGGCAGAGGACACGGAACTGGATTCACGCAGAACCTCGGCAGCCGACAAAGAGGAATAGGGTTCCCTGTCCTTTTTGCTTGCTGTTTGGTCGATGCCATGCTACCTGAAATTCGTTCGATCACTCACGCTAAGACTCGATTCGGCTTTGGCGCACCGGCACACCTTGGCAATTCCTCGCTCGCTTTACCGACAGTCAGCGGTCCAATCGCGCTCAGAATGATTAAGGATACAGTTCTTGCTGATGCGGTACCGGTTCAATGCATCCATTTGCGATCTCATGGAGAGAAACCTGCCATCCAGCGGCTCTCTTGATTTCAACTGATTCTGCTAGGAGCTTGTCCGAGAATGCCTCTTTTGTCATTTCGAACGGAGCGTAGCGTAGTGAGAAATCTGCAAAATCAGCCACTTGCAGGCACAAGATTACTCGCCTTCGGCTCGAAATGACAGTTCTCGGACAAGCTCCTAGCCACGGGATTGAGCGCCACTGCGAGAAGGCTCGGTCGGTGAGTGAATGGTGTATGGATAATTGTCAAGTATCCTTTCCTGCTAACTTGAGATTAGCGACGGAGGTGAATGATGCGGATTGTAATTGTCGGTCAGGCTGCGTTCGGAGCAAGAACTTTGGAAGCATTGCTGGAACACGGCGAAAACGTCGTTGCGGCTTACACCCCTCCCGATGGGCCAAAGGGGCGAATCGACCCGTTAAAAGAAGCTGCACAGGCCAAAGGAATTAAGGTTTTTCAGCCAGTCTCCTACAAAGACGACCGGGTTTTCGATGGATACAAGGCACTGACGCCGGACCTCACAATACTCGCTTTCGTAACTGACATCATTCCGGCTGAGTTTTTCGAAGCTGCTGTCAACGGCGCGATCTGCTACCATCCTTCCATTCTGCCGAGGCACAGGGGTGCCAGTGCCATCAATTGGGCCGTCATTATGGGAGACACCAAGACGGGCTTAACCATCTTCTGGCCGGATGGAGGCATTGATACCGGACCGATTCTTTTGCAGAAGGAGATCGATATTGGTCCCGACGATACCACCGGTTCTCTCTATTTCAATCATCTGTTCCCGATGGGGATAGAGGCTGTCGTTGAATCAGTGGCACTCATAAAGGATGGTAAGGCGGCAAGAATTGCTCAAGATGAATCGAAGGCCACCTATGAGCCTCCTTGCGACGACCGAGTGGCAGCAATCGATTGGGAAAAACCGCCGCAGCAAATCTATAATCTGATACGTGGTTGCGATCCACAACCCGGCGCCTACGGCTATTGGCAGGGAGACAAAGTTCGATTTTACGGAGCCAAATTATTGCAGGATCAGATCGATCAAAAACCGGGAACAGTTGTTGGTATCGATCAGCAGGGAATTCATTTGGCGCTATCGGAAGGCAGATTGGTAGCGGGCAAGGTGAGATCGTCCAAAACGGCCAAGCTATCGGGAATTGAATTTGCGGAACAACAAGGCCTGAAGATAAGCGATCGGCTGACTGGCAAGCCTTGACCGTCCGGCTTATGCATTGCCGCAGCAGGGCAAAAGAGGCGAAAACCTGCTCAGGATGTGTAGAGCACTCTCGTGAACCACGGTTGGGCGGCGGGTGATGGCCTGCCGCTCTGATTTATTGAACCGATTGGATTGAGAGCTCGCCAGATATCCACACCTCCAACTTGGCAGGATTTCTTGTAAAAGCAGTCAAATGTTCCAGGAAATCTTCACGAGGTATTTCACGAGCTCCGAGAGTCATGAGATGATGTGTTGTAACCTGACAATCGATCAATTTAAACTGCCATTGCCGGAGCAAATTTACCAGATATACCAAAGCCACCTTAGAGGCATCGGTTCTCGCTGCAAACATCGATTCACCAAAAAAGACCCTGCCGAGAGCCACTCCATACAGCCCTCCCACCAGCTCGCCCTGGTACCAGCTTTCCACGGAATGGGCATAGCCTAACCGATGCAACAGACAATAGGCGTCGATCATTTCCGGAACGAGCCAGGTTCCTTCTCCCTGTTTCCTACGCACTTCAGCACATTGCAGGATGACGTTGCGAAAAGCTTTGTCAATAGTGACCCTGAATATGTTCTTTTTTATGACACGCTGCAGGCTCTTGGCTATCTTCAATTCCTGAGGAAACAGGACAAGGCGCGGATCAGGTGACCACCACAGGATGGGCGTGTGCTCGGAATACCACGGAAATATCCCCTGTCGATAGGCAAGCAGGAGGCGCTCAGGGGAGAGATCGCCTCCAATGGCCAGAAGGCCGTCTGGCTCTGCGTAGTGGCAAGGGGGAAAAAGAAGCGCGTTAGTCAGTCGAAAAACCGGCATGTTCTGCGAGCCGTGTCTTTACACCTCTAGAAAGGTAAAATTGAGATTCTGGCTGGTTCTAGTATTTTCTCCCTGCTGTTCGAGATTGTCGGAGCGATCAATCTGCACGCGGCCGCCACGCTGCAATCGCCCAAACAGTATTTCGTCAGCCAGAACGTCCTTGATCTCCGTTTGAATGAGTCTCGCCAGCGGTCGTGCACCAAAAGCCGGATCGTATCCGTTTTCAGCCAGCCATAGGCGCGCCGAAGAGGTCAGCTCGAAGCTGATCTTCTTTTCTGAAAGCTGATCTTCAAGTTCGGCTATGAACTTGGCTACGATCAACTCCATAATCTCCATATTAAGACCGTTAAAAGGCACAATTCCATCCAGGCGATTTCTGAATTCCGGGCTGAACAGTTTCTCAACGGCCTTGATGCCTTTCGCCGTTTTGTTTTCGCTTTCCTGGTTGCCAAACCCGATCGATGGACTGCTCATTTCCCGTGCGCCGGCATTGGAGGTCATCAGCAGGATCACATTGCGAAAATCTGCTTTCTTGCCGTTGTTATCGGTAAGAGTAGCATGATCCATGACCTGCAGCAAAATGCCGAAGAGATCCGGATGAGCCTTTTCAATCTCGTCCATGAGCAAGACACTGTAAGGATTCTTGCGAATGGCGTCGGTTAAAAGCCCACCCTGATCAAAGCCAATGTAGCCGGGAGGCGCTCCGATCAATCTTGCCACCGTGTGCTTTTCCATGTATTCACTCATATCAAAGCGCAAGAAGTTAACACCGAGCACATTCGCCAGCTGCAGTGCCACTTCGGTTTTGCCCACTCCGGTCGGTCCGATCATCAAAAACGACCCAATCGGCTTGGTTGGAATACGCAGACCGGCGCGAGAGCGCTTGATAGCTTTGCCCAGCATCTCGATAGCCGTACTCTGCCCGAAAACGCGGCTTTTGAGCTCATCTTCAAGATGTTGGAGTCGCAACTGATCGCTCGACGATACACTGCGCGCCGGGATTTTTGCCATCCGCGCCACAACCTGCTCTATATCCTTGGGCTTCACTACTCGCCTGATGCGTCGGTCTTTTCGAAGTCGCAAGCTGGCAGCGGTTTCATCGATTACGTCGATCGCTTTATCAGGAAGATAGCGGTCGTTGATGTGGCGAGCCGAGAGCTCTGCGGCCGTTTTCAGTGCAGCATCGGTGTAGCGGATCTCATGATGTTCTTCATAATAGGATTTCAAGCCTTGCAGAATCTGATATGATTCCTCCACTGAAGCTTCGCGAATTTCCACCTTCTGGAAGCGTCTACTCAGAGCTCGGTCCTTTTCAAAATGGTTCTTGTATTCTTCGTAGGTCGTAGATCCGATGCACCTGATTCCGCCGCTGACCAATACAGGTTTGAGAATGTTGGAGGCATCCATTGAGCTGCCGCTTGTAGCGCCGGCTCCTACGACGGTATGGATCTCATCGATGAAGAGGATAGCACCCGGTTTCCTTTTCAGCTCTTGAATCACCCCTTTGAGCCGTGCTTCGAAATCTCCTCGGAATTTGGTGCCGGCCAACAACGCTCCCATGTCCAAAGCATATATTTCCACATCTTCGAACGATGGCGGGACTTCATGGAGATGAATCTTTCGGGCCAAACCTTCGGCAATGGCGGTCTTACCAACACCGGGATCACCGACGAAAATCGGATTGTTTTTGGTGCGCCTGCCCAATATTTGCAGAGTCCTCAGAATTTCATCTTCGCGGCCGATGAGCGGGTCGATCAAACCTTCCGCTGCTCGATCAACCAAGTTAACGGTAAAGCTCTCCAAGGCACTTGCTTTTCGTGTCTCCTGCTTGGTGCCCGGCGACGGAGCCAGTGTGGGTTTATCGTTGGTGACTTCGGATTCGTCGGCCTTGGAGATGCCGTGAGAAATATAACTCAGCACATCGAGGCGCGTGACATTCTGACTTTTGAGGAAATAGACGGCGTATGAGTGTTCCTCATAAAACATTGCGGCAAGGATATCTCCCGCATCGATTTCTTTCTTTTCAGCTCCCTGGACGTGCATGATTGCTCTTTGCAGCACTCTTTGGACGCTCATGGTCTGGATAGGATCCTGGTCGGTTCCTTCAGGAAGAACTTCGACACGCTCTTGAAAGAATTTCTCCAAGCGGGCCTTCAGATCCTCAAGATCCGCACCACAGTGGTAGAGTATGCGTCTTCCGGTCGTGTCATGAAGCATTGCGTACAAGACATGCTCCAGGGTGAAAAACTCATGACGCCGGACTTTGGCTTCTTTGATTGCCGCTGCAAATGTGACTTCCAACTCTCTATTGATCATTTATGCTTCTTCCATAGTGCATTGTAACGGAAATCCATTCTTTCTTGCCAGATGATGCACCAATTCAACTTTGGTTTCTGCCAATTCAACGGTATATATCCCGCAGACGCCGACACCGTTTCGATGCACCATCAACATGATGCGAGTAGCCTCTGCGGGCGATTTGTAAAAAACCTTTTGCAGGATTTCCACCACAAATTCCATAGTGGTATAATCGTCGTTGTGAAGCAACACCTTGTACAATGGGGGCTCTTCCAGCTCTTCTTCGACTCC
>Ga0068714_10004779_pt1 | contig 14871 bp, 9 predicted proteins | sample MTBNYHSulfiMetaG_FD_62988 | JGI IMG/M metagenome (GOLD analysis project Ga0068714, IMG submission 62988) | Enrichment culture microbial communities from rom New York Harbor, USA that are MTBE-degrading - MTBE-NYH (New York Harbor Sulfidogenic)... | ecosystem: Environmental > Aquatic > Marine >... | reverse complement strand
TCGGGGCCACCAGGGGGGGGCTGACCATGGCCACCGTCCTGGCCTGCGCCTCCTTCGCGGCCATGAGCGGATCGACCACCGCCACCGCCGCGGCCATGGGGGCGGTGGCCCTGCCGGAGATGAAACGCTACCGCTACAGCGACTCCCTGGCCACCGGCTGCGTGGCCGCGGCGGGCACCCTGGGCATCCTCATTCCCCCCAGCACCATCTTCATCATCTACGGGCTGATGACCCAGGAATCCATCGGCAAGCTCTTTGTGGCCGGCATCCTGCCCGGGGCGTTGATCACGGTCATGTTTATCATAACCGTGGCCGTCGTCTGCTGGCGCAACCCCGAGATCGCCCCGCCCGGCGAACCGTCCAGCCTGGCTGAAAAGGCAAGGTCCCTGACCGGATTTTTCGACGCCCTGCTCCTGTTCCTGCTGATCATCGGCGGTCTGCTCCTGGGCTGGTTCGGACCCACGGCCGCTGGCGGGATCGGCGCCCTGGGCACCCTTCTGCTGGGGCTGGCCCGGCGGAGCCTGGGCTGGAAGGGGTTCGTGGACTCGCTCCACAACGGGCTGATGTCGGCCTGCATGATCTTGTTCATCATCGCCGGGGCCACGGTCTTCGGCAAGTTCATGACCCTTTCGGATATTCCCTCCACCCTGGCCCAGGCCCTGGCCGGCCTGCAGGTGTCGAGGTGGGTGATCATCCTCCTGGTCTGCGCCGGGTACATGGTCGGCGGCTGCTTCATGGACTCCCTGCCCCTGATCGTCCTGACCGTGCCCATCGTCTTCCCGACCATTCTGGCCTACAACTTCGACCCCATCTGGTTCGGGGTGATAATCGTCCTGGTCACCGAGATGGGGGTCATAACCCCGCCGGTGGGGGTCAACGTCTACGTCATCAAGGGCATCGCCCCGGAGGTGCCCATCGAGAAAATCTTCAAGGGCATTCTGCCCTTCTTCCTGGCCTTGCTGATCAGCCTGTTTATCCTGGTCATCTTTCCCGGCATATCCACCTTCCTGCCCGGGCTGATCACCTACTGAGGATGGATGAACCCAGGGTGCAGGCTGCCCGGCCGGAAACCTTCCACCCAAGCGAGGCAGTTGTGAGCGATGACTGATCGGGAAAAAGCGGAGTACATGAACTACGGCCATTTCGAGGGAATGAACTTTCCCCAGCTTCTGGATTATCAGGCCGAGCACAACCCCGACAAGGTCTGGCTGGTTCATGGAGCCCAGAGGTACACCTTTAAGCAGTTCTCGGAGATGACCGACCACCTGGCGGCGGCTTTACTGAAGGCCGGTCTCGAGCCGGGCGAGCCGTGCGGGCTTTTGTATCCCAACAACGTCGATTATCTTCTCTTCCAGTTCGCCATTCTGAAGACGGGGGCGGTCCTCATCCCCCTCAACACCCGCTACCGGGCCCATGAGCTCCAGTTCATGCTCTCCTTTGCCGGGGCCAGGTTCCTCTTCACCGTGGATAAGTATCTCAAGGCGGACTTCACCAATGTCCTGGAGGAGATAAGGCCCGGCGTGCCGACCCTGGAGAGGATCTTCATGGCCGGCCGGGTTTCCGCGGGGATGGCCGACGCGGCCGAGCTGACCGGGTACCGGGCCAGCCGGGAGGAGCTGGCCGCCTTGATGGCCGCCCCGGTCTCCGACGGGGCGGCGGCGACCATGCTCTTCACCTCCGGCACCACCAGCCAACCCAAGGGGGTCATCATGTCCCACCGGGCCCGGGTCTGGTGCGGGCTGCGGATCTGTGAGCGGCTGCGCATAACCAGCCGGGACGCCTTGCTCAACCCCCTCCCGTTCTGCCATGAGTTCGGCGGGTTCACCATCGTCTCCCACGCCCTCATCGGCGGCTGCAAGATGGTCATCATGGAGGTTTTCAACCCCGAGGAGGCGCTGCAGGCCATTGAGCGGGAGAAGGTCTCGGTGATCTACGGGGTTCCGACCATGTTCACCTACATGCTCAACTCGCCGGCCTACCCCAGGACCGATGTCTCGTCGCTCAGAACAGGCTACATGTCGGGAGCGACCTGTCCCCTGGAGCTGGTGAAGCAGGTCCAGAACGACATGGGCTGCAATATCGCCGTGGCCTACGGTTTGTCCGAGGCCCCCTCCCACACCATCAGCGAGTATGAGGACTCGGCCGAGGTCAAGGCCAGCACCGTGGGCAAGCCCATTCGCGGGGCGGCGGTGAAGATAGTCGACGACGAGCGGCGGGAGGTCCCCCTGGGCCAGGCCGGCGAGATCGTGGTCCGGGGCGGAAACGTCATGATAGAGTACTTCAAAAGACCCCAGGTCACGGCCGAGACGCTGACACCTAAGGGCTGGCTCTACACCGGCGATCTGGGGGCGGTGGACAAAAACGACTACCTCACCTTTCTGGGTCGCAAGAGAGAGGTGATAGTCACCGGGGGCTATAATGTCTTTCCCATGGAGGTGGAGGAGGTTCTCTACAAGCTGCCCTACGTGGCCCACGCCGCGGTCATCGGCCTGCCCGACAGGTCCAAGGGGGAGAGGGTGGTGGCCTGCCTGGTTCTGAAGGAGGGCCAGTCGGCCGGCGAGTCCGAGATCATCGAGTTCTGCCGTCGGCAGATCGCCAACTACAAGCTGCCCAGCCAGGTGGTCTTTCTGGACGACATGCCCCTGACCACCAGCGGGAAGATCAAGAAAAGGGACCTGCCAGCAAAATTGGAGGAGATAGAGTGAACTTTGAGACCATAACCTACCAGGTCAAGGATACCATCGGGTACCTGACCTTAAGCGTGCCCCAAAAACTCAACGCCCACACCCATCAGATGCGTCGCGAGCTGCTCCACTTCTGGCGGGAGAGGCAGAACGACGAGGAAAACTGCCGGGTGATCATCATGACCGGCGAGGGACGGGCCTTTTGCTCCGGTTCCGATATCGACGAGATGGACGACGAGTATCGCCCCTTTTATAAGCGCGACGCCGAGGAGCTGTTCCGCTTTCAGGACCAGATCGCCGAGGTGGTCCTCCTCATGCGCCGGGCCCCGCAGCCGATCATCGCCGCGGTGCGGGGGCCGGCGGCCGGAGGGGGGATGTCCTTCGCCCTGGCGGCCGACATCCGCCTGGCCGACCCCACGGCCAAGTTCATCGCCTCTTACATAAATATCGGCCTCACCGCGGCCGACATGGGCAGCTCCTTTCACCTGCCCCGGGAGGTGAACCTGGGCTTTGCGGCCGAGTACCTATACACCGGCGAGCCCATCACCGCCCAGATCGCCCAGAGGATAGGGCTGATCAACTACCTTCTGGAGCCGGATGAACTCCTGCCTAAGGCCGAGGAGCTGGCCCGGAAGATGATCGAAAAGTCGATCCTGGGCCTCAGGCTGACCAAGGAGGCCCTTAACCAGAACATCGGCGGGGTGGGGCTGCAGTCGGCCCTGTACCTGGAAAACCGCAACCAGGTGATCTGTCTGGCGGCCAAACCCATCAAGAACCCCTTTTGGGAAAAGAAGAAAAAGAAGCCCCGGTAGTGACCGGGCCGGCTTGAGGGTCAAGACCGGCCGGCGGGCCGGACCTTTACCCGGCCAAAAAAGCCGGGGGTGAGAACGGCGGAGACCGAAAGGGCGAATCAGATGGGCGTTATGTTCCCCGAGCTATTCCGAGAGATCAGCCTCGGCCCGGTCAGGCTCAAGAACCGGATAGCCATGGCCCCCATGGGCACCGGGGGGCTGACCCTGGACGACGGCAGCCTGAGCCAGCGCTGTATCGACTACTACCTGGAGCGGGCCAGGGGCGGGACCGGCCTTATCATCAGCGGCTGCACCAGGTCGGAGAACCGGGTGGAACGAATCCCGATCCACATCCCCCCCGGGCCCGAGGCCCTGGCCTCCTACGCCGAGCTGGCCGAGGGGGTTCACAGCCATGGCGCCCGGATCTTCGTCCAGCTCACGGCCGGCTTCGGCCGGGTCCTGGGGGGGCGGATGATCCCCGGGATGGGCTCGCCCGTCTCGGCCAGCGCCACCCCCGCCTTCTGGAAGCCGGAGGTGGTCACCCGGGCCCTGGAAACCGCCGAGGTGGAGGAGATAGCCCGCTCCTTCGGCCGCTCGGCCCGGATCCTGGCCCGGGCCGGCATCGACGGCATCCATCTTCACGGGCACGAGGGCTATCTCTTCGACCAGTTCGCCACCGCCTTTTGGAACCAGCGGACGGACAGGTACGGCGGCAGCCTGGAAAACCGCCTCCGCCTGGCCACCGAGGCCATCGCCGCCATTAAAGATGCGGCCGGCCCCAATTTCCCGGTCATCTTTCAGATCGGCCTGAAACACTACATTACGGCCGCAGGCAACGGATCGGCAAAGGGGATCCTGCCCGGTCATGAGGCTGACGAGGCGGGCCGGGACCTGGAGGAGGGGCTGGCAGCCCTCAAGCTGCTGGAGGCGGCCGGGGCCGACGCCTTCCACGTCGACGCGGGCTGCTACGAGAGCTGGTACTGGGCCCATCCGCCCGGATACCAGCCCCGGGGCTGCATGCTGGAGATGGCCCGCCGGGCCAAGGAGACGGTCTCCGTGCCCGTAATCGCGGTGGGCAGGCTGGACGATCCCCAGGTGGCCGAAAGGGCCCTGGCCGAGGGCATGGCGGACATGATCTCCCTGGGCCGGGCCTTGCTGGCCGATCCCTCCTGGCCCCTCAAGGTCCGGGAGGGCGCCGTGGAGGAGATCAGACCCTGCATCGGCTGCCAGTACTGCCTGCTGCGGATGATGCGGGACGGCAAGCCGTTGTCCTGCGCGGTCAACCCCCTGGTGGGCCGGGAACGGCTGTACCCCGTTGAACCGGCCAGAATAAGCCGCCGGATAACGGTTATCGGGGGCGGAGTGGCCGGCATGGAGGCCGCCCGGGTGGCCCGGCTGCGGGGTCATGAGGTGAGCCTCTACGAGAAGACCGAGGCCCTGGGAGGTCATCTCAAGGCCGCCGCGGCCCCTGATTTCAAGGTCGATCTGAAACGCCTGGTGGACTGGTACCGGAACCAGCTCCAGGCCCTGGGGGTCCGGGTCCATCTCAATCGGCCGGCCGACCCGGCCCTGGTGGCCGAGTCCTCGCCCGAGGCGGTGGTCATGGCCACCGGCTCCCGGCCCCTCCTCCCCGAGATACCGGGCCTCGATCCCAGGAGGATGGTCTCCTGCATCGAGGTCCTGGCCGGCCGCCGGGAGGTGGGCCGGAGGGTGGTGGTCCTGGGGGGCGGCCTGGTGGGCTGCGAGACCGCCCTCTGGCTGGCCCGGGATGGCAAGGAGGTAACCATCGTCGAAGCCCTGGAGAAGATCGACCTGGGAATCTTCAAGGCCAATGAGATGATGCTCCTGGAGATGCTGGAGGCGGAGGGGGTGAGGATCATCGCCGGCGCCTCAGTGGCCGAGGCGACCCCGGAGGGGGAGCTGCTCCTGTCCGGCCGGGAGGAGGGCCGGAAGCTGAGCTGCGATGACCTGATAGTCGCCATCGGCCTGGAACCGGTGCGGGAGCTCTACGAGGACCTGGAGAGGACCGTCCCCGAGTTTTACAACCTGGGCGACAGCTTCAGCCCGCAAAAGGTCAAGGAGGCCATCTGGAGCGCTTTCTTCGCGGCCCGGACCATGGGCGACCGTTAACCTAGAAATAAGCCGTGGAGTATCAGGACCTTATCTTCCAAAGGTCAGGGTCGATAGGATTATTGACCCTCAACCGGCCTGAAAAGCTGAACTCTCTGACCAGGCGGATGTTCTCCGAGCTGAGCCATTTTTGGCAGACCCGGGGCGAGGACCCGGACTGCCGGGTGATTATCGTCGCCGGGGCCGGAAGGGCCTTTTGCGCCGGGGCCGACATCGCCGAGATGGAGGAGACTCCCCACCCCCTGCCGGAAGGCGCGGCCGAGGAGATGGTCAGGAGGGAGAGCCGGATCCACGACATCGTCCTTTTCATGCGCCGCTGCCCCCAGCCGCTCATCGCCGCTGTCCACGGCTGGGCGGCCGGAGGGGGGTTCAGTCTGGCCATGGCCTGCGACCTGCGGGTCATGGACGTCACGGCCAAGCTGGCGGCCTCCTTTATCAACGTGGGGCTGAGCGGCGGGGACATGGGCTCCAGCTTCAACCTGCCCCGGCAGACGTCCCTGGGTCTGAGCATTGAAGCCCTGATGACCGGAGAGCCGATTCCGGCGGACCGGGCCGGGAGAATGGGCCTGGCCAACCACGTGGTTCCCCAAGACCGGCACCTGGCCAAGGCCAGGGAGATAGCCGAGAAGATCGCCCGCCGGCCCCTGCCCCTGCTGGCCGAAATCAAGCGGGCCTTGATGGCTTAGCCCGGATTTTTCATGAGCCGATTTGGCCGCACCTGCCGCCTCCAAGTGACTCTCGCCAGGGGATGACTCAAGCTTCCAAGTCCCGCGCCTAACCCGGATATTTCATGAAGAACGCCAAAGATGAAGGTAAATTAGTAAATATTTAGAGTAGATACATCGAGTTAGAAGCTATTTTCCGTGGTAACAGTTTGTAACCTTTGCCAGGTGGGGAATCTTTGGCGGTCTTCACCCTGCAGGCGAGTCGATTTGGCCGCATCTGCTGCGTTGCGTGACACTCGGCATAGGGCGAATATAGCCTCGTGCCCCGCGCCTTGCATCTGCGGCCAACTCGACTCGTGAAATATCCGGGCTAACTTCCGCGATTGGCTCAATTCGCGGAACTTCCGGGTCAGCCAACCCGGGCTGTAACCTTTTTTCAGGGAAGGGCCCGCCTGGGGGCCCTTGTCGGGGTGGCGGCAACGCCTCAGCCTGGCTTGAGGCCGGCTCGAGATCGTTGGAGTCGGTGAATCAGTATTTCCCGGCCTCATAGGCCGTTTGGTAAGCGGCGATAATGTTCTCGGCCGGGGCGCCCTCGGTGATGTTGTGGACGCTGGCGAAGACGTAGCCGCCCCCCGGGGCCATGATCTCCAGGTTGCGCCGGACCTCCTCGGCCACCTCCCGGGCCGAGCCGAAGGGCAGGGTGGTCTGGGTGTTGAACCCGCCCCCCCAGAAGGTCACCTCCCGGCCGAACTCCTTCTTCAGCCCGGCCAGGTCCATGTCCCTGGCCGAGAACTGGACCGGGTTGAGGATGTCCACCCCGATCTCGATCAGATCGCCGATGATGGGCCGGATGGAGCCGTCGGAGTGGAGGAGCAGGAAGCCGTCCCAGGTGGACTTGATGTGCCGGTACAGCCTGGCCTGAAAGGGCTTGACCCTCTTCCGGTAGAGCTCCGGGCTCATCCACAGGGCCGACTGCATCCCCAGGTCGTCGCAGATGACCACCACGTCGAGATATTTGCCCAGGTGGGCGTTGTAGTGGTCAAAGGCCCGGATGTGGGCCTCGGCCAGCCTCTCCAGGATGGCCTCGGCCAGGGCCGGGTGGCCCAAAAGATCCATCATGAACCGGTCCCAGCCCCTGAGGTACTGGGCCGCCTGGAAGATGTGGCCGATAAACCCGCCCACCAGGAGCTTGTCCGTGGTCCGGCGGAGCCGCTCCGCCTCTTGGGCGACCTCATCCAGGGGCAGGTCCCAGTAGCCCGGCCGGTCGAAGCTGTCGATGTCGGCCTTGGCCCGGTCGATCTGGGAGGGGTCGGAGATGCCTTCCAGGGGGTGGACCACCCGGTCGAAGAAGAACCCGCCCCGGGGCATGACGTAGTAGTCCCGGCCCTGGGCGTCGACCAGGGCCTTAGATCCGTCGGCCCGCTCCCGGGGCCGGAACCGGTCCGGGTAGAGGACCGGCGAGCCGTCATAGGCCGAGCCCTCCCGCCACTGCCGGGGGAGCTTGGGCAGGAGGAGGGTGTCGCCGTGGAAGGCCCGGTTCAGCTCCTCCCCGACCGCCACCCGCTGGCCCACGGGGTTGGACATCCGGATGGGGCCGGGGTCGAGGCCTAAGGCCCGGCAGGTCCGGCAATAGGGGCCGACCATGATGGTCGAGACGTCGGTTCCGCCGAAGTCGATGGGCACCCGGTCCGGCTCCTGGTGCCTGAGGGCGGTCAGTACCCGCTCCCGGGAAGTCATCCCTTGATCCTCCTCGGTATATAGGGAAAGGCCGGCGGCCCGGCCTCGGGCAATGGCTCGGTGGCCCGGTCTCCCAGCCCTTGATTCCAGGGAGTCCCGGGCGGTCCGACTACTATAGCCTGGAACCACCCCGCATCGTCATTTTCAAATTGTCGATGGGTCGTCCCAGGCCCTAAGATTTAAATAATTTTGGGAACGGACCTCAGAATAATACTAAAAAAGTCGTCACTGTCTACGTTCGGGCTGGTTATATGGTTGAACAAGATTATTAACCTCTACCCTGTAGGCCATGGCCATAGCACGGGATCGGTTGATCGATCGTTTACAATCCTTGATAGATTTATGATTTGGTCAATCGAACGAGGCCTTTTTCTAGTTTCCAAAAAAAGTTTAATCGGTCGACAATAAATCATTAAATTTCCGTAAGATACAAAGGTATGGTTGTTTTGGTATTGAGGTTTCCGCTTTACCACTGAAAAGAAGTATCGCCCATGAAGAGCCAAGAATCAGTATTATTAAGTAGTTGACAACTAGCACGGCCCTTCATTAGACTGATCACAGATTATTATCTCTGAGGAAGAGAGTAAGCGCGGAATAAGTGAATTTCCCTTGTTAATGACGTAATCATTGCTGGACAGGAGATTATTTATGGATTTCGCAGATCAGATTAGGCAGCTTGCGAAAACATTCGAAAACAAAAAAGAAGGATTAGAAACTGAAGAGGCCACAAAACAAGCGTTAATATTGCCTTTATTGCAAGCACTTGGTTATAATATTTTTGATACCGGAGAAGTTAATCCTGAGTATAATGCTGATATTGGGACCAAAAAGGGTGAAAAAGTTGATTATGCTATTATTTTAGATAATAAACCAGTTATTCTTGTCGAAGCTAAATGTTGCGGTGAAGACTTAAAGCGTCACAATAGCCAAATTTATAGGTATTTTGCTCCAAGTAAGGCACGATTTGCTGTACTAACCGATGGAATTACTTACCAATTTTATTCAGATATTGATGAAACAAATGTTATGGATAAATATCCATATTTTACAATAAACATAACATCATCTATTAGTGATACTGAAATAGAAGAGTTAAGGAAATTTCATAAAGATAATTTTAATGCAATAAAAATTGCAAAAGCTGCTCAAAGATTAAAATATGTTGGTAAATTAAAAAATTATTTAACAGATCAAATAGTTGAACCAAATAATGAATTTGCTAAATTTTTTATTAAAAAAATATATGATGGATCACTAACAAAAAAAGTTATAGATAAACTAAAGCCGGTGGTTGTAGAATCTTTTAGCGAATATATTAATGAAGTTGTAAGAGAAAAATATGAAAGAGCTTTGGCGCCAAATCCTGCTCCAGATGAACCTGTTTTAGAAAATGATGGAGTAGATGATGGGATTATTACTACAAATGAAGAGATAGAAAGTTATCAAATAGTGCGTGCTATTTTACGCTCAAAAATACCTGCCGATCAAATAGGGTGTAAAGATTATAAGTCTCATTTTTCTATTTTATATGAAGATCATCCATGGAAATGGATATGCCGTTTTAGATTTCAGAAAAAAAGAAAAACCGTTGATCTGCGAGATAGTGATGGTGGCGAAATAAAATTAACTATCGAACGGCTCGATGATTTATTCAATCTATCAAGTCAATTACATGAATCGCTGGGTTATGTCCTCAAAAGTAGCCAAAGCGAAGACCAGAAAAATAATTAAATTACTCCTATAAAGTCTAATATTTCACCGCTTGCGGTGGGGTGGTTTACTGTTTGCGCTTTCACTGCAATCCAGGAAGCCTACCTCGAGGGGTGAGATGATCCCTCCAAGGCCCATGTTAACCCATCCCCTCACTTCGGAACCGATTGAAGGCTCCGGTTCTCCCTGACCTATCTCCTCCCCAACAACCCCCTTGACATGCCCCGGCCTTTATTGCTATTGGTCAGACCACGGACCACTGGTCCTCGGGTCTCCATACCGCGATAACCCAGCTCGGACAGCCCCGGAAGCCACGCCCCCAGGATGGGCCGGGGACGAGGATTTTGCCCAGGCGGCACGCTCCCACCAACTCCAGACCAAGGAGGCAGGCCATGAACTTGCCCAACCTCTTCAGCCCTATCTCCATCAACACCCTTAAGCTGCCCTCCCGGCTGGTCATGCCCCCCATGGCCACCAACTTCGCCACCCCCGAGGGGCTGGTGACCGACCAGCAGATCGCCTACTACCTGGCCCGGGCCAGGGGCGGGGTGGGCTACATCACCGTGGAGCACACCGGCATCCTCCCCCAGGGCAAGGCCAGCCCCAACATGCTTCTTCTCAGCAGCGACAAGCACGCCGAGGCCTTCCGCCGGCTTATCGGGGCGGTCCAGGGGGCCGGCTGCCGGATCGTGGTCCAGATCAACCACGCCGGCCGGCAGACCTCCTCGGCCGTCACCGGCCAGCCCATCGTGGGGCCCTCAGCCCTGGCCTGCCCCACCCGGGACGAGGTCCCCCTGGCCCTGGAGCCCGATCAGATCGCCGGGCTGGTGGAGGCCTACGCCCAGGCGGCCTCGCGGGTCAAGGAGGCCGGGGCCGACGGGGTGGAGATCCACATGGCCCACGGCTACCTGCTCTGCTCCTTCCTCTCTCCCTTTTCCAACAAGCGGACCGACGAGTACGGGGGGAACCTGGAGGGCCGGACCAGGTTCCCGGTAGAGGTCTTAAGGGCGGTGAGACAGACCGTGGGGGCGGACTTCCCGGTCATCTGCCGCTTAAGCGGGGACGAGTACGTGAAGGGAGGGTTGGAGGAGGCCGACGCCCGGCAAATCGCCCCGATCCTGGCCCGGGAGGGGGCCGACGCGCTGCATATCTCGGCCTGCAACGCCGCCTCCGGCTTTCTCAACCACCCGCCCTACTACGTGGAGGAGGGGGTCTTTCTCCACCTGGCCCGGGCGGTCAAGGAGGAGGTCGACCTCCCGGTCATCACCGTGGGCCGGATCCGGACCCCCCAGCTGGCCGAGGAGGCCCTGGCCCAGGGAAAGGCGGACCTGATCTCCATGGGCCGGGCCCTGATGGCCGACCCGGACCTGCCCCGCAAGGCCAGGGAGGGCCGCTTCGAGGAGATCACCCCTTGCGTCTCCTGCAACAACTGCATCAAGACCCTCCGGGTGGGCCAGGTCCGCTGCGCGGTCAATCCCCAGGTGGGGGCCGAGGCCCGCTTCCCCTTGGGCCCAAGCGAGCACCCCCGGAAGGTCTGGGTGATCGGGGGCGGTCCCGGGGGGCTCAAGGCGGCCGAGGTGGCCGCTCGCCGGGGCCACCAGGTGACCCTCTTCGAAAAAAGCGACCGGCTGGGGGGCAGGCTCCGGCTGGCGGCCGTTCCGCCCCACAAGGAGGTCTACGACCAGTTCCTGGATCAGCTCGAGCACGCGGCCCGGTCGGCCGGGGCGGAGCTGAAGACCGGGGTGGAGTTCATCCCAAAGATGCTGGAATCGGCCGGGGTCGGGGCGGTGATCCTGGCCACCGGGGCTAAGGCCAGCCTGACCGGGCCGCCCGGGCTTGAAAAGAGCGGGGCCCTGACCGTGGACCAGGCCCTGAGGGCCGATCCCCAGACCCTGGGGCCCAAGGTCCTGGTAATCGGCGGGGGAGGGGTGGGGGCCGAGACGGCCGACCACCTCTCCGAGGCGGGCCTGGAGGTCACCGTGGTGGAGATGCTGGGGGAGGTGGCCGCCGATCTGGTGGGCCATATGAAGCACTACCTCAACTTGAGGCTCCGGGCCAAGGGGGTCGAGCTGATCACCTCGGCCAAGGTGGTCGAGGTGGGCCCGGGGTTCGCGGTCATCCAGGAACCGACCGGCCAAAGGCGGCTGGAAGGGTTCGACTCGCTGGTCGCGGCCCTGGGGGCCCGGCCGGAGGCCGGCTTGGCGGAGAGCCTCCGGGCCAGGGGGGTGGAGCCGGCGGTGATCGGCGACGCCCGGGAACCCCGGGGCCTGCTGGAGGCCCTGGCCGAGGCCCAGGAAGCGGCGGCGGCAGTTTGAAACAGGCAGTTTCCAAGAAAGGAGGCGAGAAGCTTCGGGGTCCGAGGGTTGGCAATGAACGAACCGGTCCCGGTTTGGACCAGACGGCTTTAAGGGGGTTTTCAAAAGCAGGCCGTCTCCCCGAGCCCCGAAACGGGGAAGGAGGAGCGGGAAGGGGGTCTGTCAAGCCACGGGTTTTTGAACCTCACCATAAGCCCATGAGGAGGAAGGGGCCGGTCCCAGGCTGCCCCGAGTATTTCATGAGTCAATCTACTGCGTGGGCCATCTCCTGGCGGCGACGCTCGAGTTCGGCATTTTGGTCCTCGACATACGTTTCAGGTATGCCTGCGGGCCAAAATGCCTAACAACCGCGCGTCTCGCCGACGGATCCGGCCCCCTCGCGACGATCTCTCATGAAAGATTCGGGTAAAAAGGAGGAAAGGAAAGATGCGTGCATCCAAAGTCAAACCGGTGATCTTCGCGGGACTGGCCCTGGCGCTGCTTTTCGCCTTGATCGGCCCGGCCTTGGCCGCACCCAAGGTGGTCCATGTCTGGCACACCGAGACCAACGACGCCTCCCGCAAGGCCATCGCCAACATCGTCCAGAGGTTCGAGGCCGCCAACCCGGAGATCAAGATCGAGGCCGAGGCCCTGGCCTGGGGCGACCTGGAAGGCAAGATCATGGCCTCCCTGGCCGCGGGCTCGCCGCCGGAGCTGAGCCATGGCCAGCCCATCACCTGCGCCGCCCTCCAGGCCAAGGGCATGCTCCTGCCCCTGGATGACGTGGTCAAGGCCATCGGCGAGGACAACCTCTGGGACCAGATCAAGAAGGTGGGCAAGTTCGGAGACCACTACTACGGTCTGGTTCACGCCGCCGGCACCTCGCTGCTGATCTACCGCAAGGACCTGGCCGCCCCAAAGGGGCTCCAGAACCCCAAGACCTGGGACGATCTGCTCAAGGCGGCCAAGGAGCTGACCCTGGACACCGACGGAGACGGCAAGATAGACGTCTACGGGGTGACCATCCCCGGGGACAACCTCTTCCTCAACATCCTCATGGGTGAGCTGACCAAGGCCAACGGGGGGATCCTCTTCGACGAGCAGAACAAGCCCCACTTCACCGACCCGACTATGACTCAGACCCTGGAGTTCCTCAAGGAGCTGACCAAGTACCTCCCGCCGGGCTGGGAGGGCCACGGCTACCGGGAGACCTTCGCCAACATGTACGGCAAGAAAGCGGCCATGATGTTCCAGGGCTACGGCCGGGGGGCCAGCCTGATCGAGCAGTACGCCCCCGAGGGCTGGGCCAACACCGACCACTTCGACGTCTGGATCAAGCCCCACGGTCCCAGCGGGGACAAGCCCGCGGCCCAGGTGGACGAGGAGCCCTGGATGCTCTTCAAGGGCTGCAAGTACCCGGAGGAGGCCAAGAAGTTCCTGGAGTTCTTCTACCAGGACGACAACTACCTGGAGTACATCCAGTCGGTGCCGATCCACTTCTTCCCCATCACCAAGTCGCTCCGCCAGAACCCCAAGTACCTGGAAACCCCCATGATCAAGCGCTGGCAGGGCTGGCTGGAGGTCCAGCAGAACTACCTGGAGAACGACCTGGTCAAGCCGACCCTGGTCATCAACTGGGAGGACATGGCCGGCAAGCCCTACTTGATGGAGATCCTGGGCTCGGGCATCCTCAAGGACATGGTCATGGAGGTGACCAAGGAGAACGTTCCGCCGGCCGAGGCCGCGGCCAAGGCCCAGAAACGGGCCGAGGAGCTCCTGAAGATGAAGGGCTACGCCAAGTGGTAGGTTGATACAGGCGCGCATGGCGGAGGCTTGGCTGCCTCCGCCATGTCCGCAAGGTACTGAGGACGATCCAGACCGGCGTCCGGAGGGACCGGTCGCATGAGGGCAGGTCGGGGATGAAGTTCAGCCAGAAAACCGCGGGTTACGCCCTGGTCATGCCGGGCATCCTCCTCATCTGCACCCTCCTGGTCTACCCTGTGGCCTACGGGGTATACTTGAGCTTCTTCCACAAGCATTCCTTTTTCCCCGAGCAGCGGTTCGCGGGCCTCGGCAACTACCTCTACCTCCTGGGGGACGCCGACTTCTGGATGAGCCTCTGGTACGGGGTGGTCTACTCCTTGAGCACCATCGTCCTCCAGATCATCGTCGGGGTCCTGGCGGCCCTGGTCCTGAACGAAACCTTCAAGGGCCGGAACCTGGTCCGGGGCATCTCCCTCTTTCCCTACGTCATCCCCACGGTGGTGGCCATCATCCTCTGGAAATGGCTCCTCAACAACCAGTTCGGTTTTATCAACTACCTCCTGGTGGCCTTAGGTTTAGTCGGTGACCCGGTCAACTGGATGGGCCGGGACCACATCATGACCTCCCTGATCCTGATCAGCGTCTGGGAGTTCTTTCCCTTTGTGGTCTTGAGCGTCCTGGCCCGCCTCCAGACCATCCCCCCGGTCCTCTACGAGGCGGCCAAGGTGGACGGGGCCGGGCCCTGGGGACGGTTTTTCCACGTCACCCTGCCCCAGCTCCGCAACGTCCTCTTCGTGGTCATCCTCCTGCGGGGCATCTGGATGTTCACCAAGTTCGACACGGTCTGGCTCCTGACCCAGGGCGGGGGGGCCGAGAAGTACATCCGGACCCTGCCGGTCTACGCCTACATGCGGACCTTCACCTACTACCAGGCCGGCCTGGGCTCGGCCCTGGCGGTGGTCATGTTCGGGCTGCTGGTGGCCTCCACGACCGTCTACTTCAAGACCTTCAGAAGGGGGGAGGAGTAGGGATGGCCGGAAAGGGACCCTTGACCCCGCGCCGGCTGCTGATCTACCTGGCGGCCCTGGTTCTGGTG
>Ga0068714_10004778_pt1 | contig 14871 bp, 14 predicted proteins | sample MTBNYHSulfiMetaG_FD_62988 | JGI IMG/M metagenome (GOLD analysis project Ga0068714, IMG submission 62988) | Enrichment culture microbial communities from rom New York Harbor, USA that are MTBE-degrading - MTBE-NYH (New York Harbor Sulfidogenic)... | ecosystem: Environmental > Aquatic > Marine >... | reverse complement strand
CGGAAACGGCGGTTCTTCTCAAGAGCCGTAGAGGTCTTGGGCCTTCGGCCGGCCCGAAAAACGAAGTCGAATTTCAGGGAGTCGCGACAAAAGTCGCAGCGGAGGAAGTGCCTATGAAAAAGTGGTTCATCCTGTCTTTCCTTCTCCTTTTCGCAGTCACCGGGGCGGATGCGAGGACCAAGGCGACCAAGAAATCCGCCCAGTCCAGGGAGGAGGAACCGCCGTACCGGGCTTACCTCGTCGTGGAAGCATCCACCGGCAAAGTGCTTGAAGGCCGGCAGGCGCACCTGAAGTGGCCTCCGGCAAGCATCACAAAACTCATGGTCGCCCTTCTCGTGATGGAAAAGGTCTCCGCCGGAGAAGCGCGCCTTGATGACAGGGTGAGCGTTTCGGCGAAGGCGTCAAAGATGGGAGGGAGCCAGGTGTACCTCAAGGAGGGGGAAACCTTCAGCCTGGGCGATCTGATGAAGGCCATGCTGGTGGCCTCGGCCAACGACGCCGCGTATGCGATGGCGGAGTTCATCGCAGGGAGCGAGGAGCCCTTCATCCGCATGATGAATGACAAAGCGAAAGCTCTGGGCATGCTGGACTCGACGTTCCGGAGTGTTCATGGACTTCCTCCTTCCAAAGGCGAGGAGGAGGATATCACCTCTTGTCATGACCTGGCCCTTCTTTCTCGGGCGGTTTTGAACTATCCCAAGATCCTGGAGTGGACCTCCATCCGCCAGGACGCTTTCCGGGACGGCCTGTTCATTTTGAACAACCACAACAAGCTGCTCTTCAAGATGCCCGGCGCGGACGGCTTGAAAACGGGGTACTACAGAAAAGCCGGGTACAACGTGGTCGCCACGGCGGAAAAGAAGGATTTGAGGCTGATCGCCGTCATCCTGGGAAGCCCCACGGCCAAAACCAGAGACGCCGTCGCGGTCGAGAAACTGAACGCCAACTTCGCTCTTTACGAAATGGTGCAGGTGGTGAACAAAGGCGACCTTATCGAACGGGACGTCCTTCTGCCCCAGGGTGAGGTTCCCCAGATCAGAGGCATCGCAAGCCATGCCTTTGCTTACCCTGTTCCCTCGAAAAGCAGGCATCTCCTCACCAGCGAGATCCGCCTGCCTGAAGCGATGGAAGGGGAAATCAAGGAGAACCAGAAGCTGGGAGAAGTCGTGATCATGTTCGACAAGGAGGAGGTGGGGAAGGTGGATATCGTGGCGCCCAGAGCGGTGCCCAAAGCCGGATCCCTCACCATTCTTCGAAGAAAGCTCGGTTTGGGCTCGTGAAAGACGTGACCTTTCCTTGCCGGACGCGGTCTCGCAGGGTGTTGTGCTCTGCCCTTCTCTTCCCGTGCTTCCTGTTCTTCGTAGCGGCCTCGCCCCGGAGCGCCGCCGCCCAATCGTCCGACCCTCCCCGGGATTGGCAGCGCTTCGAGCACTTCGTGAGAGACGGCAGGGTCGGAACCCGGGAAGGGACGGCCCTGTTGGAGTCATGGTGCACCGGCCTCCAAAAGGCCTTCCCGCCCGAGGGTTACGGGAGCCGGATATGGTTTCCCCTGGCCGGCTACGGCATCGGCAACGTGGGCGGGTCCAACGGGGAAGGATACCGGCCCGACGGGTATCGGTTTCTCGACGGAAACGCCCACAAGGGTCACCCGGCCCAGGATATTTTTATTTTTGATGCAAACCAGGACGCCCTTGACGACACGACCGGGAATCACGCGAGGGTGCTGGCTTTGGCGGACGGCGTGGTCGTGTCGACCTTCGACGGCTGGGCGAACAGGAACGAGTTGAGGGGAGGCAACTACGTTTGGATCTATCACCCTGCCCGGAGAGTGCTCTCCTATTCCGCTCACCTGCAGGACATCCTGGTCAAGGTCGGCGAACACGTGAGAGGAGGGCAACAGATCGCCACCCTCGGCCGATCGGGCAAGAACGCCTCTCTCCCCAGATCCCCCACCCATCTTCACGTCATGCTTCTCGAGGTGGACGGCATGGGCCCCGTTGATCCTTTCCCTCTTCTCAAGGAAGGCTCCCAAAAGTTTCCTTGACACACCGGCGGACATGTCTTAAGGTCTCGAAAACCTGGAACTTGCCGATGAACCAGTCCGTCCTGAAAACGATCAACTTCTGCTTTCACCTCATCTGCGGTCTTGCCCTGGTGGCCCTGTCTTTTCATCACGCTTCCGCAAAGCAGGCAGCCCCCAAACGCTACACGTCTCCGCGAGACACGCAGGCTCCCCTCACGGACGAAGAGATCCGGGAGGAAATGAAAAAGTATCTCGGAGTCCGCTACAAGAGGGCCGGCGCGTCGCGGAAAGGCTTCGACTGCTCCGGTTTCGTGAAGGTGGTCTATCGCGAAATCTTCCAAGTGGACCTTCCCCACCAGTCTTCGCAGCAATCCCTTTCTTCCCACTTCGAAAGCGCCCCTCTCGATTCGCTTCAAACCGGCGACCTGGTCTTTTTCTCCACGAACCGCAAGACGCGGGCCATCAATCACGTGGGCGTTTATCTTTCAGACCGGAAATTCATTCACGCGGCGCGAAGCCAGGGAGTCGTCGTCTCGAACCTGGACGAGCCCTACTGGCGATCGAAAATCATTGCCGCCAAGCGGCTGGCGGGAAGGATTCCGGTTGAATCCGCGAAGACGGCCCTCGACATGGCCATGTCCTTGAACCCGCAGAGCGCCGTGACTTTTCACTACGAGACCAGGGAGATCCCCGTTTATTCGGCGTCTCTCTTCGAAAACGATTTGAGTCGCCTCTACGTCCAGGATCGCATTCATAACCTGGAGCTCGGTTATGCACAAACCGTCCATCCCCTCTTGACACCCCGCTTCAGCGTGTTCCGGGAATACCTCTCTTCTCAAGGCGATGAAACGTGGCTGATGGGCCGCCCCATCCCCGACAGCCCCGGGACCTTTCTGACGAGCCGGTCTTATGTCCAGGGAATGAAACTGGAAGGCGGCATCAGACCCACAGAGAATCTTTCCATTGCTCCCTCCCTTTCGTTCTTCGACTATGGGTCCGCCCTGGATGACGCGGCGCTGCCCAAACTCGCCCTGGGAGTGACCTTCGATCTCTTTTCATCGTCGAACCGCTGGGCTCTTTCAACGGGGTTGCACATGCCTCTGCGCAGATACCCGGGGCTCGGCGAAGAAGCGGATGAGCGTTCCCTGAACCTTTCCCTCACCTTTCGTCAGCAACTCTCCGAGCGCGTGCACCTTTCCATTACCGGAGACAATTTCATCAAGCTCGCGCCCGGCTCGAAAACGACTTCCTCCCACGACGAGAGGGAAGATCAGCATTTCGGCCTCATGCTTCACTTCTTCTACTGAGCAAGTTCATGAGTGATTGGAGTTCATAAGTTCATGAGCCATATCATTCATCCTCTCCCATGAACCTATGAGCTGGGGAGCTATCAAGCTCTCTTCCTTAGGAACTTACGAACTTAGGACCTCCTTGGGAACTGTCTCCTGCTGTCGTCTGCCGTCTGTCCTCCGTGCTCTGCCCTCTGTTCCATTCTGTCTTCCGTATTCTGTCTCCTGTGTTCTTCTTTCCCCCAACACTCCAGTACACCGGTACTGCATCACGCCAATCTTCCATCATTCCATTTTTCCATCGTTCCTTCCTCCTGTATCCCTCTGTGCCCACTGTGTCCTTTTGTGGACGAATTGTCGCTCGAGGCCGAAGGGTCTTTTAGGGACGTAAGGCCCCGGAATCTCTTTCCATATTCGCTCCTTGCCGCGCCGGGTACAAATCTTGCTCCCCCCTGGGGTATCCCCTTGTTCTGGATACGGTCACCATGACTATTCAACGCCACGCCGGAGTCTTCGTCGTTTCCATCGTCCTGCTCGTCGGGGTGTTTTCCGCGGAGCCAGGCTTCTGCTCGGACCCGTTTCCCGAGTATGAGTGCATCAAGCCGCACGTTGCATTCTGGACCGCCGTGTACACCGACTACCCGACCGCCAAAGGGCTCATTCACGACAGTTCGGATCTGAGCGTCGTCTATAATGTGATTGACTTATGGCCGCCTGACAAGCACGGTTCAAGGAAGGTCAATGCCAAACGAATCAAGATCGCCAAGGAAAAATACAGAAGGATTCTGGAACAACTGGCCGGGGGAGCAGCCAGGACCCCTGAAGCCGTGCGGGTGGCCGGCCTGTTCGGCGCGGAAGCGAACCGCGCCGTCTTCAGGAGAGCCATGGGCAATATTCGATGCCAAATCGGCCAGAGGGACAGATTTCAGGAGGGGCTCCTTCGTTCCGGGGCTTACATCGAAGCCATGAAAGCCATCATGCGTTCCCACGGCCTGCCTGAGGATCTCGCCTATCTCCCCCACGTGGAATCCTCCTTCAATCTGAATGCCCACAGCAAAGCCGGGGCTGCGGGGATCTGGCAGTTCACCCGTTCCACGGGCAAACGCTTTATGACCGTCGAGTATACCCTGGATGAGCGTCGAGACCCCATTCGGTCCACCGAAGCGGCGGCGCAATTGCTGAAGGAGAACTACCGCAAGCTGGAAAACTGGCCCATGGCGATCACGGCCTACAATCACGGGATGGCCGGCATGTGGCGAGCCAAGCGCGCCAAGGGGAGCTACGAAGAGGTATTCACGGACTATCGCAGCAGGCGTTTCAAATTCGCTTCCAGAAATTTCTACCCCGAGTTCCTGGCGGCAAGACATGTCGCGAAGAATTACGGGCGGTACTTCGACAACCTCGAATTGGATGAACCTCTGAAGACTTTCGATGTGACCATGGGAGGACACGCTTCAATCACGGATCTATCCTCCCATTTCGATGTGGACATCGAGACCCTCCGGACCCTTAACCCGGCTCTGCGCCGGCCTGTCTTGAGTGAACAGAAATACGTTCCCAAAGGGTACAGTTTGCGCTTGCCCGCAGACGCCGCAGAGGATCAGCGTCTTTTTTCCGAAGAACTGATGCAAACCCTTTACAAGGCACACCAGAAGCCCAGCCTTTTCTATCAGGTCAGAAGAGGCGACACGGTCGGCGAGATCGCCCGGGCCCACGGACTCAGGGTTTCCGACGTCATTGCGGCCAACAACCTGGATTCCAAAGGAACCATCTACGTGAACCAGAAACTGCGACTGCCTTTGCCGAACCGGAAGCAAGACGAAGCAAAAAGCCTCCGGGTGACTTCTATCCCCAACGGGGAAGCACCCATGGTTGACTGAACCTTGTGAAACCCCTTGTCCGGTCGACTTTTTACTAACCCACTTCCATGAGAGGCAAACCATGAGCGCATCAAACCCTCATCTTCAGGTCGGTCTCAGATTCTGTGAAGTCTGTGGCATGTTCGTGGGAAACATGAGCAAGAAAGACTGGGACCGCGTCGGTCACTTCTGCAAGGAATGCGACGAAGCCTATGCCCAGCCTCTTCTGATGAACCGAGCGGCAACCAAGAAAGAGTGGGGCATCCACACCGCCTAGATGATCGAGTCCCGAACAACGATCCTTCGAACCTCTTTGCTCGGGACCTATCCCGACCGAGTACCCACGGCCAGAGGCCGTGGCCCGAGTCGAGGGGTCGGTCACCTGGGCGCCTTGAGTTTGAGCGCCAGGGGCACGACGGCAAGATTTGCAAAGGCCATCACCAGCCAGGCCAAACGGTAATCGCCGTAGAGGTCATAGCACCATCCGGTCAACAGAGGGCTGGAAATGGTACCGATCATCGTGATGCCCATGAACGCACCCTGAATCGCCCCAAAGGCACGTCGACCGAAATACTGAGCCTGCAGGGTCAAGCGCAGCGTGATCACCCCCCCGAAGGCAGGGCCGAAAAAGGCGACAAAGAGCATGGCCCATCCGAAATTCTTCGCCCCCAGCAGGAACAGCACCCCCACGGCCTGAAGCATGACACCGAAACCGAGAAGGTAGCGATTGTCGATCCGGCTGCCGATCCATCCGAATCCGAAGCGACCCACGGCACTGATCAACACGAGCAATGAGGCGATCAGGCCGGCCTCTTCTCGACTGAATTGAACACTGATCAAGTAGGGCATGACGTGGACCGAAACGGCGTGGACCGTGGCGGCCGACACGGTGACGGCCGCGGCAATGCCCCAAAAAGCTCCGGTCAGCACCGCCTCCTGCAGACTGAAGCCCTCCGTCGCCCCTATACCGGCTTTGCCTTGCTCCCCCGGCAAAGGATCCCTCACATCCCGGCATTCCTGGCCGTCGGGCGAAAGTCCGTAGGGCTCCGGGTGGTGCCTGACCAAGAATGAACAAGGGATGCCGATCACCCACGTTCCGATGCCGATGATCGCGAGCGAGGTTCGCCACCCAAGCGTACTGATCAGCACGTTGACGACGTAAATCAGCCCTCCGCCGAACCCGATAGCCGCGGAGAGGATCCCGATGGCCGTCCCCCGCTTTCTGACAAACCAGTTGGTCACAGCCGCCCATCCGGGAATGGGGAAGAGAAGACTCGAGCCTATCGACAGGAGGACAAAAAGAACGTAGAAACCTGTAAGCGTGCGGATCTGGCTCAATAGCAAGAAACCTAACCCGCTCAGCACACTCCCTGCCAGAAGCAGCCGCCGCGCTCCTACGCGGTCCGCCGCCCAGCCCACCAGGGGCGAGGCAATGCCGCCTTCAATGTTTCGGATGGAGGCGGCAAAGGAGGTGGCTGCGTAGCTCCAGCCGAATTCTTCAACCAGAGGATTGAAAAAAGCGGTGAAGCTGTAGAAAAAGGTTCCTGCACCCCACCAGTGTATCAAGCTGGTGGCCAGGACCACCCACCAGCCGTAGAAGATCCTATGCGCCATATGTCGATGAACCCGGCCTTTCTAAAAATCACAAGACTGATGATCCCGTAAAGAGTCCCGGACCGTCATTGCGACCGAAGCGCCGTTGCAATCTCATGAGTAGCCGGCTAGTTACGAGATCGCATCCACCCTCCGCAGGAGCCTGCTCCGGAGGACGGGTCGCTTCGTTCGCAAGGACAAAAGGGCATTTTTTGTCATTCCCGCGTAGGCGGGAATCCAGGCTTTTCAAGCGCTTCTGGACTCCTGCTCCCCGACTACCACCTTCCGGGACAGGCTTCGCGGGAGTGGCGGCCTGGCGGACTTTTTACGAGTGCCTCGAGACCGACATATTGAAGATATCGGGGGGTGCTTGTCAACTCTGACAAGAACCCTGCAATTCGGTTGACACATGTGCACCATCCCTGCAAATATTGATGTTTTGTTCGCACCTCACGAATCGTGTCGCATCACACCTTGCAACGCCCGGACCGAAGACCCGGCAAAGCAACAAGGCTGACTGGCGAACGCTGAGAGCTGATCGTTTCATCACGAAGGTGCCATGAGCCGTCGTCGATTCTATTACGGGTGGGTGGTCGTCGCCGTATCCTTTCTGACCCTGTTCATGGCCCTGGGCATTCGGTATTCCTACGGGGTCTTTTTCGTGGCCATCGTGAGGGAATACGGCTGGAGCCGCGGGGCCACGGCAGGCGCCTTTTCCATGGCCATGATCTCCCACGCCCTTTTCGCCCCCGTGACCGGAACGCTCATCGACCGCTACGGGCCCCGCAGGCTTTTCCCCTTGGGGGCGATTTTTCTGACCCTGGGGCTGGTCGCCGCAAGCCGGATCAGCAGCCTTTGGCACCTCTATCTGTTCTTCGGCGTGATCATCGCGAGCGGGATCAACACCCTGTCCTATTCGCCTCACATGTCGATCATCCCGAAGTGGTTTGTGCGCAAAAGAGGCCTGGCCAGCGGCCTCGTCCTGTCCGGCATCGGCATGGGAACCATGACCCTCGCGCCCTTGTGTGAATCGGTCATCGAATCCATGGGGTGGAGAGCCGCCTTTCTCGTGCTTGCCGCCCTGGTGCTCTTCCTGATCCTCCCCCTGACCGCGCTCTTCCACCGCCGTTCGCCGCAGGACGTGGGGCAGTGCCCGGAGGATTTTGAAGGGCCGGAGCCGTCCCGCAGCCGATGCGTCGCCGAGGAATCGATCTCCTCCGTGAAAACCCCCAAACTGTGGACCCTGGACGATGCGCTGCGGACCGGGGCCTTCTGGCACACCACGGCCGTGGTGTTCTGCAACGGCGTGTTCATCAACATGCTTTTGGTTCACCAGGTCGCCCACGTGGTCGATGCGGGGTTCAGCACCATGCTCGCCGCTTCGGCCCTCGGATTGGTCGGCCTCATCGGCTCGGCAGGCGGGATTTTCGGCGGCCTCCTTTCCGATCGGATCGGGAGAGAGAGGGCCTACACCCTGGGCAGCACGGTCGCCGTCGTCGGAATCCTGCTCCTTCTGCTCCTCGGAAAGAGCGGCGGCCCGTGGATGCTCTACGGCTTCGTCATGCTTTATGGGGCGGGATACGGTTCCATGCTCCCCGTGACCGCCAGCACCACCGGCGATCTCTTCCCGGGAAATTCCCTCGGCCGAATCCTGGCCATCCAATCCATCGGCTTCGGCCTGGGCGGCGCCCTCGGCCCCTACCTCGGCGGGTATTTCCACGACCTCACCGGCAGCTACGTGGCCCCCTTTATCATCGCGATGGTCAGTGTCGCGGTGGGGGTTTACGGAATCTGGATGGCCGCTCCCCGCCGTGCCGGCATCGCGATCTAGGGCTTTGTGCCGCCGTCCAATGGAGGTTTAAACCGCCCCTGCATGAACACGACGACGAAAGGGTTCCTGGCAGCGCTCACCACGTTTTTCCTCTGGGGCTTCTTCCCCGTCTACTGGAAGTCCTTGCGCCACGTCCCGGCCTTGGAGATCCTCGCTCATCGGATCGTGTGGTCCTTTGTCTTCACGCTCCTGATCCTCCTGTTCCTGCGGAGCGGCAAAAGAGCGGGGCTTTCCTTCTCAAGGGAACTCCTCGCAACGGCTCTTCTCATCAGCGCAAACTGGCTCATCTACATCTGGGCGGTGAATGCGGACAGGATCGTGGAGGCCAGCCTGGGGTACTTCATCAATCCCCTGGCCACCGTCCTTCTCGGCCTCCTTTTCCTGAGAGAGAGGCTCGACCGGCGCCAGGCGTCGGCTTTGGTCCTGGCCGGCCTGGGCCTGATCTTTCTCACCTGGCGGCTCGGCCGCATGCCGTGGGTGGCTTTGCTCCTCGCCTTCACCTTGGCCTTCTACGGTTTGCTCCGAAAGGTGGCTGAGGCCGATTCCCTGCCCGGACTTTTTGTGGAGACCGCTCTGCTCTCGCCGTTCGCGCTGGCCTACATTTTCCACCTGGCCCTGCGGTCGTCGGGCGCCTTCACGCTCGCAGACCCGAGCACGGACCTGCTTCTCGCAGGAGGTGGACTGATCACCTCAACCACGCTTTTGCTTTTCGTCTACGGAGCCAGAAGGCTCAGGTACAGCACCGTCGGTTTTCTGCAATACCTGTTGCCGACCATGCAACTCATGGTGGGGGTTTTCATCTACGGGGAGCCCTTCACCCCGGACCATGCCGTCTCCTTCGGCTTGGTCTGGGTCGCCGTCCTCCTCTACTCCTGGTCAAGCATCAGAAAGCGGCGCCGGGGCGATCCGGTGGCGACGAACTGAGATCGACGTGAATCGGTTCGGCCTCCTGCAAGCCTACACGAGTGTGAGCAGGCGGCGGGGATTGTCCCACAGCAGGGTTCTGATCTCCGGGTCCCGGAAGCCTCTTCGGCTCATGAGGGGGACGATGTTCCTGAAGATGTGGCCGTAGCCGTGCCCGCCGTAGGTGACAAGCCGCGTCTTGGTGCAGATATCCTGGGAGATGAGCATCCGGTCGGAAAACCCGCGATCCATGAGAGCCCGGATGAGTCTCAAACGCATGCCGTCGTTGGGAAGATCGATGTCCTGGAAGGGATAGTAGGAGGATTCGATGCCGAAGAAATCCCACTCCAGCACGCATCCTGTGCTTGCGAGCCGTGTCAGCGCCTCGACCTCGAAAAGCGTCCGGTCCAGGTGGCCCATGATCGTGCGTCCCGGATCTCCGCCCCGTGATTCGATGTACCGGATAATCTCGAAGGGCGCCTCCGGGTCTCTTCCGGGGTGAACGCTGATGGCTGCGCCCGTGCCTTGCTGGGCCTTGACCGCCGCATCCATCACCCGCTTCTCGGAATCGGTCCAGGGATGGGAACAGCCGATCTCGCCGATGATGCCGGCGCAAACTCCCGTGCCTTCCGCCCCCTCGTAGAACTCCGAGATCATGGCTTCGGCCATGGCCTCCGACGATCCGATGCCGCCTTCTCGAGACCACGATTCCTCGACGTAGTGCCCGCAGCCCATGACGATGTGAACCCCGGACTCCTCGGAGACCTTCCGAAGCCCCGAGGGGTCCCTTTTCATGCCCCGGCTCGTCTGATCCACGACCGTCCCGCCACCGTCCGCCTTCAAACGCGTGAGTTCCTTCACGGCCGTCCCGGCATCGTCGAGGCGGCAGTTGCCGGGATGTTTGTTCCAGTGGTGTCGAATCTCCCACACGTTTTCGAGGGTGATTTCTTTCTCCCCTCCCTCCGGGACAAACTCTCCGGCGGGCGTCAGGTCGCAGAGGACGTGCTCATGGATCAGGGTGGGGCCGAGTTCTTCAGGACGGATGGTGCCGAGGACGGTTTGGACCTTTCCTTGCAGCCTGTTCCCGAAATTCATGCCTGCCCTGTCCCCTTTTCTCAGTGCCGGAGGATCTTCGCCATGAACTCGCGGGCCCGATCCGTCGATGGGCGATCCATGACCTCCTCCGGGCTGCCGCTTTCCACAATCTTTCCCTGGTCCATAAAGACCACCTTGTCGGCGATCTCCTTCACGAAGGCCATCTCGTGGGACACGATGATCATGGTCCTCCCTTCTTTGCTCAGGAGGCGGATCGTGTCGAGCACCTCGGTGACCAGCTCGGGATCGAGGGCCGACGTCACTTCGTCGAGCAGCAGGATGTCGGGCCGGAGGGCCAGGGCCCGGGCGATGGCCACGCGCTGCTGCTGGCCTCCCGAGAGCTCGTCCGGATAGGACTTGATCTTGTCCCCGAGCCCTACTTTTTCCAGCAGGGCCACCGCATCTTTTTCCACCTGGCGGGCGTCCCACTTCTTGATTTTCACCGGCGCGATGGTGACGTTTTTCAAGACGGTCATGTTCTGGAAAAGGTTGTACTGCTGGAACACGATGGCGAAGTGGTCCCTCGCCGCCCGCAGGGACTTTCTGCTTCCGTAGTCGATGGGTTGCCCTTCCAGCAGGACCCTCCCGGCAAGGGGTTTGTTCAGCCCCACGAGCACGCGAAGGAGGGTGCTCTTCCCCGAACCCGAGGGGCCGATGAGGCTCACCACCTCTCCCTTCTCCACATCCAGGTCAATGCCGTTGAGCACGTTGACGCTGCCGTAGGCGGCCTCAACGTTTTCCAGTCTTAGATACGCCAAGATTCTTCTCCATCCATACCCCGAACCGAGCGAGGGGATAAGAAATGATGAAATACAGGAGCAACACGCAACCGAACACGAGGACCGCCGAGAACCCCTTGTTGTTCAGAACCTTGCCCGCATAGGTGAGCTCCACGACCCCGATCTGGGAGGCCAGGGCCGTGTCCTTGATGAACAGGATGAAAAAGCTGAAAGCGGGCGGAAGAATCACCTTCCAGGCCTGCGGAAGGATGACCCACCAGAGGGTTTGAAGGAGGTTGAGGTTCATGGTCTCCGCCGCCTCCCACTGCTTCACGTTGACCGACTCGAGTCCGGATCGGACGATCTCTGCGGTGTAGCTCGTGGCAATGAGGCAGACCGCGGTCAGGGCCACCGTGAAAACCGTCGTGTTCCGTCCCACGACCTGATAGACGAAGAAGACAACCATGAGGGTCACGAGAAAGGGGATCCGCCTGAAAAATTCCACATACGCGATGCACGCCGCCCTGACCGGAACCAGGAGCTTCGCCCTTGTGACGCGCACCATGGCGATGAAAAACCCGATCATGAGACCCAGGGAACACCCCACGGCTGAAAGGGCCAGCGTGATCAGCGCGGCTTTCAACAGCAACATCACGTTGTAGTAACCGAGAAATTGGGGAAGCTCTTCGGCCAGTCTCGTCAGCATCAGAACACCTTGGCCTTCACGCGGAACAGCCAGCGCCCCAGGAGAGTCAGGGTCAGGCTGGCCGCCACGGTCACCAGGAAGTAGAGTCCCGCGGTGAGCGAAAAGATTTCAATGGACCGGAAGGTGATGGCATTCACGTTGAACGCCCGTCCGGTGAGTTCCTCCAGCCCGAAGATGGCGGCCATGGATGTTCCCAGCGTCATGATGATGTAGAGGTTGGACAGGGGCGGAAACAGGACCTTCACCACGTGAGGCATAATCACGTACCACACCGACTGGAAGAGCGACATGCCCATGGTTTCGGCCGCCTCCAGCTCGGACCGGTGAACGGAAATGAACCCGGCCCGCTGGATCTCCGTGAGGTAGGCGCCTGCGTTCAACGTCATCCCGATAAGCACCGCTTCGTAGGATGAGAGAAGGATCCCGGCTTCAGGAAGGGCGAAAAAAAGGAAATAAATCTGCACCAGCTGGGGGGTGTTGGTAAAAAAGGACACGTAGGCGCCCACCGCCCCTCTGGTGAACCTCCCCCCGAAGGTCTTGCCCATGGCCCCGAGAAGACCGATGGCCATGCCGCCGCTGAAGGCGAGAAACGCGACCTGCAGACTGATCCAGGCCCCGCCGATCAGGTAAGGGAGGTACGGGAAGACCTGGCCGAATTGCAACGTGTACTGCATAGCCGAAAAGGGACCTGTCGACCCCCAGGCCTCACCTCCCCCTCTCCACCCTTATGGGGGAGAGGGCGCGGTGAGGGGGGTTCGGTCGTGAAGCGTGTGAGGCGTCTTTCCTAGAACCACTCGGTGGCCCTGACCTTGTAGACCATGGGCCCCTCGAACCATTTTTCCCACATCTTGTCGATAGTGCCGTCCCTGTGGAGGTCGAAGATGGCCACGTTCAGCCAGTCTCTCAGCGAATAGTTGCCCTTGCCGATGCCCAGGCAGCAGAAGTAAACGGTCACCGGGGTTTCCACGACCCGCCAGTTCACGTTCTTGTGGGCCTTGGTGTGCTTGTACATGAACTCGATGACTTCGACCATGGCGTCCCCGCGGCCCTGGGCAATGGCGCGAATGGCATCCGGGTAGTTGTCCAGGAGGATAAGCTTTGCCTCGGGCATGTTTTTTTCAATGAACGGCACAGCCGTCGTTCCGCGCACCTGGACAAGGGTGATGTCCTTGCGGTTGAACTCCTTGTAGTCCTTGTAGGTGGTTTTGTCGGTGGTGAGAACGCCCAGGACTTCTGTGTGAACCGGAAGGGTGAAGTCGATGATCTTCGCGCGGTCCGCGGTCCGGGTCATGGCGCCCATGACGAAATCGATTTTGTCCGCGGCCACAAAGGGAATGCGATCCGGCGAGCCGACCTTCACGATCTCCAGTTTCACGCCCAGTTTCTTGGCCACCTCTTCGGCGAATTCCTTGTCGAACCCGTCCACCTCGTTCTTGTCATTGTAGATGCCGAGGGGCGAGAGGGTCGGGTTGATTCCCACCCGGATCACACCGGCCTTGATCACGTCGTCGAGGCTCCTCGCCTGAGCGGCCGACACGCCCAGGGCCAGGACAAACACCAGACTCAGAACCACCCATTTCACGATCCCTTGCTTCATCTTCTTTCCCTCCTTTTCCTCTTTAGGGTTTGATGCAATGCGTTCCCAAAGGGAACGTGACTGCCATGTTCGTATCACATTGGTTGTGCGTATTCTCACTCCAACCCGAGCAACCGCTTCGGGTTGGTTGCCGTCATGGTCTTCAATTGCTCCGCCGTGATTCCGAGGTCGAGCATGCAGGCGATGAACTCGCGCATGCCCTCCACCGGCGTGGGCAGGGTGTAAACTCCGAAATCCGTGGCAAGGATAAAATGCTCGGCTCCCACTTCCTGGATCTCTTCACTCACCGCCTTGATCCCCGCTCCCGGTCCGGCCTCCATCCCTTCATCGATGGAGATGTACTCTTTCTCCACGTAATAGTGCGTCTTCGGGATGGGGGTGGTGTGGGTGAAGGCCGCCAGGGTGTGTTCCAGAAAAGCGCCCTTGGAACAGGCCTTCTTCTGCTCGGCCACGGTCATGTTCTTGGTCACGGAGCTGGCCACCAGCACTTTCTTGATCCCGTAGTCCTCCGCCAGGTCGACGAGCCGCAGGGCTTCCTCGTTGGAGACATGGCCCGTGTTCAGGTAGACGTGGGGGTGATCGGCGATCAGGCGCAGGATTTCATCCAGCTCCGGTCCCGGGGGCTCGTCGACCGGGATCCGGATGCAGCGGGCCAGTTCCTCCTCCCGGAATTTCGGGTAGATGTCCGCCAAAGGCTTGAATTTCCCGTCCACCATGTGGCCTTCCTTGCCCGCCTGATAGAAGGTCGAATGGGCGCCGAAGCTCACGTACTTCGCGCCCGAGCCGTAGTAGAGGGCGGTTTTCACGGCCCTGGGGTTCATGCCGCCGTAGACCGTGTTGAGGATGATCCCTCCGAACACCAGGAAGTCGGGGATGACGCGGCTCACCAGCCACGCTGTGCCCGTGGACATCTCGAAGACATCCATGTACACGATGGCGAGCATTCCCGCATCTCTCGCTTCCCGGGCGGCCTGAAAAGGATCCACGCGGCGGGGGCTGCTCGGAAGATGGGGGCCCGCGTGGACGTGAATGTCGATCGCCCCCTTGAGCAGATCCCGAGACAGCTCATACGAACGTCCTTCGGGTAGTATCATCATTGCCTCCTTTGATGAAATCGGCTGAGCAGATTTCATAGATATGTGTTCAGTAAAAATACCTCTTGGGCCCTGAGGCCCTCCTTCCTGAACACTGAACGCTGAACACCGAACACTCTCCTACGGCTCTAACCCCTCTCGATCCGAAGCTTCTTCTGCCCT
>Ga0068714_10004777_pt1 | contig 14876 bp, 16 predicted proteins | sample MTBNYHSulfiMetaG_FD_62988 | JGI IMG/M metagenome (GOLD analysis project Ga0068714, IMG submission 62988) | Enrichment culture microbial communities from rom New York Harbor, USA that are MTBE-degrading - MTBE-NYH (New York Harbor Sulfidogenic)... | ecosystem: Environmental > Aquatic > Marine >... | reverse complement strand
TTTTTATTGTTATAATGTCGAATTGATTTGAATTATTTAATTGCGGGGGTTATTATGAGCGGATTAAAATGGGAGGAGCTATTAATCCATTATGAGAAAACTTTTGATGCCGCTTTTTTTGTCTCCAGGAACAAAGAAATTGCCGAAGACGCCACCCAGGAGGCTTTTTTAAAGGCTTATAGTAAATTTAAAAGATTACATGACCCAAATAAATTAGGCCCCTGGATGGCGGTCATCGCAATGAACTGCGCCAGGGACATGTTGAGAAAAAGGAAATTATATCAACAGGTCGATAATATTGAAACAATTGTCCCTAAAAAAACAAATAACCCCGATGAATTTTCGAGGTCGGATTTAAAACTGGATACACAAAAAATATTGAGCAATATGAACATTGAGCACAGACAGGTATTGGCTTTGCGATATTACTACGATCTTTCTGTAAAGGATATAGCACATCACCTGGGTATCTCGGAAACTGCAGCCCGATCAAGGCTGTACAGGGCTAAGGTCGGGGTCGAAAAGATACTCAATTTTTATAATATGGATTAGGGAGGTGTTATATATGGAAAAAGATAAAGTTGATGAGGTGATTAAATCCGCTATGGAGGATATGAATTCGCCACCGCCTCCACCGGAGGAGTTCTTCCGCCGCCTTAATGAAACATATAAAGAAAGAAGAAAGAAACGGTTTGCAGCAAGAATGAAAACCTTTTCCGCCGCTGCCGTAATTTGCCTGATGTTAATTGCCCTTGGCTCACTTGTTTCCAAGGATGCAACAGCGGTGGGGAATATTATTTCAAGATTGTTTACTGTGGAGGGAAAAGGCAGTATAAATAACATTCTTTTTGAGTTTTTCCATGAGCCCAAAAAGGAACAAGATGGGATACGGGAAATCGCCACGCTTTATCCGGTGACAATGTCGCTTGAAGAAGCCCAGGCAAAGGTGCCTTTTAAAATACTGCTCCCCAATTATTTGCCTGACGGCTATTCTCTGGATCATGTAACATTGGAAGAGGTCCACGATCCAAGCTATATAGTCACTTTGTATTACAAAAACCCGAATGATGAAATATTGTCAATATCCCAGGAAAATATTGTAGGCGAGAGCGGGCGCGGATATATGTATGACAAGGATGATACGACGGTAGAAGAGATATCCATAGATGGCTCTTTGGCAACCTTGGCTAACCTGAAGGATAAATACGTCCGGTTATTCTGGCTCAGGCAGAGCATATCAATAGAGATCTTCGGGCAAATATCGAAACAGGATGCAATAAAAATTGCAGAAAACTTAGGCTCCTAAGACAATGTACCTGCTAATTTCAGTATTTCTGGATTATATATAAAGAACGAAAATTTGTCTGATAAAGAATTGAACAGCACTAGAGGTTTATTTGAAGAACGGCATGTCGCCGGCAAACCGGCTGATCATTTCTTCGTCGCTGATAAAGGTGCGAAAGGCCCTGGAAACATGGCTTTCCTTTTCCGGGCGGCTCCAGGCCAGGTACAGCTCGTAACTCAAATTAAGTCCCGGGATGATTATCTCCCCCAGAATATCCCGGTCCAGCATCTCACCGGCCGCCCAGCGGGATACAACACCGATGCCCAATCCCAGGCGCACGGCGTTGATTACCGCCTGGGTGCTGCCCAGTTCCATAACACCGCTAAACTGATCCAAAGTAACATTATGTTTGAGCATTTCCCGCTCCAGGGACAATCTGCTGCCCGAACCGGTTTCCCGCACAATGATGGATTCACCCGTCAGAGCCGCCAGGGGAACTTCCTGCCCCCTTAAAGGGTGCCAGGGAGGAGTCACCACCGCCATGTGGTCGGTAACCCATGGCCGGCATTCCACTCCCTCCGCCTTGATATGTGTGCCCACAATGCCGATCTCAACTTCCCGTTCCCGCAGCCAATGGGCAACCTGAGCACTGCCTCCCACCTGCAGGCTTACCGTGACGCCGGGGAACTGTTCCCGGAATCCGCCGATGGCCAGCGGCAGCAAGCATTCACCGGCCACCGGCACGGCGCCCAGCATCAGGTGACCCGCTTTAACTTCGCGCAGGTCGTCAATGCCGGCCTTTATTTTGTTATACATGCGCACCATCTGCATGGCGTTGGGGTACAGCAGCCGGCCCGCTTCGGTGAGGACCACCTTTTTATCCGTACGTTCAAAAAGAGTTATCTCCAGTTCCTCTTCCAGCGACTTGATTTGGAAGCTGATGGCGGGCTGGCTCATATCCAGCTGGCCGGCCGCCCGGGTAAAGTTTTTTAATTGAGCGATAAGCAAAAAAGCTTCCAGTTGTTTAATATTCAAATTTACCACCATTTCAATTAACATTTGTTCATTTTACTTCGGCAATATTATTATAATTCCTTTTGTCAGTTCGGCAAAACCAGGTAACCGTCACCGCCCACCGCAGTACTGAAAAAAAAAGTGGCAGCGGGGATGAGTGTGGCACCCCCGTTACCTGCCGGAGAGGAGAAGATGCCCTGCCGCCGGGAAATGGCTTAACCAGGCGGCAGGTTATGTTAAAAGAGGTCAAAGGCCCTGCCAAGGAGGCCCCTGCCACATTTCCTAAGCCGTATATTTAACCGCCTTATCCTGCTTGAGCCCGTGGGCGCCGTCGGCACGTTGACCGGGCAGGATGCTGAAGTTTTCCACTACGAACAGATACACTAACACACCGATGGAAACCAGGCCCAAACTGACCGTCCACTCCATCAGGGACGGGAAATAGTACCCGCCCAGGGCGCCGGACATCCCCGTAAACACCACGTTCATGCGGTTTAAGACAACGCCGGCCACCACCAGCACGCCGAAGGAAGCCAGGCCGGCAGCGCTGGAACGCAACCGGGGCGTGAAACAAATCACCAGGGGCACGATAATACCCAACACCATTTCCAACAAGAACAGGTTGCCCTCCAGGTTGCCCTGAAACAACAGGCCGGTGGCGCCGCGGTACACCAGATCAATCACCTTCAGCGTCAGGTAGACCAGCATAACGTACCCGGAAACTTTGATCAGCGACTGCAGCACATCCGTCGGCGGCCTGTGACCATGCGCCCTTCCTGCCAGCAGGCTCTCCACGGTAACCATGGCCGGACCAACAAAGAAGGATGAGAGTAAAAAGAACACCGGCAGCAGCATGGACCACCATAACGGATACAGTTTACCCACTTCGATCACATAAAGCGCGCCCAGGGACGATTGGTGCAGTGTGGGCAAAAGGACCCCGATAATCAGCAGCACGGGCATAATCTTTTTAAAGAATTTGTGCCAGGGCCGCTGCACCTTTTCAGTGGCCACTTCACCGAATTCCAGCATCTGGATCAGCGTATAGATGGAAACACACCAGAAAACCTCAAACAACACGCTGTGATAACCCCAGGAGGTAAAGGGACGCCAAAAATTAAACCAGCGGCCGATATCCATGAACAGACCGGCCATAACCAGCAGATAACCAATTAAAGAAGTCAACATGGCGCTCCTGGCAATGGGCGAAAATTTTTTAATCCCCAGGACGTGCACCAGAAGCGCGGTACTATAACCGCCACCCGCCAGAGCGACCCCCACCAGGACGTCGAAGCCAATCCACAGGCCCCAGGGCCACTGGTCATTGAGGTTGGTTGACGCACCCAGGCCAAAAACCAGCCTGTAAAGCATCAGCGCCGCTGCCAAAGCGGAAATACCCAAAAGCACTATTCTTACCGGTGTGATCTTAAAAGTCCATTTTTGTTCGGCAATCATTTGCGGGGACCTCCCTTCCGGCCCTTGCCCTTTCCGGCGGATATCCGCATTTCAGCTTCTTCCCGGGCAACATCGTTACGCCGCCGGTTATAAACATACATTCCGGTCAGCAAAGCTCCCCATCCCAAGCCCACGGCGGGAGTCAGCCTGAGGACGCTTTCGCTGTAATGGGGCAATGGCGTGGTGGTAACATTGGTTCGAAAACCCAGTTTTTCGAACGGAACATCGGATATGTACAACCAGGCCGTACCTCCGGCTTCTTTTTCGCCGTAAATATGGTTGATATAGCCGCCCCCGGCTATTCTTTCCCGTGCCTGTTTGAGCAGGTCGTCCCGGTCGCCGAAGGTCAGGGCGTCCGCCGGGCAAACCCCCGCGCAGGCCGGCAGGTCGCCCTTCTGGACCCGCTCCGGACACATCTGACACTTGCGTACCCGGGGGAAAACCTTGTCCCACTCATATTTGGGAATGTTGAAGGGACAGGCCAGCATGCAATACCGGCAGCCCACGCACAGGTCCGCGTTGTAAACCACCGCCCCTGCCCCGGTTTTGACAATGGCCCTGGAAAAGCAGGCCGAAGCACAGGCCGGTTCCTCACAGTGCAGACACTGGTTTTTAACAAACCGCCATACCTTGTCTGCTCCACTGTCCCCAGCCCCGGTGATCTCCACCAGGCTGACCGCAGTCCAGTTTTCAGCCGCCAACCCGGCGTCTTTGCCCAAAGCGGGCGCTTCTTTGTCGTGCTTGAGTTTATTCCACATCTTGCAGGCCACCACACAGCTGCCGCAGCCCACGCACCTGGTTATATCCACCAAAACCCCTTTGGCCATTGATGCTCCCCCCCTCTTAACCCGCCTGCGTCAGTTTTTCCGTCGCCAGATGGTTGTATTTTTTGCTCCGGTCAACATAATGCGTATGCAGCAATTCCTCGGCCAGCTCGCTCATGGGGTGCTGCAAAAAGTTCTGATACAGGGAAAGCACCTCCGCGTTTTCGTGGCTCTCCCGCCGGGCCATCCGGGCGTCGGCCTCGTACAGGCTGGCAATCCTCATGCTGCGCACCTCATCGGAGGGCGGCACCGCGGATCTGGGCTGCCCGCCCCCGCTGATACAGCCGCCGGGACAGGACATAAACTCCACAAAGTGCCAGGGCGCATTGCCTTTGCGCACCGCTTCCAACACCTGACGACCGTTGCTCATGCCGTGACATACCGCCACCCGGACCGTTCCCACACCGGGCACATCAACCGAGGCTTCCTTGACCCCGGCCAGGCCGCGGACCGGCTGCAACGACAGGAGGCCGGCGGGAGGCTCTTGCCGGGTAATGAAGTAGTAAGCCGTCCGCACCGCGGCTTCCATAACCCCGCCGGTGGCGGCAAAAATGGTCGCCCCGCCGGTGCTTTCGCCCAACAGGGGGTCATACTTTTCTTCGGGCAGCGTGTTCAGGTCGATACCCTGATTTTTCAGCAGCCGGGCCAGTTCCCTGGTGGTCAGCACGGCGTCCACGTCCTGCATAGCCGTTTTGTGCCAGTAATGGCTGCTGCTGTTCATTTCCGGCCGGGCGGCCTCGAACTTTTTCGCCGTACAGGGCATGATGGACACGGAAAATATTTTTTCCGGGTCGATGTTCTTCTGTTTGGCGTAATAGGTCTTCACCAGCGCTCCCAGCATCTGCTGGGGAGACTTGCAGGTGGAAAGATGGTTAAACAGGTCGGGATAAAAATACTCACAAAACTTGACCCAGCCCGGACTGCAGGAAGTGAACTGGGGCAGGGGCAGCTTGAGATCCCCCTTGACGCGTTTAATCAATTCGGTGGCCTCTTCCATAATAGTCAGATCGGCGGTGAAATTGGTGTCAAACACCGCGTCAAAACCAAGCCGTTTCAGCGCGGCAACCTGTTGGCCCATCACCCAGGTGCCCGGAGGCAGGCCGAATTCCTCACCCAGCGACACCCTGGTGGCCGGCGCTGTCTGAACCACCACATACTTTTCGGGGTCCTGCAAAGCGTGCAGTACAGCTTCGGTATCGTCCCGCTCGGTGATGGCCGCCGTGGGACACCACAGGGCGCACTGCCCGCAGTTGATGCAGACAATCTCATTCACCAGGGAAAAATCGTAATGTCCGAATACGGTTTGCGTATTTTTGCATACCTCCAGGCACTGGCCGCAAAGTATGCACTTCTCATCGTCCCTCACGATGGAGACGTTTTGGGCCTCTATGGGTATCCGGCCCCGCACCTGGGCGGGCCAGGCAGCGTTGCCCTGGTACTGCGCGGGCAGCCAGCCTGCCCCGCCGGCCTGCCCCGCCACCGTTGAAACGCCGCAGCCGGACAGGCTCATGGTAATGCCGGCCAGACCGAGCCCACCCATCATTTTCATAAAAGCGCGCCTGGTTACTTTTTTTTCCAGGGCGAATTGATCTTCTTTCAAGTGGTCCTCCATCAAATGAACCCCCTTACAGTTATCCAACAACGTTGATTATACGGGAACATCCGCACAAAAATTTACCGGGCTGCGGCCCCGAAATTTCTGATTCTGTCCAGCAGCTTGTTTATGGAGTCCTTCAAGGTAATGCCCGCCTGTTTGCGGTAGGCGCCCCACTCCACCAAACGAACGATTGTAGCACTCAGTTCATACAGCAGGTAGATGGGCGCCGCAAGAAGCAGCACGGTGAAAATCTCCGGTGAAGCAACCAGCGCGGATGCAATCACCACTGAAGCCACGATGGCGATCTTACGCCCTTTGACCATCACCCGGTAAGACAAAAGGCCCATCCTCGCTAAAAAGAAACTGGCCAGGGGCATTTCAAATATCAGCCCGAAGGGCAGCAAAAAATTCAGGGTAAAGGATATGTATTTACCGATGGTCAGCATGGGGATCAGTTCGCCGCCGCCGTACCGGAGCAACAAGGCTACGCATAATTTAAAGACAACCAGAAAACCAAAAGCCACTCCGCCGGTAAAAAGGATAAAAGAAACCAGAATGAACAGGGTAAAATAAATCCGCTCCATTTTCCGCAGCGCCGGGATGATGAAACCCCAGAACTGCCACAGGGTTACCGGCAGGGAGAGCAAAAACCCCAGGAAAAAAGCCAGCTTTAGTTTGGTCATCACCGCTTCGGTGACGCCGATATAAACCACCTGGTGGCCGGCGCCGGTAACCGGGGCCAGTAAAATCTTAATCACCGGATCGGTAAAGAACCAGCCCGCCAGGGCGGCAATGCAGGTGGAAACAATACAAATGACCAGCATCCGGCGCAGTTCTTCAAGATGCTGAACAACGGACATTTCCGTCTTATTTTGCATCTCCCGCCCGCCTCCTTTTAACACCGGCTTAATTTACACCGGTGTTATTGTTGACAACCTGGGCGGCGGCAATGTTTTCGCCTTTACCGTCATTGGCGGCGCCGGCCCGTTCCTTCTTTTCCTTTCCCGGCTCTTCTTCTTCGCTGCCGGCAAAGGCACTCCGCATATCCCGCAACCCTTTACCCAAGGCTTTGCCCACCTCCGGCAGTTTGCCGGGGCCGAAAACAATCAGCACCACCACCAGGATCAGCAACAAATGAGACGGTTGAAAAAGACCGTTGAACACCCCACATCCCTCCTATCTTTTTAAAATTTTGTTTTGAGCATTTGTTTATTTGATTAATTATGATAAAGAAAATTGATTATTGCCGGGGAGTTGTAATAAATTCTATTTATTAATATCAATTTATTATTTTTATTATGATACCTCCTTTGCCGGCAAAAATCAACAACTAAATTATTAATTAAAACTCTTTTTAAATTTTAATTAATGCATAATTTTGGCATTTTTTTAGTCCTTGCCAGAAGGAAAATAAAGCGCTATAATGGGCAACAAAATTATCTGTCCGGCAGCCTGACCGCAGCGGGATTGCAAACCTGCCCGGGAGGGCTAAAAGTCCAGTTAATTATTAAAACCCTGCGGCAAACAGGTACCACCGGTACTGCGGTCAAGGGGCGCGAGTATATCGCTTGCCTTTTAGCAGCCTGTTTTCCCGGGGAAAACAGGCTTTTTATTTTTAAACTTCGCTTCATGAGAAGTCAGGTGGTGGTACTTGGAGCGAACATAGGAGGCCCATTCAAAGAGCGAACGAGGCGAAGGGAAAGCGGCGAATCCTGTTTGAGCCCGAAGGGCCGAGTTATGCAGCCGCCCGGAGCCGAGTGGAACTCGTTCAAGTATAAGGCCGAGTCAGTGAGCGAAAGGACCACCACCTGACTTTTACTTTGTAAAGGGGAGAAAGCATGAGCATGGAACGCCGCATCGGTGTCATCGGCATCGTGGTGGAAAACCGGGAACAAGCGCCCACCATTAACACCATCCTCAGCAGTTATGGAGAAGTAATCGTGGGGCGCATGGGTATCCCGTACCGGGAAAGGGGTTTATCGGTTATTTCGCTGATCGTTGACGGCAGTACGGACGAAATCGGCGCCCTGACCGGCAAACTGGGTCAACTGGACAGAGTGCAAGTCAAGAGCGCCCTGGTGACGCGCTAAAATGGAAAATAATAACACTAACTTGCAACAAATCCAACTTGCAACACCAGGCACCAGAGTGGAACGGGATCTGCTGGGTGAAATGGAAGTGCCTGAAAATGCGTACTATGGCATACACACCCTGCGGGCGGCGGAAAACTTCGCCGTCAGCGGGAACCCGGTGCACCCGGCCCTGGTACGGGCGCTGGCCGAGGTCAAGTGGGCCGCGGCCCGGGCCAACCTGCAGGCCGGCGCGCTGGATGAAAAAATCTCATCCGCCATATGCGAGGCGGCGCGGGAAGTCGCCGCGGGCGGGCTGGCGGACCAGTTTATTGTGGATGCCCTGCAGGGCGGCGCCGGCACATCCGCCAACATGAACATGAACGAGGTATTGGCCAACCGGGCCATTGAACTGCTGGGCGGCCGCAAGGGCGATTACCGCCTGGTGGACCCACTTGGCCATGTCAACCTGTCCCAGTCCACCAACGACACCTACCCCACGGCCCTGCGGGTGGCCGCCATCCGCCTGGTGCTGGATTTAAGCGAAGCGCTGGCCCAGTTGCAGACCGCGCTGCAGGAAAAAGAGGCTGAGTTTGCCGGAGTGCTCAAATTGGGCCGTACGGAAATGCAGGACGCACTGCCGGTCACCCTGGGCCAGGAGTTCGGCGCCTTTGCCGAGGCCGTGGCCAGGGACAGGTGGCGGCTCTACAAGGTGGAAGAACGCCTGCGCCAGATCAACCTGGGCGGCACCGCCGTGGGCACCGGTCTAAACGCCTCCCGGCAGTACATATATCATGTGGTGGAAGAACTGCGGAACATCACCGGCCTGGGATTGGCCAGGGCGGAAAATATGCTGGACCTGACCCAGAACGCCGACGTATTCGCCGAAGTATCCGGCTTGGTCAAGGCCGCCGCCGTGAACCTGGCCAAAATAACCGGAGACCTGGCGCTGATGGCTTCCGGCCCCGCCGGCGGCCTGGCGGAGATCAGCCTGCCCCCCCGCCAGGCCGGCTCGTCCATTATGCCCGGCAAAGTCAACCCGGTGATCCCGGAAATGGTAACTCAGGCGGCCTGGCAGGTGATGGGCGCCGATCTGGTCATCACCCAGGCCTGCGCAGCCGGCAGATTGGAGCTGAATGCCTTTTTGCCGGTGGTAACACACAATCTGCTGCACAGTCTGGAACTGCTGGCCAAAACCGCCGGGAAATTTGCCGGTTTATGCATTGCCGGCATCACCGCCGACGAGGAACGCTGCCGCCGGTGGCTGGAGGAGAGTTGCGCCCTGGTGACCGCGCTGGTGCCCTATATCGGCTACCAGCGGGCTTCGGAGCTGGCCGGGGAAGCCGGACGTTTACACAAAACCGTTAAGGAATTGGCTCTGGAGAAACAGTTAATCAACGAAGAGGAATGGCTGGCCATCACCGCCCCGGGCCAATTGACCCGGCCGGGTATCGCCGGCGGGCACAAACTGGCGCACCGTTTGTCCCAAAAAAAGGACAAACAAATGTAAATGGAAAATAGTTACTTCAACTCGCAACAAATTCAACTTGCAACACCAGGCACCAACGATAAAGGGAGTTTTGTGAATGGAAAATAATTACTCCAACTTGCAACAAATCCAACTTGCAACACCAGGCACCAACGATACGCCGCGGGGCGACAGGCTGCATATCGCGCTGTTCGGGCGGCGCAATGCGGGCAAGTCCAGTTTGATCAACGCGCTTACCAACCAGGACCTGGCCATTGTCTCCCCCGTGGCCGGCACCACCGCCGACCCGGTTTACAAATCCATGGAAATACTGCCCATCGGCCCGGTGGTGCTGATCGATACCGCAGGGCTTGACGATACAGGGGAACTGGGCCAAAAACGGGTGGCTAAAAGCCTGGCCGTACTGGATAAATCCGATCTGGTACTGCTGGTGATGGACCCGCAGCAGGGATTCGGCACGGTGGAACAAGAGGTTATTGAAGCCGCCGCAAAAAAAGAGGTGCCCCTGCTGGCGGTGATCAACAAAACCGACCTGCTGACTGACCCGGAGTCCGTACCCTGCGCAATACCGGACATCCCCCGGGTCATGGTAAGCGCCGCAACCGGCCGGGGTATCGGCGAACTGAAACAGGCCCTGGTTAAACTGGCCCCCAAAGACTGGACGGCGCCCACCATCGCCGGCGACCTGGTGCCGCCGGGCGAGGTGGCGCTGCTGGTGGCGCCCATCGACCTGGCGGCCCCCAAAGGAAGACTGATCCTGCCCCAGGTGCAAACCATCCGGGATCTTTTGGACCATGACTGCCTGGCCCTGGTGGTCAAGGAAAGGGAGCTGAAAGCGGCGCTCCAAAAGCTGCGGCAGCCGCCTGCCCTGGTGATCACCGACTCTCAGGCCTTTTTAAAGGTTGACGCCGACACTCCGCCCGGCGTGCCCATGACCTCTTTCTCCATCCTGTTCGCCCGCTACAAGGGAGACCTGGCCACCCTGGTGGCCGGTGCCCTGGCGGTTGACGACCTGCGGCCCGGCGACCGGGTGCTCATTGCCGAGGCCTGCACCCACCACCGGGTGGCCGATGATATCGGCACCGTGAAGATCCCCCGCTGGCTGCGCCAACATGCGGGCGGAGAGCTTGATTTCCATTGGTCCAGCGGCCTTGAACTGCCCCGGGACCTGGCCGGGTACAAATTGGTCGTTCACTGCGGGGCCTGCATGATCAACCGCCGGGAGATGCTCAGCCGGATTATGGCCGCCCGGACCGCCGGAGTGCCGGTAGTGAACTACGGGGTCTTAATCGCCCATATGCACGGCATCCTGCGGCGGGCGCTGGGACCGTTTCCCGAAGTGCTGGCCATGCTGGACGAAAAGGGAGTGTATTAAAGTGGGCTCCTTTGCCGCCGCGCTGGACCGCGCCCTGGCGGGTAACCGCCTGGAGCAATCCGAGATTGAAACACTGCTGGATGCCCGGGGTGATCAGATACAGGAGCTCTTTGCGTCCGCCGACCGGGTGCGCCGCCGGGAAGTGGGCGACGCCGTGCACCTGCGGGCCATTATCGAGTTCTCCAATTACTGCCGCAAGAATTGTCTTTATTGCGGCCTGCGCCGGGACAACAAATCACTGGCCCGTTACCGCCTGACGGTGGAGGAAATCATGGACGCCGCGGCGCGGGCCGCCGGCCTGGGCTACCGCACGGTGGTGCTGCAGTCGGGAGAAGACCCGTATTACAGCGCTGCGGACATAGCCGGGCTGGTTGAGCAAATCAAGACTCGGCATGACCTGGCCGTCACCCTGTCCCTGGGGGAGCGCAGCCGGGAAACGTACCGGACCTGGCGGGAAGCCGGCGCCGACCGCTACCTGTTAAAGCAGGAAACCGGCGATCCGGACCTGTTCGGTTATCTGAAGCCGGACAGCAGCCTGCAAAAGCGGCTGCAATGCCTGCACCAGCTGAAGGAATTGGGCTACCAGACCGGCAGCGGCAATATGGTGGGGTTGCCGGGCCAGACCACCGCTATCCTGGCCCGGGACATAGCCCTGATGCGGAAGCTGGAAGTGGAAATGGCGGGCATCGGCCCTTTCCTGCCCCACCAGGACACCCCCCTGCGGGACGCCGCTCCGGGGAAACTGGAAACCGTGCTGGTAACGCTGGCGATGGCCAGGCTGTGCCTGCCCCGCGCCCACCTGCCCGCCACCACGTCGCTGGGCACCTTGAGCCCCGACGGCCACCGGCTGGCCCTGGGCTGCGGCGCCAACGTGATCATGCCCAACCTGACCCCGGCGGAAGTGCGGGACAAATACCTGATTTACCCGCAAAAGGCCGACATCAGGGACGACCCGGTCAAAGCCAAGAAGAACATTGAAGCGCTATTGGCCGGTCTGGCCAGACCCGTGGCTGTTGATTACGGCGATGCCGTAACCAGGAGTCAGTAGATTAAAAAAACATTAAAAGAATAACAGGAATCAGGAATTAAAAATAAGAGTCTTAAGCTAAGGAATCTGTTAATCTCAAGGATTTATTCTGACTACTGACTCCTGACTACTGACTCCTGACTCCTGAATACTTTTTTAACACGGAGGTCTTTTATGATGCTTAAAGAGCGGGCGGAATTTATTAATGAAAAACAAATTGAGGCCTGGCTGGATGAAGCCCGGCGGGCCGGTGACGATGAAGCCCGGAAGATAATAGAAAAGGCACACCTGGCCAAAGGCCTGTCGCCTTACGAGTGCGCCGTACTGCTGCACCTGAAGGACTGCGACCTGCTGGAAGAGATGTACCGGGCAGCCAAAGAAATTAAAGAGAGTATTTACGGACGGCGGCTGGTGCTTTTCGCCCCGCTCTACGTCAGCAACCACTGCGTAAACAACTGTGTTTACTGCGGCTACCGTTGCGCCAACGGCGCCATGCCCCGCCGACGCCTGGAAATGGAAGAAATGCGGGAGGAAGTAAAAATTCTAGAGTCTTTGGGACACAAGCGTCTGGCCCTGGAAGCCGGGGAAGACCCGGTCAACTGCCCCATTGATTATATCCTGGAGGCCATCCGCACTATTTATGACGTCAAGGAAGCCAACGGCAGCATCAGGCGCATTAATGTCAATATCGCCGCCACCACGGTGGAAAACTACAGGCTGCTGAAGGAAGCCGGCATCGGCACCTATATTCTGTTCCAGGAAACCTACCACCGGGCAACCTATCAAGCCATGCACCCGTCGGGCCCCAAGCGGGATTACGATTACCATACCACCGCCATGGACCGGGCCATGCAGGGCGGTATAGACGACGTGGGCGCCGGAGTGCTGTTCGGCCTGTACGACTACAAGTTCGAGGTTCTTGGCCTGCTGCAGCACGCTCTGCACCTGGAGGAACGGTTCGGGGTGGGGCCGCATACCATCTCCGTACCGAGGCTCAGACCGGCCCTGGGCGTGAGTTACGATAATTTCCCCCACCTGGTGGACGACGCCGACTTTAAAAAGATCATCGCCGTGCTGCGGCTGGCCGTGCCTTACACCGGCATCATCCTGTCCACCAGGGAACCGGCCGGGCTGCGGGACGACCTGATCTCGGTGGGGGTATCGCAAATCAGCGCCGGTTCCTGTACCGGCGTAGGCGGTTACAAACAGGAACAGGAAAAGGCCCAATGCCGTGATGGCGCCAGTGAAACCATGCAGTTCCAGGTGGAAGACCTCCGCAGCCCGGACGAGGTGCTGCGCAGCGTTTGCCAGGGCGGATACATACCCAGTTTCTGCACCGCCTGCTACCGCAGCGGCCGTACCGGCGACCGGTTCATGGCTCTGGCCAAAAGCGGTCAGATTCAAAACGTCTGCCAGCCCAACGCCATCCTGACGTTTAAGGAATTTCTGGAAGACTACGCCTCCCCCGCCACCAAAGAAGCCGGCGCCCGGGCCATAGCGGACCATTTGCAGGAAATTACCAACCCCGGCGTGCGCCGGTTGACCGAGGAACGTTTAAAAATGATTGAGGAAGGACAACGGGACTTCTATTTTTAAGCTATTACAGGCGTTTTTTGTTTCCTTTACGAACGACGTAAAGATGGTCAGGGGACACACCTCTATTTGGGGTATGGCTAACGAGTCGGAGGTATGTCCCCAATTAATGCTGGTGAACAACTCCCGGCGCAACGCGGGAGCGCAACCGAGCCGCCCCATGCAAATATCCAAAAGGTGATAATTAATTTCTCTGATTTTTCAACTCATTTTCAGCCGGGATAAGTGCCTGTAAAGGACGGCTCAAAACGGCAGTCGTTATATAGCGCAAGCAGCGTGGGAATGTCCAGCTCCTGCGGACAGCCTGCACAGCAGTAACGGCAGGCAGTGCAGGGAAGCATTTCCGTCAAGCTTGCCGTGATCTCATCAAACATCTTGTTTTCGTCCGCATTCAGCAGTTTTTCTGTAGAGAAGGTTTTAATGTTGTCCTGCACCTGATCCATCTTCGCATGCCGCTTAGCACTATTTGGACTTGAGGCAGTCCTTGAAGCCACCGGAACGACCACGCCGCGATGCTCTCATCCGGACGGGCGGAGCTTCGTCAATCGAGCTGTCTGCGAGGGTAGGCAGACGCATGGTACCGAAGCCGAGCGCGGAAAGTTTTAGATCCTTAAAGTTTTTATAAATCATGATGTCCTCCTTTTGGTTACTTGTAGGACTTTTCGTAGATGACAACGCAGTCCTCGACGCTCAAAGCCACCCTGTCGCAATCAAACAGCCCGCCCATGGTTTCCATCGCATTTTTCGCCAGAGTCTCAAATTCTTCCGGCTTGATGCCGTAGTCGGACATCTTCAGATCAGCCACGCCGCAGTCCTCCTGCAGTTTGGTCAGCATCGTGATGAAGTCCTCCGGTCTGCTTGCGTCTTCCTTGCCCATTGCTTTGGCCATACGAATGAAACGGTCGTCACATACATGCTTGTCAATGAAGAAGGTGAAATAGGCTTTGCTCAGCATGATGAGCCCGGCCCCGTGGGGCAGCTCCTGATGATAAGCGCTCATGGCGTGTTCCAGAGAGTGCTGGCTGCTCGTTGCGCCGACAACCATCTCGATGCCGGAAAGATAATTGCCGAAGGCGACATTTTCACGCGCCTCCATATCGCTGCCGTCATGCACCGCTTTCGGCAAATAGCGGCTGACATTTTCGATG
>Ga0068714_10004776_pt1 | contig 14878 bp, 12 predicted proteins | sample MTBNYHSulfiMetaG_FD_62988 | JGI IMG/M metagenome (GOLD analysis project Ga0068714, IMG submission 62988) | Enrichment culture microbial communities from rom New York Harbor, USA that are MTBE-degrading - MTBE-NYH (New York Harbor Sulfidogenic)... | ecosystem: Environmental > Aquatic > Marine >... | reverse complement strand
TTTAAGGAGGTAAGCGATGGCGAAGAAGAAGTTTGAGAGGAAGAAGCCGCATGTGAATGTGGGGACGATAGGGCATATTGATCATGGGAAGACGACGTTGACGGCGGCGATAACGAAGCATCTGGCCAAGAAGGGAATGGCGCAGTTTGTGCCGTTTGACGAGATTGACAAGGCGCCGGAGGAGAAGGCTAGGGGTATAACGATAGCGACGGCGCATGTGGAGTATGAGACGGAGAAGAGGCACTATGCGCATGTGGATTGTCCTGGTCATGCGGACTATATCAAGAACATGATTACGGGTGCGGCGCAGATGGACGGTGCGATATTGGTGGTTGGAGCGGATGATGGTCCGATGCCGCAGACGCGGGAGCATATATTGTTGGCGAGGCAGGTTGGGGTGCCGAGCATTGTGGTATTTTTGAACAAGTGTGACATGGTTGATGATGCGGAGTTGATTGAGTTGGTGGAGTTGGAGTTGAGGGAGTTGCTGACGAAGTATGAGTTTCCCGGTGATGAGATACCGATTGTGAGGGGAAGTGCGCTGAAGGCTTTGGAGAGTGATGATGTAAATAGTGCGGAGGCGAAGTGTATATTTGAGTTGATGGATGCGGTGGATGCTTATGTGCCGGAGCCGGTGAGGGATGTGGAGAAGCCGTTTTTGATGCCGATTGAGGATGTGTTTAGCATATCGGGACGAGGGACGGTTGTGACGGGTCGAGTTGAGAGGGGAGTGATCAAGGTTGGGGAGGATGTGGAGATAGTTGGTATTCGGCCGACGATGAAGACGGTGTGTACCGGGGTTGAGATGTTCCGGAAGATACTGGATCAGGGGCAGGCTGGTGATAACATTGGGGTATTGTTGAGGGGTACGAAGAGGGATGATGTGGAGAGGGGGCAGGTGGTGGCGGCGCCTGGATCGATTACGCCGCACACGAAGTTCAAGGCGGAGGCGTATATATTGACGAAGGAGGAGGGGGGTCGGCACACGCCGTTTTTTGGGGGCTACCGGCCGCAGTTTTATTTTAGGACGACGGACGTGACGGGAGTGGTGACGTTGCCTGAGGGGGTTGAGATGGTGATGCCCGGGGACAATGTGACGATGGAAGTGAATTTGATCACGCCGATAGCGATGGAGAAGGAGTTGAGGTTTGCGATTAGGGAAGGTGGCCGGACGGTGGGAGCCGGGGTCATCAGTGAAATCCTGGAGTAAGACGTTCAGGGCGGAAAAAGATTTTCCCACCTGATGGAGATAAGTATGCGGGATATAATTACATTTGCTTGTGAGCAGTGCAAGAACAGAAATTATACCTCCACGAAGAACAAGAGAAAGACGCCCGACAAGCTGAATTTTAAGAAATACTGTCCCTTTTGCAGGACCCACACCCTTCACAAAGAGACAAAATGAGGCATGCAGGCCAGTAGCTCTAACGGTTAGAGCACCGGACTCCAAATCCGGGTGATGGGGGTTCGAATCCCTCCTGGCCTGCCAGTCTATCCCAAACGGTTCAGCCACGGAGGCTCGATTATTTATCCTTTGTGGCTCTGTGACTCGGTGGTGAAAGTAATCCTAGACCGGTCGTGAATCTAGACCAATCAAAGGCGGGACGGCAATCGAAAGCCATGAGCAAAGCGGATCAAAGAGGAAAAAAAGGAACAGCGCGTAAGGATAAGGATAAAGATGCCGTTTCACAACCGGCCGCTCAAAACGCTTCTTCCTCTCAGGATAAGTCCCATCGGGAAGAAAGGAAGAAGAACCCGGCTGTGGCCAAGAAGGAGACCGACAAGAAGGCAGGCGGGGAAGGCAATCTTGTCAAGTACGTTAGAATCTCTCTTCAGTTCTTGAGGGAAGCAAAGATGGAACTCAAGAAGGTTAAATGGCCTACCCGAAAAGAGCTACTGGCCTCAACCGCCGTGGTCATCGCCCTGGTGATGGTGGTTTCATTTTTTCTGGGGATCATTGACTTCGGACTCATCAAGATTATTAAGACGATTGTGGGGTAACCTGTAGAGTATTAAAGGGAGTATTCGATGGTACAGTTCGGAGTTCAGTGCAAGAGAGGCGACAGTGACTCCGTTGCGACCTGAAGTGTAGATACCATCGTCAAAGTCGATTCAAGATTTTAAGTTATTTCGTATAGTTGAGGTTAGAGTCTCGTGACGGGGAACGAAGTGGAACTGAAGTGGTACATTGTGCATACCTACTCCGGGTTTGAAAACAAGGTCAAAGCGAGCCTCGAAGAAAGGATCAAGAACTTTGGGCAGGAGGAATACTTCGGGAAAATCCTCGTTCCAACCGAAAAGGTCGTTGAACTCAAGAAGGGGCAGAAAAAGACGTCGTCCCGGAAGTTTTATCCCGGCTACATCATGGTTCAGATGTTTCTGAACGATGCAACGTGGCACACGGTAAGAAGCACCGCCAAGGTCACCGGGTTCGTGGGAGGAGGCACGAAGCCTACGCCGGTACCGGACGAGGAGGCGGAGCGGATCATCCGCCAGATGGAAGAAGGGATCAGTAAACCCAAGCCGAAGTACCAGTTTGAAGAAGGAGATCAGATCCGGGTGATCGACGGGCCTTTCAATAATTTCCAGGGAATTGTGGAAGAAGTTAAGCCGGACAAAGAGAAACTCAGGGTCCTGATTACGATATTCGGCCGTTCGACGCCTGTGGAGTTGGATTTCATCCAAGTCAACAAGATTTGATACATGCCAGCCGCCGCTGCGTTCCGTTTTTCAAAGAGAAACGGAAAGGGAGTGGTGTACGCGGTTTATTGCCCTGGCTGAATAGAAAAAGAGATTCGCAGTGAAAGGGATGGTATATGGCGAAGAAAATAATTGCAACGGTTAAGCTTCAGGTCAAAGGGGGGCAGGCCAATCCGTCGCCTCCTATCGGTCCTGCTCTGGGGCAGCACGGCGTGAATATCGCCGAATTCTGCAAGTCTTTCAACGCGAAGACACAAGATCAGGTGGGCACCGTCATTCCCGTGATCATTACGATTTATGCAGACAGGTCCTTTTCTTTTATCACCAAGACACCTCCTGCTGCCGTCCTCCTGAAGCAGGCCGCCAAGATCGCCAAAGGTTCTTCCGTGCCGAACCGGGAAAAGGTGGGGCAGGTATCGAAGAAGCAGGTCGAAGAAATAGCGAAGCTCAAGCTCGAGGACTTGAATGCCAATGACCTGAATGGAGCCGTCAAAATCATAGAAGGCACAGCAAGGAGCATGGGAATCCAGATTGTCGCTTAGCTAAAGTAGGGTGTTCAGGGCTGAGCGTTCAGGGGGCCTGAGGATTCGATCCTGAACATTGAACACTGAACACCGGACACCGATTTGGTAGCTTTGGGAGAAAGGAAACATGGCCACGAGAGGCAAGAAACACGAAGCAGCGATGGAAAAGGTGGACAGGCTGAAGAAATACACTTTTCAGGAGGCCGTTCAATTGGTGGTGGATACGAGTCACGCCAAATTCAATGAGACCGTGGATATCGCCGTCCGGCTGGGTGTTGATCCGAGGCACGCGGATCAAATGGTGAGGGGTACGGTTGTCCTTCCCCACGGAGTGGGAAAGTCTGTCCGCGTCCTTGTTTTCGCAAAGGGGGAGAAGGAAAAGGAGGCCTTGGATGCGGGCGCCGATTACGCAGGCGCCGACGAATACGTGGAGCAAATACAGAAAGGTTGGCTCGAATTCGAGAAAACCATCGCGACGCCGGATATGATGACTGTTGTAAGCAAGCTGGGTCGAATTCTGGGACCCAGGGGGATGATGCCGAACGCAAAACTCGGGACCGTGACTTTTGACGTAGCCAAGGCGGTCAAGGAGATAAAAGCGGGGAAGATCGACTTCAAAGTGGAGAAGGCGGGCATCGTGCACGCGCCCATGGGAAAGGTATCCTTCGGCCCGACCAAGCTTCTTGAAAACATGGCGGCCTTTATTGACACGATTCAGAGGCTGAAGCCTGCCGCCAGCAAGGGAACTTACATGAAAAGCATCGCGATTTCCACTACCATGGGACCCGGCGTCAAGGTTGACCCGGGATATGTGAAGGATCTATTTGCTTAAGTTTCACAGATTTTCTCCCTTCGGTGGAAGTCAAGCCCCGGAGGGACTTTTAATGAAATCCGCTGAACGGATTTTATCGTCAGTCGAAGACAGTGGGTGCCCATGGCCGCCTCGAGGCGGGATGGATAAAGGCTTAAACGAACCGCCGGGTTCGGGCCTACCGAGACTGAACATCGGTTATCCGTGCATTATACGCATCCCTGACTTTGACACCAAATTTGAAATAGACTGGTGAAAAGGGGGTGGTTCGTTGAAGAAAGAAGAAAAAGAAGCGTTAATCGCCGATATGGCGGAACGACTCCGGAGGGCCAAGGCCACGTTCCTCGTGGACTATCAAGGCCTCAACGTGGAGATGATGAACGCGCTGAGAAAGGATCTCAGAAAGAAAGAAGCTGAGTTCCACGTGGTCAAGAACCGGTTACTGAAGCTGGCATGCAGGGAAAGTGGCACATCGGCGATCAAGGAGCATTTCGTAGGGCCCTGTGCACTGGCTATCAGTTATGGGGATGTGGTGGCGCCGGCCAAGGTGCTCGTGGAACAAGAGAAAAAACTGGAACGTTTGAAACTGAGGGTCGGTCAAGTTGGCGGGAAGGCGATAGATTATGAAGACATAAAGAGGCTGGCCGCGCTTCCCGGCAGGGAAGTGCTGCTGGCGCAGACCCTTTCCGCGATGCAAGCCGTGCCCGGCTCATTTGTGAGGGTGCTTCAGGGGGTGATCTCAAATTTTCTCAACGTGCTCAAAGCCCTTGAGGGCAAGAAGAGCGAAGCATAAAGGTTCAAGCGTTTTTCCTAGCACACTATTGAATACGGAGGACTGTAGAAGATATGGCAGCAAACATTACGAAAGAAGATGTGGTTGAATTCATCTCGAACATGACCGTCCTGGAACTCTCGGATTTCGTGAAAGAGCTGGAGGAAAAGTTCGGGGTCACCGCTGCGGCGCCTGTGGCAATGATGGCCGCACCGGCTGCCCAGGCAAAGGAAGAGGCTCCTGAAAAAACGGAATTCGACGTGGTTCTAACTTCCGCTGGAGATCAGAAGATACAGGTCATAAAGGAAGTTCGAGCCATCACCGGTCTGGGACTCAAAGAAGCGAAGGCCCTGGTTGACGGTGCGCCCGGGAAAGTGAAAGAGGGAATCTCCAAGGAGGAAGCGGAGAAGATCAAAGCCCAGCTTGAACAGGCAGGGGCCTCGGTGGAGGTTAAGTAGAGGGCTTCATGTTCATGGAATCCGTTGAGACGGATTCCATGAAAAGAAGCGCAAGACCTCCCCTTAAGACGATATTGGACATGTGAGAGGATTCAATGAAAGGAAACGGCTCTGCCACATACCGGACAAGAAGGAATTTTGGGAAAATCGAGAAAATTATCGACATCCCCAACCTGATCGAGATCCAGAAGGATTCCTACGACCGATTCCTTCAAAAGGAGGTTCCGGCCGAGGAGAGGAAGGATATCGGACTGCAGGGCGCTTTTCGAAGCGTTTTCCCCATCACCGATTTCAGCGGATCTTCCTCCCTGGAGTTCGTCAAGTATACCTTCGAAAGCACGAAGTACGCCGAGGATGAGTGTCTGAGCAAGGGCCTCACCTATGAGGCGCCACTGAAGCTAACGGTCCGTTTGCTCGTTTTCGATACAGACCTGGCTAACGGGACAAAGAGTATCAGGGATATCAAGGAGCAGGAGATATATTTCGGAACCATACCCATGATGACCGATCGCGGGACCTTCATAGTTAACGGAACGGAAAGGGTAATCGTCAGCCAGCTCCACAGGTCTCCCGGTGTTTTTTTTGATCATGACAAAGGCAAGACCCATTCCAGCGGCAAACTGCTTTATTCCGCCAGAATCATACCCCTTCGAGGGTCCTGGCTTGATTTCGAGTTCGACCCAAAAGATCTCCTCTACGTGCGGATCGACAGGCGGCGCAAGTTCCCCGTCACCACCTTCCTGAAGGCGCTGGGTTATTCTTCCAAGGAGATTCTGTCAACATTCTACGATACGGAGAAGTTTGTGTTCCGGAACGAGGAGTGGATGAGACCCGCCAGGCTCGAAAATCTCTTCCGGACCAAAATCAGCAGGGATATTGTTCATCCGAAGACCAAGAAGGTCCTGGCAAAGGAGGGTGAGAAGTATACCAAGAGGCTACACGGGATGATCGAGTCGGCCGGCATCACCAACATCCCCATCCGTCTGGAAGATATGGAGCAGAGGATTCTCGCCGACGACCTCGTGGACACCTCTACAGGGGAGATCCTGGCACACGGAAATCAGCCTCTGACCGCCGACCTTTTGGCCCTCATGAAGGAGAAGGAAATCAACGAGATCGAGTGTCTCGTCCTGGATGCGCCCGGCGTGAGCACGACCATCAGGGACACCATGCTTCTTGATAAAATTGAGCAGAGCGATGAAGCGGTTCTCGAACTTTACAGAAAGATGAGGCCCAGCAGCCCGCCAACACAGGAAGTGGCGGGGGCCTTCTTCAATAGCCTTTTTTTCAACATTTCCACCTATGATCTCTCTCCTGTGGGGAGATTGAAACTGAATTACAGGCTCAACCTGGACGTGCCTCTTGAGCAGAGGACTCTGAGGAAAGAGGACATTACCGCCACGGTGGCGGAATTGATCCGCCTGAAGACTTCGGAAGCCATGGTGGACGATATCGACAACCTCGGGAACAGGCGCGTTAGGGCGATCGGCGAACTGCTTGAGAACCAGTACCGGATCGGTCTCGTAAGAATGGAAAGAGCCATCAAGGAGAGAATGAGCCTCCAGGAAGTCGAAACGCTCATGCCCCACGACCTGATCAACTCCAAGCCTGTTTCCGCGGTGGTGAAGGAGTTTTTCGGAACGAGCCAGCTTTCCCAGTTCATGGATCAGACGAATCCTCTTTCTGAGGTTACGCACAAGCGAAGACTGAGCGCCCTAGGCCCGGGAGGATTGACGAGGGAAAGGGCCGGGTTTGAAGTTCGAGACGTGCATCCGACTCACTACGGCCGAATCTGCCCCATCGAGACGCCGGAAGGACCAAACATCGGCCTCATTGTCTCGCTGAGCACATATGCGAGAGTCAACGAGTTCGGTTTCATTGAGACGCCGTACCGGCAGGCGGAAGAGGGAAAAGTGAGCCGTAACATAGAATTCCTCTCGGCCTTGGATGAAAAGGACTTTCCCATCGCCCAGGCAAACGCGCCGCTGGACAAACGAGGGAATTTTGTCCGGGAAGAGGCGGCGGTGCGCATCGCCGGGGAGGCGAGCAAAGTTCCCGTGGAAACCGTGAACTACATGGACGTCTCGCCGGATCAGCTTGTGAGCGTTTCCGCTTCCCTGATCCCCTTTCTTGAGCACGACGACGCCAACCGTGCGCTCATGGGGTCCAACATGCAACGCCAGGCGGTCCCGCTGTTGAATGCCAAAGCCCCGATTATCGGAACCGGTGTTGAAAGCGTGGTGGCCCGGGACTCCGGCGTTTCGGTCATCGCCCGTGAGCGTGGGGTGGTTGAAGATGTGGACGCATCCCGAATCGTCATTCGGTCCACCGGAGACTCCGACGAAGGAGACGAAGTCGAGATATACAAGCTCATAAAATATCAGAAATCCAATCAGAATACCTGTTACAACCAGAAGCCCATCGTGCGCAAAGGGGACATGGTTCGTGAAGGCCAGATCATTGCCGACGGACCTGCCACGGAAATGGGCGAACTCGCGCTGGGCCGAAACGTGGTTGTGGCCTTCATGTCCTGGGGGGGGTACAACTTCGAGGATTCCATTATCGTCAGCGAACGGGTCGTCAAGGAGGATGTTTACACCTCGATTCATATCGAGGAGTTCGAGGTCGTCTCGCGGGACACCAAACTCGGCAAAGAGGAGATCACACGGGACATCCCGAACGTCGGAGAAGAGGCCCTGAAGTACCTCGATGAAAGCGGCATCATAAGCATCGGTGCTTATGTCCGCCCGGGAGACATCCTGGTGGGGAAGATCACGCCCAAAGGTGAGACGCAGCTTTCCCCGGAAGAAAAACTTCTCCGGGCCATTTTCGGGGACAAAGCCGGCGACGTAAAGGACTCGTCACTGAGGGTGCCTCCGGGCGTGGAGGGCATCGTAATAGACACCAAGGTATTCTCGAGACGGGGCGTGGAAAAAGACCAGCGAAGCCTTTCTATCGAGCGGGAGGAGAGGGCGAAGCTTGAAAAGGACAAACAGGACCGGATTCAAATCATCGAGAGAAGCGCCAGGGGAAGACTTCGAGAGATCCTCATGGACAAGAAACTGAAGACCAATCTCCGGGACAAGAAGTCAGGCAAGCTACTCTTGAGTACCCGCAAGGTGGTGGGCGAAGAGGAGATCGCCAAGATCCCAGTCGAAGCGTGGTCGGGCGCTGACCTGAAAGCCTCCATGGACGAGATCGAGAAGATGGAGGAGATCGTTGAGCGATACACCCAGCACGTATCCCAGATCAAATCCCACTTCGAGGAGCGGCAGGAAAGACTCAGCCAGGGAGATGAACTGGCTCCGGGCGTAATCAAGATGGTCAAGGTGTATGTGGCCGTTAAACGGAAACTGGCCGTTGGGGACAAGATGGCCGGACGTCACGGCAACAAGGGTGTCCTGTCTAGGATTCTTCCCGTGGAGGACATGCCCTATTTCGCCGACGGGACTCCCGTCGACATCATTCTGAATCCACTGGGAGTGCCTTCCAGAATGAATGTGGGTCAGGTTTTGGAGGCCCACCTGGGATGGGCGTCACGCCAGTTGGGTAAACAGGTTGCGGAAATCCTTGACGCTATGAGGGATCTTGCATCTCTCAGGAAGAAGATCATGGATATCTTTTCGCAGGAGGAATATAAGGAAGGCTTTAAAGATCTGGACGATGCCGATCTCTTGAGCAAGGCCGCCATGATGAGGGACGGTGTCCATATGGCTTCCCCTGTCTTCGACGGGGCGAGTGAAGAGGAAATCAAGAAGTGCCTGACCAGGGCGGGACTTCCCGTGACGGGACAGGCCGTACTCTATGACGGTAGAACAGGATTGCCTTTCGATCAACAGATAACCGTTGGGGTGCTCTATGTCATGAAACTGCACCACCTCGTGGACGACAAGCTCCACGCTCGGTCAATAGGCCCTTACTCGCTTGTCACCCAGCAACCGCTGGGGGGAAAGGCGCAATTCGGCGGGCAGAGGCTCGGCGAAATGGAGGTATGGGCCATGGAGGCCTACGGGGCGGCTTACTCGTTGCAGGAATTCTTGACGGTCAAGTCTGACGACGTTGCCGGCAGGACTCGTATGTACGAAAGGATCGTCAAGGGCAACAACGTGTTGGAAGCCGGACTTCCGGAGTCGTTCAAGGTGCTGCTCAAGGAGTTGCTCGCCCTGGGTTTGGACGTCCAGCTTTTTGAAGATACTCAGGCATAATGAATGAGGGAAAGACCTCCGAAGGGTCTGCCCTATCATCAGTCAAGATAAAGAGGTGAAAAGCGTGGAAGAGCTTTATAATTTCTTTGCAAAGCCGAAGGATCCTTCCAGTTACAATGCTGTGAAGATTTCCCTGGCGTCTCCCGAGAAAATCAGGGAGAGGTCCCATGGTGAAGTGAAGAAGCCGGAGACCATCAACTACCGGACTTTCAAGCCTGAAAGAGACGGTCTTTTCTGCTCAAAGATTTTCGGCCCCATCAAGGACTATGAGTGCAACTGCGGAAAATACAAAAGGATGAAGCACCGCGGCATCGTCTGCGAAAAGTGCGGTGTTGAAGTCATCCAGTCCAAAGTGAGGCGGGAGCGGATGGGGCATATCGAACTCGCCTCCCCTGTAGCCCATATCTGGTTCCTGAAATGCCTCCCTTCCAAGATCGGAAATCTCCTCGACTTGACGCTGAAAGACCTCGAGAGGGTTCTCTATTTCGAAAACTACATCGTCCTCGACCCGAAGGACACGCCTCTTCAAAAGGGCACGCTCCTCACCGACGAACAGTTGCGCCGAGCAAGGGAGGAGTACGGCCAGCGATTTCAGGTGGGCATCGGCGCAGAAGCCATACAGGCCATGTTGCGCGAACTGGATATCGAGGCTCTCTCCGCCAGCCTCAGGGCGGAAATGCTGGATACCAGGTCCGATGCAAAGAGAAAAAAACTCGCAAAGCGCCTTAAGGTGATCGACGCTTTCAGAGAATCGAAGAACCGGCCGGAATGGACTATCCTGGATGCGATTCCGGTGTTGCCCCCCGACCTTCGCCCCCTGGTGCCCCTCGACGGCGGGCGGTTCGCCACGTCGGATCTCAATGACCTATACCGAAGGGTTATAAACCGGAACAACCGGCTCAAAAGACTCCTGGAGCTCAATGCCCCGGAAATCATCGTGAGAAACGAAAAAAGGATGCTTCAGGAGGCGGTGGACGTGCTCTTCGACAACGGGCGCCGGGGGAAGGTGGTTACCGGCGCCAACAAGAGGCCTTTCAAATCCCTCAGCGACATGTTGAAAGGAAAGCAGGGCAGATTCAGGCAGAACCTTCTGGGCAAGCGGGTGGACTATTCAGGCCGCTCCGTGATCGTGGTAGGCCCCGACCTTCGTTTGCACCAGTGCGGTCTTCCCAAGAAAATGGCTTTGGAGCTTTTCAAGCCCTTCATTTACAACAAACTGGACGAGAAGGGGCTGGCCACAACCATCAAGTCGGCAAAAAAAATGGTGGAACGGGAGACACCCGAGGTATGGGACGCCCTGGATGAGGTGGTGCGGGAGTACTGCATCCTTCTCAACCGGGCTCCGACGCTCCATCGTCTGGGCATCCAGGCTTTCGAGCCTATTCTGATAGAGGGGAAGGCGATTCAGCTTCATCCTCTGGTCTGCACTGCCTTCAACGCAGACTTCGACGGTGACCAGATGGCCGTCCACGTGCCCCTGTCCATCGAAGCCCAGATCGAAGCCAGGGTGCTCATGATGTCCACCAACAATATTCTGTCTCCCGCCAACGGTGACCCTATCATCGTTCCGAGCCAGGACATAGTGCTGGGCATCTACTATCTGACCCGTGAAAGACCTTTGAGCAAGGGGGAGGGCAAGGTTTTCTCCGGTCCCGAAGAGGTGATAATCGCTCACGATGCGGGAGAGTTGGACCTTCATGCCTCCATCAAGGTGAGAATCGACGGGGAAATGGAAAATACCACGACCGGTCGGGTCCTGCTTTACGAGGTTCTTCCGGAAAAGGTTCCTTTTTCCGTGCTCAACAAGGTAATGAACAAGAAGGAATTGCGGATTCTCATCAACGAATCATATCGCAGGCAGGGAATCAAAGCTACGGTGATTCTCTCCGACAGGCTCAAGGACATCGGGTACCGGTACGCGACCCTGTCCGGGATTTCCATTTCCATGAAGGACATGACGATTCCTTCCAGGAAAGCGGAGATTATCGAGAAGGCGGAAAGGGAAGTGAAGCGAATCGACGACCAGTACAAGACCGGTCTGATTACGGACGGGGAAAAATACAACAAGGTCGTGGACATCTGGGCCCAGGCCACCGAGATGATCGCATCAGAGATGATGGGAGAGATGGCGGTCGAAGAGATAAAGAACAAGGCCGGACAAGGGGTGAAGACCACGAGTTTCAATCCCATCTTCATGATGTCGGACTCTGGGGCAAGAGGAAGCAAGGACCAGATGCGGCAGCTCGCCGGCATGCGAGGCCTGATGGCCAAACCCTCGGGAGAGATCATTGAAACGCCCATCACCTCCAACTTCCGGGAAGGCCTGACTGTTTTGCAATACTTTATTTCCACTCACGGAGCGCGAAAAGGCCTGGCCGACACGGCCCTTAAGACGGCCAATTCCGGTTACTTGACGCGGAGGCTCGTGGACGTGGCTCAAGATACCGTTATCACCGAGGAAGATTGCGGTACGGTGGACGGTATTACCGTATCGGCCCTCATCGAAGGGGGCGAGATCATCCAGCGGGTCGGAGACCGGGTTCTGGGAAGGACCGCGCTGGAGGATATCTACGATCCCGTCACGGGAGAGCTCCTTGTACGAATGAATGACGAAATCAACGAGGAGCGGGTGGCGAAAATGCAGAGCGCGGGTCTGGAGAGGGCGAGGATCCGGTCCGTCCTGACTTGCCAGGCGAAGCGGGGGGTCTGCAAGAAATGCTACGGCAGAGACCTGGCTCATGGGCATGAAGTGAACATCGGAGAAGCTATCGGAATCATCGCGGCCCAATCCATCGGCGAGCCGGGAACCCAGTTGACCATGAGAACTTTCCATATCGGAGGCACTGCGAGCAAGAGGGTGGAACAGACCACGGTCGAGGCCAGGAACGGAGGCACAGTATCCTTCCAGAACCTGAAAACGGTCCAAAATGTGGAAGGCCACCTGGTGGTAATGAACCGGAACGGCGAAATAGCTATTCTCGGCAAAGGGGGCAGGGAGGTCGAAAGGTTTCCCATCATTTACGGCGCGGTTCTCAAGGTCCGCGACGGAGAGACGATTCAGCCGAGCCAGACTCTTGCGGAGTGGGACCCCTTCAACATCCCGATTCTGACCGAAGTTTCCGGTGTCGTCAAATACGGTGACATCCTCGACGGCGTCACGATGCAGGAGAGGCGGGACAAGGTGACCGGCAAGATCAGCCGAGTCATCGTGGAATCCCGAGAAATCGACGCTCGGCCCAGGATTTCCATCAAGGACAGCGAAGGAGGCACCGCTGTCGTTCCGGGAACTGCGAAGGGACTGGCCAGGTACCATCTGCCCATCGGCGCGATCATCATGGTCAACGAGGGGGAAGTGGTGTCGCCGGGAACGGTCTTGGCAAAAATCCCCAGGGAAACGACAAAGACCAAAGACATTACCGGAGGGCTTCCGAGAGTGGCCGAACTGTTCGAAGTGAGAAAACCGAAGGAAAACGCCATCCTTACCGAGATCGACGGAACCGTGTCTTTCGGCCAGTACACCAAGGGCAGAAGAAAGGTTACGATCACCCCGGAAATTGGAGAGCCTCTGGAGTACCTTATCCCGAAGGGCAAGCACGTCAGCGTTTTGGAGGGAGATTACGTGAGAGCCGGCGAACCGCTGATGGACGGATCGGCCAATCCCCACGACATCCTGAGGATCAGAGGAATCAAGGCATTGGCGAAGTACCTGGTGGACGAGGTGCAGGAGGTTTATCGTCTCCAAGGCGTGAGCATCAATGACAAACACATTGAAGTCATCGTAAGGCAGATGCTGCGGCAGGTGAGCGTGACGGATGTGGGAGACAGCAATTTCCTGTTGGGCGAACACGTGGAAAGATGGAGGTTCGAAGAGGAGAACCAGAAGCTCATTGAAAGCGGCGGCAAGCCTGCCACGGCTGAACCCCTGCTTCTTGGGATCACCAAGGCTTCCCTCAGCACGGAAAGCTTCATCTCAGCCGCATCCTTCCAGGAAACGACCAAGGTTCTTTCAGACGCGGCAGTGGCCGGGAAGGTGGACTACTTGAAAGGCCTCAAGGAAAACGTCATCATGGGCCGCCTCATCCCTGCAGGAACCGGGCTGCCTTCCTATCGGAACCTGGAAATCGAATTGACGGGCGAAAATGTGTAACGAGTATATATTATTTTCTTGACATGGGTCATATGGCGGAATATAAAAAAAAATTTTTAGGTTTGCGCTCGCGCCGGTGACGAACCGGTGCGGGATCGGCAAAAAATCAAGAGGAGAGCCTTATGCCGACAATCAACCAGCTCATTCGAGTGCAGCGGGAAGAACCGAAGAGGAAGAATAAGACGCCTGCTTTGCATGGCTCCCCGCAGAAGAGAGGCGTGTGCGTCAGGGTTTACACTACGACACCGAAGAAACCGAACTCGGCCCTGAGAAAAGTTGCGAGAGTGAGGCTGACCAACGGTATTGAAGTGACGTCCTATATCCCCGGGGTGGGCCACAACCTGCAGGAGCATTCGGTGGTTCTCATTCGCGGAGGGCGTGTGAAGGATCTTCCCGGGGTGAGGTATCATATCATCCGAGGAACCATGGATACGGCAGGCGTGGACGACCGCCGGCGAGGACGGTCCAAGTACGGGGCCAAGAAACCCAAGGGGATTTGAGAGGTGTTTCATGCCTAGGAAAAGAGTTATCGTCAAGAGGGAAATCGCTCCTGATCCGAGATACAGCAGCCAACTGGTCGCAAAATTCGTGAGCTGTCTTCTGAGACAAGGAAAAAAGAGCACGGCCCAGTCGATTCTTTACGGGGCTTTTGATTTGATTAAGCAGAAATCAAAGGAAGAACCCCTGCCGGTTTTCCAGAAAGCCGTTGCCAATGTCAAACCTCTCGTGGAGGTGCGGTCGAGGCGCGTCGGCGGGTCCACTTATCAGGTGCCCACGGAGGTAAGAGCTTCGAGAGGACAGGCGCTTGCGCTTCGATGGATCATTTCTTTCGCCAAGGCGCGAGGCGAAAAAAGCATGGCTTCGAAACTTGCCGGCGAGCTCATGGACGCTGCGGCAGGAAGGGGAGCGGCTGTAAAGAAAAGGGAAGACACCCACCGAATGGCCGAAGCAAATAAGGCTTTCGCCCACTACCGCTGGTAGGGCAGAAAACATGGCGTGATGAAAACACAGGCTCAAGACATAAGGCGCATGGCGCTAGGGGGGAAGAGGTCAGGAGGAAGATTCGGGCTGGCACTTGAGTTGTGAACTCTTTGACGGTCACTCGGTATTCCATTACTCAGGTACTCCGTTACTCCCATTCTTTAAGGAGGTAAGCGATGGCGAAGAAGAAGTTTGAGAGGAAGAAGCCGCATGTGAATGTGGGGACGATAGGGCATATTGATCATGGGAAGACGACGTTGACGGCGGCGATAACGAAGCA
>Ga0068714_10004775_pt1 | contig 14881 bp, 11 predicted proteins | sample MTBNYHSulfiMetaG_FD_62988 | JGI IMG/M metagenome (GOLD analysis project Ga0068714, IMG submission 62988) | Enrichment culture microbial communities from rom New York Harbor, USA that are MTBE-degrading - MTBE-NYH (New York Harbor Sulfidogenic)... | ecosystem: Environmental > Aquatic > Marine >... | reverse complement strand
GAGTGTACCATGATCAGAGCCCGGGCTTCAACGATTCTCGTCTTTCTGCTCATCGCCATGGCCGCGCCGGCCGCGCCGTCCCTTTCCTCGCTCGTTCCGCCGCCGGTCCTGGAGCGCCTCCGGGCAGGGGAGGAGGTCACTCGCACCCTCTGGGGCTCCAGAGGCCCCGAGCTGCTCCCCGCCGTTCCGCTTTCCGGGGCCCTGCTCGGAGAGCTCGAGGCCCTGGACATCACCATCGGCGTGGAGATGCTTCGGCTGTACACCGCGAGCGAGTTGGGGTTCGAGTCGGAGCGCTCCAGGCTCGCCCTGTACAACATCCTGCGCTCGGTGAGCTCCATGGAAGGGATCGAGTACTACTCGGTCAGCCGCGACCGGATGAGGACCCTTTTCGCCTCCTCGTATTCCGTGGACGGCCCGGAGTCCCGGAAGCGGATTCCCGACCCGCTGGTTCTCGAGGTGCCTGCCCACAGCGTCGCGTACATGTTTCAGGAGGATCTGACCTTCGGCAACAACCTCTATCGGGCCGAATACCTGGCCCGGGATTTCGGCTTCGTCCTCAAGAGCTACAATCTCACGGAGATGAGGTACTACTTCCTGCCCATGGTCAAGCCCGAAGGCAGCCTTACCATCATCATGGTCCTTCCCCACGGGCGGGACATCCTGTTCTATGGCGTCATGGCCGCCCACACTCCGAGCCTGTTCGGGATCGAACGCTCCCGCGAGGAGTCTTTCTATAATCGCCTGAATGCCCTGTACGGCTGGTTTGTCAGGGAGGTCTCGAGCCTGAAGGGCGGGAACTAGCTCACCACGACCTGGTTGCGTCCCCGCTGTTTGGCCCGGTACATGGCGCTGTCCGCCCGGCTGATCCACTTGTCCGGGGTCTCGTCGGGGTCGTGCTGGGCAATGCCCACCGAGACGGTGACCTGGAAGGGATCGTTTCCGCAGGAAAACGAGGTCTCCTCCATGTCCTTGCGGAAGCGCTCCGCGATGTTCCTGGCGGTTTCCGAGCGGGTGTTGGGGAAGATCACGAAGAACTCCTCCCCCCCGTAGCGGCCGGCATAGTCGTACTTGCGCAGGCTCTTGGAGAGCTTGGCCCCGATCTCCCGAATGATCGTGTCTCCGCACTGATGGCCCTGGTTGTCATTGATGCGCTTGAAATGATCGATGTCGATCATGAGACCGGTCAGAGGAAAGCCCAGGCGCATGGCCCGCTCGATTTCCACGTCGATGCGGCGGAACAGGGTCCTGCGGTTCAGCAGCCCGGAGAGGGGATCGTAGGATGCCAGCCGCTCGAGCTCGTTGCAGTTGCGCTCCAGCTCCTCGTTGATCTCCCGCACCTTCTGGTACTCCCTGCGCAGGTGCACGTTCTCGGCCATCAGCGTGGACAACCGGCGCTTCTTGACCCCCGCTCCTTCGCCTCCCGTCTCCCCTCGCAGGTCCTCGATGAGCCGCGCCTGGTTCCGCCAGCGAATCACCGCGGCGCGGATGCGGGCGTGGAGCTCTGGGGCGGCAATCGGCTTGGTAATGAAGTCGTCCGCGCCGTACTGCAGCAGCTCGTCGAGGTCGCTCCTCTGGCTGAAGCCGCTGATCATGACGATCTGGATCGGTTTCATCTTGTGCGCCTTGCGGATCTGCCTGCACGCCTCGTAGCCGTCCATGCCGGGCATCAGCACGTCGAGAAGGACGATATTGATCTCCGCCCCCTGGAGTATCTCCAACGCCTCCTCTCCGGAGCTTGCCTTGAAGAGGTTGTACTTCTTCTCTTCCTTGAGGATGTCCGCCATCAGGTCCCGATGTTCCTGATTGTCATCCACGATCAGAAGGTTTACGATCTCACACCCCCGCCGCCTGCAAAGGATCGCGACCATAGTACTTCAAAGCTATACACCGGTCAATGCGCGGGCTATTGCGCGGGCTATTGCACGCACGGGTGCCACAGCCGCGCACGCGCGCCTGTTGGCGCGGTTCGTCAGGTTACGAGCCGGAGAATCATCTGGGAGAAGCCGATGAGGGCCCCCAGCAGCGCGCCGAAGACGTTGATCCACTTCAGATGCCGGGCGATCACGATCATCAGCAGCTTTTCCACCTGACCCACGTCGAGGTTGTTGATCTTGGCCACGACCAGCTCGTGCACGTCAAAGCTCTCGATCAGAGCCGGCAGGCGGTTGTCCACGATCCGGATCAGCTGGCCTGTCAACGCCGCCGTGGCCCGCTCCTGCAGCTGCGCTCCCACGTGGAGGAGCTCGCCCAGGGTCTTGTCCTGATTCTCCTCCACGAAGCGCTGCGAGAAGCCCACGACTTCGGCGGCGATGGCCTTCGCGGTCTCGCGCCGCGACAGATACTCGAGCACGTGAGTAGCGGAAAACTCCACCACGTCCTGCTCCTGGAGGTGCAGGGTGCGGCTCAAGATCTCCCGGAGGGTTCGCCGGCCCTGTCGGGAGAGAAGACGCTCGAGACCGGCGGTCAGGCGCGTCCGAACCGCCGGGTCCTCCAGACCCGCCAGCATCCGCTCTACCGCCGCTCCTGCCGCCTCCGGGTTGACGATCCCCTGCTTTGCCCCGGGCGGCCGCGAGCGCCAGCGCTCCAGCCCGTCGAAGATCACCGCCTGCAGCCGATCCATGGTCTCGGGGCGGTAGGCGTAGTCGCGGAGCTCCGCCATGGCGTCGTCGATGATCCGGGGCATCCTGCTTTCCAGGGTCCGATCGAACTGCCCGGCGGAGATCAGAAAGCGCTGGAGCACGTTGAGGCGTTCCAGCACTTCCCGCAGGAGGCGCTTGCCCCTGGTGTTGAGCTCCTCCCGGGTGGCGTCCTCGCCCAGCCACTGGAAGGCCGCGTCGAAGAGCGAAGGCATCAGGGCCCGTGCAATCTGGGCCACGGTCGAGACCAGCTCCGGAGGTACGATTGTGCCGAGGGACTCGCCTGAGCCGCTTCGCTCCTCGAGCCACCGCCGCACGGACTGACCGATTCGCCGGCGGGTGTCCGGAGCTGCCAGCGCAGGGAGCAGGCGGTCCCGGACGAAGGAGCTGATCGGCGCCGAACCGAGCACGTCCTCCAGGCGCCTGTCCGCCAGGCCGCTCACCAGTCGGGCCAGAATGGTCCGAACCCCGTGGATGAAGCTCCTGGAGGAAAAGAAACCGTGCAGGCCGTCCGAGAGGAATGTCTCCAGCGAGGAGAACAGGAGCTCCCGGTTCTCCAGCCGGAGCTTGGCCAGGGGCGAGCTCAGGAGGTCCCCGAGGAAGCGTTCGATGTTCACCTGGATGCGATCCTGGAATCCCGCAGAGCTCAGGTGCCGGCGCACGGACTGCTCGTCGAGAAGCTCCCGGGAGACCATCTGGCCGATGTTGTCCGCCAGCTGAAGCCGCTGCCGTGGGATCACCCCCGGGGTCAGGGGCAGGCGCACCCCGAGGAGCCTGATCTCCTTCAGGGGTCGGAACAGCATCCGGATCGCGATGGCGTTGGTCACGTAGCCGATCACGGCCCCCAGCACCGGGGGAAGGACCCAGGGCAGAAGCGGCACGATCCGTTCCGCCCACAAGAGACCGAGCGAAACCCCCGCGGGCGGGCTCACCGGCACCGCCCCGTCCCCGAGCCCCAGGCGCGGGGACGCTCCGCCCTAGCGCAGCTCACGGGCGTAGTTCTCGGCTCTGGACCGGGAGTCGGTCACCTCGATGAACGAGCCGAACACCCAGCCCCGCAGACCCTCGTAGTTGACCTGGTACCAGTAGTCCGTGGCCTCATCGATGGTCTCCCGGGTCTCGGTCTTCGAGATGACTTCCATTATGGTGCCCCGACGCAGGTGGGCCAGGATTTCGGACCTGGGCAGAGGCTCCTGGCGGATCCGCAGGAAGGGCGAGCGCACCACGGCCCAGTTGGAGCGAAGCGTGAGCACAGGCGTGGCCGGGAGGTCTACCCGCTCCACGGGCGCTTCCTTCCGGCAGGCGGACACCGCCCAGAACAGCGCGCTGCCCACGAGGAGTCCCCCAAGCACCCGACGCAACCTGACACGAGTTATCATGATAATCCTTGAAAACCCCGCGAACTGGTGCCATATTATCAGGAGAATGCCGAGAAAGACTATAGCAATCGCCGCCGCCGTGCTGCTCTGCGTCAGCCTCCTGGGGCCCGCCGCGCTCGGCGCCGCGCCCCAGGGTTTCTCGACGGGGCTGCGCGCTGGAGGGGGGATAGAACTCGCCGGAAGCGATCCCTTTCCGGTCAAGGCCCAGGCCGCAGGCGGTGGAGGCCTGTACGCAGAGCTCCAACTCAACCGCTGGCTCGGGTTGGGACTGGCCGCGCAAGCCCACTTCACGGCCCCGTCGGATCTCTCAGGGGGCTTCCAGTACCGGGGCCACTGGGGCGCGGACCTGCGGCCGTACCTGTCGGTGCGGTGGACCGAGCACTCCGCCTCAGAGAACCTGGAACTGGTGGCGGGGAATCTGTTGGGGGCCATCGCCCGCTACGACCGCTACCTGCAGACCTTCCGGTACTTCTTCTACATGGGCATGTACGTGGAGCCCTACCTGGAGCTGCATTTTCCCGGGGGAGCCGGCGGCCGCCACAGCCTGGTCACGTCCATGCCCCTGGACCTGTATTTCCGCAGGGACCTCCCTCTCTCGGCGGCGGCCGGCCTCGCCGTGGCCTGGAAGCTGTACCTCCGCAGGCCCCCGACGGGAGGTGCACCGTGAAGCGCACGATCCCGGTTCTGGCGGCCCTGGGAACCCTGGCCGCCCTGGCGGGGCTGTGGGCAACCTCCTGCAGCCTGGACATGCGCTACGAGAAGTACGCCATCGTCTTCGGGGTGGCGGACTATCCAGGCACCGCGAACGACCTGTCCTGGACCGTCGCCGACGCTCAGGCTATGACCGCGCTGCTCACAGCACAAGGCTTCGCAGTTTACGAGCGGACCAACGCCGGTGCGACCCGGACCGAACTAGTATCCCTCCTGGGCACGGTCAACGCCGCGGCCGCCGAGGAGGACCTTGTCGTGTTCTACTTCTCGGGCCACGGTGGACTGGGCGCGCAAGGCGTAGGAGTCATCTACCTGTACGACGACCCGATCGAATCCGGCGCCTTCACCGACCGGGAGCTTGCCGATGCGCTGCGCATCCTGCGGCCGTCGAAGAAAATCGTGATCATCGACGCATGCAACTCCGGGGGGTTCATTGCCGACGTGGCCGACGTGGACGGGGTGCCGGCCGACTATACAGGAACGATCTATCTTTCTCTCGGCAAGCTCGGCTCCGCCCTGTCTGCGTACTTCACGCCGGGAGCGGACAGCGACATTACCCCGGGAGAGGCGATCGTGTTGTCCGCGGCCGGTGAGCGGGAGTTCTCCTACGAGGACTACAGCGACGGCCGCCTGGGTTACAGCCACGGCGTGTTCACCTACTATCTCCTGCAGGCACCGAAGCGGGGGGACAAGAACGGCGACGGCTTCGTGACCGTCACCGAGGCGTATGACTACACCCGGAGGATGATCGACCAGTACTGGAATTCGGAGGTATATTACCTCGAGAGGTTCTCACCCCACGTATCCGGAGGACCGTTGGACTACGTGCTGTTCGGCGCGGAGTAGCGCCTGCCGCTGCGGGCGTTCCCGACCTTCGGGTGGCGGCGGCTATCCTTCCTTCAAGCGCTTGATCTCGTCCCGGATCACGGCGGCCCGCTCGAACTCGAGGTTCTTGGCCAGCTCGAGCATCTCCTTTTCCAGACGGCGAACGAGCTCCTGCTTCTGCTTGGGCACGAGGAGGTTGTACTCCCGCTCGATGAGCTCCAGGTCGAAGCGCTCGAGGGACCGCTTTTCCTCCTTCTTGCGGACCAGGAGGTCCTGGATGGACTTGGAGATGCTGGTGGGGGTAATGCCGTGGGCGCGATTGTACTCCGCCTGGATGCTCCGGCGGCGCTCGGTCTCGTCGATGGCCTCCCTCATGGCGTCGGAGATGCGGTCCGCGTACATGATGACCTTGCCGTTCACGTTGCGGGCGGCTCTCCCGATGGTCTGGATCAGGGAGGTGGCCGAGCGGAGGAACCCGATCTTGTCGGCATCCAGGATGGCCACGAGGGAGACTTCCGGCAGATCGAGGCCCTCCCGCAGCAGGTTGATCCCCACCAGGACGTCGAAGTCCCCGGTCCGCAGGCTCTTCAGGATTTCCACGCGCTCGATCGTCTCGACTTCCGAGTGCAGGTAGCGAACGGCCAGGCCCAGATCCGAGAGGTACTCGGCCAGGTCTTCGGCCATGCGTTTGGTCAGGGTGGTCACCAGCACACGCTCCTTGCCCTCCACCCGCTTGCGGATCTCGGCGTACAGGTCCTCCACCTGCCCCTCGGTGGGACGCACCTCTAGCTGCGGGTCCAGGAGGCCCGTCGGGCGGATCACCTGCTCCACCAGCTGCTCGCTCTTGTCCAGGGCCTCCGCCCCCGGCGTAGCCGACACGAAGATCACCCGGTCCAGGAGGCTCTCGAACTCGGCGGAATACAGGGGCCGGTTGTCCAGCGCCGAAGGCAGGCGGAACCCGTGGCGGACCAGGGAGAGCTTGCGGGAGCGGTCTCCTTCGTACATCCCCCGAACCTGAGGAAGCGTCACGTGGGACTCGTCGACGAAGACCAGGAAGCGCTCCGGGAAGAAGTCGAGGAGCACCGCCGGACGCTCGCCCTCCTCCCGTCCCGAGAGGTGCCTGCTGTAGTTCTCGATCCCCGGGCAGTAGCCCATCTCCTCCAGCATCTCGAGATCGTACTCGGTCCGGGTCTTGAGGCGCTCGGCCTCCAGGAGCTTGCCTGCCTGAAGGAACTCCCCGTGGCGCGCCTTGAGCTCCTCGCGGATCCGGCCGACGGCGACGGGCAGGCGCTCCTCGGGGGTCACGAAGTGCTTGGCCGGGTAGACGATGTAGAACTCCACGTCGCCCAGGGACTCGCCGGTCAGCGGATTGATCTTGCGGATCCGTTCGATGCGGTCCCCGAAAAACTCGACGCGAATCGCATCCAGGGTGTAGGAGGGGTAGATCTCCATGACGTCGCCCCGGACCCTGAAATGACCGCGCTCCAACAGGGCGTCGTTGCGTTCGTACTGCAGCCGCACGAGGCTGCGCCGGATGTCCTGGGGGTCCAGCTCCTGCCCCACGGTCAGCTCCAGGCGCATGCTCCTGTAGTCCCGGGGATTGCCGATCCCGTAGATGCACGAAACCGTGGCCACGACCACCACGTCTCTGCGCTCCAGCAGGGCCGCGGTGGCGGAGAGACGCATCCGGTCGATCTCTTCGTTGATCGAGCTGTCCTTCTCGATGTACAGGTCCTTGCCCGGAACGTACGCCTCGGGCTGGTAGTAGTCGTAGTAGGACACGAAGTACTCGACCGCGTTGTCCGGGAAGAAGTCCGTGAACTCCCGGTACAGCTGGGCGGCCAGGGTCTTGTTGTGGGACAGCACGAGGGTGGGAAGCTGCACCCGCTCGATGATCTTGGCCATCGAGTAGGTCTTGCCCGATCCGGTCACCCCTTTCAGGGTCTGGTATTTCAGGCCGGACTCCACGCCGCGGCTGAGAGTCTCGATGGCCTGGCCCTGATCGCCGGCAGGGGAAAAGGGGGCGGCGACCCTGAAGCGCTTCATCCGGCCCTGAAGCGCGCTGCTACCAGCGCAGGTTCTGGGGGCGCTCGGAGAGCCTGACCATCAGCTCCTGCTGGCGCCGGCCCCGCACCACCTTGACCACGACCGTCTCGCCGGGCTTGTTGTCCTCTAGGGCCCCGAGCAGGTCGGCGAAGCTGGCCACCGGGGAGCGGTCCACCTCCACGATGATGTCCCCGCCGACCCGGAAGGTGGATCGCCCGTAGCGCACCGGCTGGTCGCCCCCTCTCAGCCCGGCCTTTTCGGCCGTGGATCCCGGGGCCACCTCGGAGACCAGGATTCCCTCGCTCACGGGCAGATTGGCGTAGCGCACCAGCGCCGGGAACAGCTGCACGGGCACTATGTCGATCCAGCCCCGCTGGACCTTGCCGAAGCGCAGCAGGTCCGGGAGCACCCGCCTGGCCGTGTCCACGGGCACCGCGAAGCCGATTCCCACCGAGCCGCCGGAGGGGGAGTAGATCATCGTGTTGATACCGATCATCTCCCCTCGTGCGTTGAGAAGCGGCCCGCCGGAGTTGCCGGGGTTGATCGAAGCGTCGGTCTGGATCATCTCCCGGATCACGATCCCGGAATCGCTGCGAACCGGACGCCCCAGCCCCGAGACGATCCCGGTGGTCAGGGTACGATCCAGGGCGAAGGGGTTGCCGATGGCCAGGACCTTCTGTCCGACCCGCAGGTCCTCCGAAGTGCCCAGCGGGATGACGGCCAGGGGCTTGCCGTTGGGGTCGAACTGCACGACCGCCAGGTCGTTTTCACGGTCCACTCCCACGATCCTGCCCTTGAAGTTCTCGCCGTCCGCCAACGTGACGCTCAGCTCCTCCGCGTCCTTGATCACGTGATAGTTGGTGAGCACGTGCCCCTTGGCATCGATGATCGATCCCGAACCGGTCCCTTCGCGGGGAACGGGCTCCAGGAACCAGTTGTACTCGAAGCTCACGGAGGTGATGTTGACGACCGCCGGGTTGAGGCGTTCGTAGATCTGGATGTTGTTGGCTTCATCATCGGAGTACGATCCGGAATACTGAACCGGCCGCCCGATCACCTCCCTAGCGGCCGCCCCGCCGGAGTCTCCGGTTTTCGGGATCTCGAGCTCGACCGCCGGGTCGACGTTCCTCTCAAGGGGCAGCGCCGCCTTCTGGTCTTCCCCACCGGGGAGCCGCAGCAACCCCGCGGCGATCACCACGGCCAGGGCGACCACCACCGCCCCGATGGATATCAGCACGACCTGCCAACGGCTGTAGAGCTTCACGCCACCTCTCCTGTGTTCCTTCCTTCTACAAGCTAATATAGGCGGGAAGCGGCAGGAAAGCCAAGTGTCCGGGGCCGGCCCCGGACGGTCCGACAGCGGTTTTCCGGTTCAGTCGAAGCTCCAGAAATAGGACCCTTCACCCAGACGGCGCAGCTCCACGGCCTCCTCGATGTCCTGGGACCGGATTGCCTGTGCCCCGGCCAGATCGGCGATGGTCCGTGCCACCCGGATGATCGAGTGATACGCCCGGGCCGAGAGGGAGAACCGCCCCAGCGACTCATCGAGCAGCCCCAGACACTTCGTGTCGAGCGGACAGAGGCTTTCCAGCATCCCGGGGGACAGGCGGGCATTGCAGCTGAACCCGAGGCCCGAGTAGCGCTCCCGCTGCCGTGCCGCCGCTGCCGCCACGCGAGCCGCCACCAGGTTGCTGGACTCCCCGGGCGGGCCGGCCATGTCCGCGGCCGCGACGGGATGCACCGGCGTGCGGATGTCGATCCTGTCCATGAGAGCCCCCCCGAGCCTCTTCCAGTACCGGTGCACCTCCATGGAGGTGCACACGCACGCGGAGTGAGGCCGGCCGAGATTTCCGCAGGGGCACGGGTTGAAGGCCAGCACGAGCTGAAACGCCGCCGGGTATCGAACCGAGCTCGCGGCCCGGACGACGGTCACCCTGCCCTCCTCCAGAGGTTCCCGGAGGCTCTGGAGCAGGGACGCTTTGAACTCCAGGGCCTCGTCGAGGAACAGCACCCCCCGGTGAGCCAGGGAGACCTCCCCGGGCTTGAGCACGCTGCCCCCGCCGATGATCCCCTCGGTCGAGGCGCTGTGATGGGGGCTGCGGAACGGAGGCCGCCGCACGAGTCCACCGCCCGGCGGAAGCGTGCCAGCCAGGGAATGGATCCGCGTGGCTTCCAGGGATTCTGTCAGGCCGAGGGACGGCAGAATGCTCGGCAGCCGCCGGGCCGCCATGGTCTTCCCGCTTCCCGGCGGGCCGAACAGGAGCAGATGGTGGCCCCCGGCCGCGGCGATCTCGAGGGCCCGCTTTACCGGCTCCTGTCCGCGAATGTCCGCCAGGTCGCCGCACTCCTGCGTCTGAGGCGGCTCCGGCTGCTTGGCGGCCGGGCCGGCAGGCTCCCGGCAGCCCGGAGTCGGTCTTCCATTCCTGCCCAGCTTCTCCAAGAACTGCACCGCCTGGCGGAGCGAAGCGATCCCGTACGCCTCGCCGTGCCCCAGAGCCCTGGCTTCCGGCAGGTTTGCCTCGGGGACCAGGAAGACCGATATGCCGTTCTCCAGCCCGGAGCAGACCGCCGAGAGCACGCCCCGGACCGGCAGCACCGCGCCTGCCAGATTGAGCTCCCCCAGGACCATGACCCGCCTGCGGACCCGCCCACGAATCTGCCTCGAGGCGCTGAGCACCGCGAGCGCGATGGGGAGGTCGTAGGAGGCTCCCTCCTTGCGGATGCCCGCCGGGGACAGGTTCACCAGGATCCTCTCCTGCGGAAAACGGTAGCCGCTGTTGCGAACGGCCACCCGCACCCGGTCCCGGGCTTCCCGCACCGCACTGTCCGGCAGACCGACGATTTCGATTCCCGGTATCCCGGTCCGGATGTCCACCTCCACCTGGATCGGGCTGCCCTCCAGTTCCCACGGGGCCTGAGTCGAAATAACTGACAGCATGAGCCCACCTCGCGAGGTCCGCCGTCGCGTGCCTGCAGCACGGCCGGCCCGCAGTGCCGGCCCGATCATCCCGCGTCCACCAGGATCAACGGCTGAAAGGGGCGTGGCGCTTCAATCGGGGGCTCTAGGGCGCGGGGCGTGTGGCGTGGGGCGTGGGGCGTGTGGCGCGAGCGCGGCTTCGGACGCGGGCGCTCAGGCTCCCAGGGCCCGAATCGCCTCCTGAACCATTCTGTCGCAGGCTTCGTTTTCCGGGTGCCCGGCGTGCCCCCGCAGCCAGTGCCAGCGGATCGGCAGCCGCCCGGCCAGCTCGTGGAGCGCCTGCCACAGTTCCCGATTCTTCACGGGTTGCTTACTCGCGGTCCGCCAGCCGTTCCTGAGCCAGCCGTGAATCCAGCGACTGATCCCCAGCTGCACGTACTGGGAGTCCGTGTACAGCTCGATGCCCTCCGGCTTCCAGTCCGGGTGCCGCAGGATCTCGCGCAGGGCCTCGATGACGGCGGTCAGCTCCATCCGGTTGTTGGTCGTGGCCCTCTCGGCGCCGGCGGCCCGGTGTCGCTGTCCATCGTGGAGGATGATGTAGGACCAGGCGCCCGGCCCCGGGTTGCCGGAGCAGCCGCCGTCGGTGTATATCTGCGTACCCATTCGCGCCTCGATTACCGCAGCTCTCCCCACGTCTCCGCCCCTGAGGGCAGGAGCACCTCGACCTGCGTTCCCCCTTCCGGACCGGGGCGGATCTCGATCGAGCCCGAGTTCCTCTCGACGATCAGCCGGCAGAAGTACAGCCCGAGCCCGTCGTGGCCCCCCTTCGTGGAGAAGAAGGGATCGAAGGCCCTGCGCAGTGCCCGAGGCTCGACGCCCCTTCCGGAGTCCTCGATCAGGATGGCCACGTACCCCTGGCGCCCCTCCGCACTCAATCGGACCTCTCCGTCCGGCGGCACGAGAGCCTCCACCGCGTTCTGGACGGCGTGTCCGAGGACCTGGGCGATCTCCTCGGGATGACAGAGCACCTGGGCGCGCACGGGCGCAGGCGCCTGCAGGCGGAGATCCGGGAACTTCCGCCGAAGGTCGGCCCGAACGCCGGCCAGCAGGCGGGCCACGCCGATGCGGGCAGGCGGCCCGGCGTGACGGCCGATGATGGCCGTGAGCTTTCCCAGGAACTCCCGAATCTCGGCGGTGTCCTCCAGCCCTCTGTCCAGCACCCACTGGAGAACGGCGAGCTCGCTCCCTCCGAGCGCCCCGGCCGCGTCCCCTGCCCCCTGCGGCCCGACGGCGAGGGCGGGATCCCCAGCGCCCCTCGGGCCGCTTTCCGAACAGTGGCGTGCGAGCCGCCCTCGGGCCTCCGCGAGTCCCGCGCTGATTCTTCGGGCCGGCGTGTCGATCCTGTGGGCGATTCCCCGCAGGACTTCCCGCAGCTCGGGAAACGCCCGCTGGCGAAACGAGCGCCGGCTTTCGCGGGTCAGCTTTTCGATGAGCAGCTGCAGCTCCCGATTGCGGCGCTCCAGTCCGGCGGAGTACGCGACACCTCCGACGTAGTACCTGCGGTATAAAACCCTGTCCACCAGGCTGGACAGACCATAGCGCACCGGGACCAGCAGCAAGAACAGCAGGGTGGTCACCAGGAACGCAGCCATCCGGTCGGGGATGCCATAGTTGGACACGAACAGGCGCTCGGCCGGTTCGTACAGCACCGTGAAGAACCCCAGCAGCAGCACCACCAGGACTGCGTACACGGCGTACCGGCTGAGAAAGAACCTCAGGTTGAAGGCCCGGTGCTTGAGCAGCCCCACGATGAAGAACAACGGGACGAAGCTCAGGAACAGATTGGCGAAGTTCCCCATGCTGATCCGCAGGCCCGGCGGCTCGCCCAGGATGATCGGCAGCTGGTCCAGGAAGAAATACGGCGGAATGGCAATGAGAAAACCCGCCAGGATCCATTCGATCTGCCGCTTCTCCTGCCCGCGGGCGATCCTGAGGTACGCACTGATCAGCAGTGCCGCGTACAGCGCGAAGGCGATCCCGTCGGACACGTTGCCCATCTGGCCCAGAAAGCGGTAGCGGGCCAGCCACAGCTCGGCACCGCTTTCCGCCCAGCGGGCGAAGTACTGCAGCCGGAGGACTGTGAATAGGCCGTAGATGGCCAGGATCGAGGCGATCGCTCCCAGCCGCAGGGCCCTGCTGCCCCTGGGCCGGGGAAAATGCAGGGCGAAGAAGACCATGAACCAGGAGGTCAGCTTGCCGAAGTGAATCAGCAGGTTCGACAGCCGGTTCTCGTAGTAGAAGGGCTTGACTGCGGTAAAGACGAGATAGAACAAGGCGGCCAGGGCGATCAGCACGAATGCCGGCTCCTCGGGCCGATTGACGATCAGATAGAACGCCGTGAACCCGAGAGCGACGCAGAACAGCAGGGAAAACAGCCAGTCAGGCCGGGCCAAGTTGAAGGCCGGTTGAATGGTCAGCTGGCGGCGCTCCACCCCGCTGCGCAGGACTTCAACCGTCACGGGATGGAAGGTCCGGATTCTGCCGTCGGCCGCTACCAGGTCCCGGAGCGTGCGCACCGGAACCCCGTCCACAGCCAGGATCTGATCCTGGTTGGGAAGCAGCCCCGCCGCCACAGCGGGCGAGAAGGGGGTCTTCGGCGCGAAGAGGATCCTTCCGTCTCGAGCGACCGCCTCGGGAAAATTGACGACGAGACCCGCGTTCGGCTTGGCCAGATAGCGAGCGAAATAGACCCCGGCCGTCCCCGCGAACAGCAGGGCCACGGCCAGCAGCAAGACCAGAGGCCACCGCACACGTGACAGGCCGTTCGTCCTCAAGGCGATCGCGCCGGGCTTCATCATCCGTGAATGGGGAGCCGCATCCTGAATATCTTTCTGCCCTCGAAGGTTCCGGCATCGGTGAAGAAGCTCTGAAGCACGGCAGGGCCGTGGCTCAGGACCTCCTGGGTGATGCACACCTCCCCGGGCTCGGCATACTGCTGCCCCAGGTGGAACACGGAGTTCAGGCTGTCCGAGACGGTTTCCCCCGTGTTGCCGCCGTCGTACACCAGGTTTCCGAGGTGCATGGCCACCCGAAACGACAGGAAGTTCGGGAAGTAGGAGCTCTCGATATCGTAGAAGTGCTTGAACAGAATGAGACGGAACACGCAAGTCAGTGCCTGGCTTGCACCGCGGTTGAAGGGAAACAGGACGACGCCGCCGAATCGAAACCAGGTCCATAGCCTGCCTTCGAAGGACCTGACGAAGCCCTCCAGGTAGTTCCGGAAGGAGCTCAAGGCCGCGGCGAGGTTGTCCACTCCGTACTTCTTCTCCATGATCTCCTTGCCGTCGAGCTCGACGAACATGAGGTGGAAGGTGTACTCCTGCCCTTTCCGCACGGACGACCAGTCGGCGGGAGACTCGATGTAGCCGCAGGCCCCCGCGTGCGAACCCGATTCCGAAGACCCGCGGAGCATGTGCGGATTGGCGTCCTCGACGTAGGCCCTGATGCGCTTGAGACGCTCCGCCGTGATCCCTTTCTGCAGCGCCGTCCTGTCCACGTAGTCCACGGCCCCCTGATGGAACGCCTCGGCAACATCCTCGATGCACCTGCCCGGGTCCACGAGGCCGTAGGCGACACTCTCGTACCTGGACAGGAAGCGCTGGCACTCCCTGAGCCGGCCGGGCTCGAGACTGGAGAGGTCCAGATAGCAGAGAGCGGGACCCCGGACGGACCGGACCGCCGCTCGGAACTCGCTCCAGGCGAGCACCCGAACGTCGGTGACGAGCTTGCTTCGCTTGCTCAGCCTGAAGCCGGCTGCGATCTTAGGGTTCCCGCTGAATATCAGGATCTCCATCGTCTCATTCCCACCGCAGCCGGTACCGGTACAAGGACTGGTGCCTGGAGATGCTCACCGGGCGAAAGAACTGCTCGAGCTTGTTGCCGAGATCCGAGTAGACCCGGGAAGAGATCACCAGGGTTTCGGGTTCCGTGTGCTGAGCTTCGATGATCTCCAGGCGCCGCAGCGTGTCGCTGCGCAGATCTTCGAAGCGTTCGAAGAACTGGCAGGGGCCCGCATGGACTGCCACGCGGATCCGCAGCGGCTCGGGAAGCGGAGGCGTGAAGAGGTTGTAGACGAACAACTCCAGCAGGAGCTCCATTCCCGCCAGGGCGGCCTGGGCGTTGTTGTTGCCCAGGTAGAACGCCGCCACCCCTCCGTCGCCCTCCCAGTTCCAGATCCGGCCTTCCCGCCTGTCCACGACCGTGGAGAACAGCTGGCGGAGGTCCGCGTAGGCCTTCAGGACCCGGGGCTTGGAGTACCGGCGCACCATCTGGGTGTTGCCCACGATGTCCATAGCCATGAAGCTCAG
>Ga0068714_10004774_pt1 | contig 14886 bp, 6 predicted proteins | sample MTBNYHSulfiMetaG_FD_62988 | JGI IMG/M metagenome (GOLD analysis project Ga0068714, IMG submission 62988) | Enrichment culture microbial communities from rom New York Harbor, USA that are MTBE-degrading - MTBE-NYH (New York Harbor Sulfidogenic)... | ecosystem: Environmental > Aquatic > Marine >... | reverse complement strand
CCGCGGCGCTGGTGGCGGCCAAGGCCGGGGCGGACGTAATCCTCGCCACCAAGCTGCGCCTCGGCGACAGCAACACGGTAATGGCCGAGGGCGGCATCCAGGCCTCCATCGACAAGAACGACACGCCGCAGCTGCACTTCAACGACACCATCCGTGCCGGCCACGGCGAGGCGGACCGCAACCTCGTCGCCGGCATGGTGATGGACGGCCCGGACGTGATCCGTTGGCTGATCCAGCAGGGGATGCAGTTCGACCTGGACGATTTCGGCGACCTACTCACCCGCCGCGCCGGCGGCACCTCCGCCAACCGCGTCTGCTACTACCGCGACTATACCGGCCTGGAGATGATGCGCGTGCTGCGCGAGGCGGTGCAGAACAGCGATATAGACGTGTGGGACTACAGCCCGGCGGTGGAGCTGCTGGAGAACGAGTCGGGCCACTGTGCCGGCGCGGTGCTCTCCAACCTGAAGAACTGCAGTTACGTCCAGGTGGTAGCCAAGTCGGTGATCATCGCCACCGGCGGCATCGGCCGCATGCACCTCAACGACTTCCCCACATCCAACCACTTCGGCGCCACCGGCGATGGCCTCACCCTCGCCTACCGTCTCGGCGCGAAGCTGCGCGACCTCGACTCGTTCCAGTACCACCCCACCGGCCTGGCCCATCCGCACCACCTGGCCGGCACCCTGATCACCGAAGGGGTGCGCTCGGCCGGTACGTGGCTGCTCAACGGCCACGGCGAGCGCTTCATCGACGAGCTCTCGCCCCGCGACGTGGTGGCCGCGGCGATCCTGCGCGAGTGCGCCGAGGGGCGCGGCATCCACGTCAACGGCGAATCGGTCGGGGTGTGGCTGGATACCCCCGGACTGGAACTGCGCAACCCCGGGATCCTGCAACAGCGCTTTCCCAAGCTGCTCAACCTGGGCCGCAAGGCAGGCATCGATCCGAGCCAGTCGCCGCTGCTCATCTACCCCACCCTGCACTACCAGAACGGCGGGGTGGTGATCGACGAGCAGGGGCGCACCACCGTGCCCGGCCTCTACTGCGTGGGCGAGGCCAGCGGCGGCATTCACGGCAAAAACCGCATCATGGGCAACGCCCTGCTGGAGATCATCAGCTTCGGCCGCCGCGCCGGCGAGCACGCCGCCGCCCTGCGCCACGGCAAGGGACACAAGCAGGTCTCGCTCGAGCACCTCAGCCGCCTGCGCCGCGAGCTGACCATCTCCAACATGCCGATGGAACTAAAGAGCCCGATGCTGTTCCCCGAATGCGCCAAGTTCGACGACGATTCCGACTACGACGGCCTGCGCAAACACCGCCGCAACAAGGCCACGCCAGAGTGAAAGAGACGATGAGCCCGCTGAATCAGGTATTGCTGCAAGAGAACAACCGCGTCGGCGCCAATCTCGCCGGCTGGCTGCAGGGCGTAGGCGGCGCGGGGCTGGAGAAGGCGCTGGCCGCCCCCGAGGCGATCATCCCCCTTATTAAAGAGGCGGGCCTGCGCGGCCTCGGCGGCAGCGGTTTCCCCACCTACCGCAAATGGGAGTTCGTCGCCGCGCAGGACAACAGCAGGGAAAAGTACCTCATCTGCAACGGCAACGAGGACGAGCCCGGCACCTTCAAGGACAAGATCCTGCTGGCCGAGACCCCGCACCAGGTGATCGAGGGCGCGACCATCACCGCCCTGGCCACCGGCTGCAACCACATCATTTTCTATATCAACCCAGACCAGAGCCGATCCATCGAGGCGGTGCGCGAGGCGGTGGCGCAATGGCAGGCCTCCGAGTTCATCGCCCGCATCGAGGCGGCGCTGGGCAAGCGCCTGGAGTATCGGGTGCTGCCCAGTTCAGGCCACTACATCGGTGGCGAGGAGACCGCAGCCATTGAGAGCGTCGAGGGCAAGTTCCCCTTCCCGCGCGGCAAGCCCCCCTTCCCCGCCGAGTCCGGGGTGCACGGCTGCCCGACCCTGATCAACAACATGGAGACGCTGGCCAACGTCCCGCACATCCTGCGCAACGGCGCCGGGTGGTACCAGAGCCTGGGCCTCGGCGCGGCAACCGGCACCAAGATCTACTGCCTGAGCGGCGATGTGCTCTACCCCGGCGCCTACGAGCTGCCGATGGGCACGCCCCTGTCGACCCTGATCAACGAATACGGCGGCGGCATGCTGCTGGGCAAGAAGCTCAAGGCGGTGTTCACCGGCGGCCCCTCCAACACCATCCTTACGCCCAAGGATCTGGACGTGCCGCTCGATTACGAATCGGTGCGCGAACGCCACTCCAGTCTCGGCACCGGGGCGATGATCGTTATCTCCGAGGGCACCGGCATCGTCAAGCGGGTCACCGAGTATGTGAACTTCTTTGCCCACTCCTCCTGCGGCCAGTGCCCGCCGTGCAAGACCGGCACCCACTACGCGGCGATGCTGCTCACCAAGATTGACACCGGCCAGGGCAGCCGAGCCGATCTCGATGCGCTGATCAACCTGAGCAAGATCCTGCCCAACGCCGGGCGCTGCCACATGCTCGACGGCGCGCTCAAGGTGCTGGAAAGCTCGCTCTACCACTTCATGGACGAATACAAGCAGGCGCTGAGCCACTGAATGTGCGGCGCTCCGGTTCGCGGCAAGATGCCGCTCCTACGGGTGTGGTGCTCGGCGAATAGCGTGGGACGTAGGAGCGGCTTCCAGCCGCGAACGAACGGAGGCGCCCGAAGCAGGTCGCGGCAAGATGCCGCCCCTACGGGTGTGGTGCTGACGGGGTCACGTTCTTCCTCAGCCCATCGGCGAATGGCGTGAGACGTAGGAGCGGCTTGCAGCCGCGAACGAATGGAGGCGCCCGAAGCAGGTCGCGGCAAGATGCCGCTCCTACGGGTGTGGTGCTGACGGCGGTTACAAGAGAAGAGTCTGCGGATATCGGCCACTGGAGCGGCTCCCGACAGTTGAGAGAAATGGTTAGCAATGCCCGGTAAGGTACTATTTAGACAGGAAATTAACGGTCAGGCCACGGTCAGGAGATTTGACCGCAAGCCCACCTTTTGTCATAGTATTGTGCTTCGTTTTCATGGGGCCACGACCGGCCTGACGCCTCAGGGCGGCGGAATTGCTGCGAAATCGTCTTCGCGCTGCCGGGTCACCCCATCGGCCCTGGTGAGGAACCTGGCCATGCTGCTGCAGCACTATTCCTCCCGATTCAACGGATTTAAGCGACGGGCACGGCAACCCCTACGCGGCCGCAGGCGGCGGCGTTAACCGTGCGCGTCAATTTTGATTATCAGTCTCTGAAAGCATCTCACAGGACAGCTTTATGACAGAACAGGCAACAGGCAAGGTAGTCGACATCGACAACGCCGCCCGTGCAATGAAGGCGCAGGTCATCGACGAGCATATCGTCGAGATCGTCAGCGACTCGGGCGAAGGGGCGCAGAAGTGCGGCCAGACCTTCGGCGTCATCGGCGCCAAGATGGGCAACGGCATCTGGACCGTGGAGATCATTCCCGCCGAGATTCAGCCCCCCGCCCGCTCGCCAGCCGGCGCCAGCGGCAACCGTATCCGCGTCGGCTCCAAGCACATGACCAACATGGGCAACGAGGCCGACCTGGTGGTCGCCTTCAACGAGCAGGTGCTGTTCTCGCGCATCGCCAACGGCGCCTACCGGGACGGCACCATCGTGCTGCTGGAGAACAAGTGGGCCAACGACCCGCAGGAGGAGATCCGCGAGGCCTACGCCAATGCGGTAAAGGAGTTCCGCGACAACGGCCTCATCGTGCACGAGCTGGCGATGGAGCAGGAGTGCCTCAAGCTGGTCTCCAACCCGCGCAAGGGCAAGAACATGTTCGTGCTCGGCATGCTCTGCCACATCTACAGCCGTGATGTGGCGATCGGCCATGCGGAGATCCACAACGCCTTTGCCCGCAAGGGCGAGAAGGTGGTGAAGATCAACCAGGACCTGTTCGACGCCGGCTACGCCTTTGCCCGCGACAACGTCGAATACCACTACGCGATCCCGGTCACATCAGCCGTCAACGACAAGCCGATGATGGTGTGCAACGGCAACACCGCGCTCGGCCTCGGCGTGATGGCCTCCGGCATGGACATGGTATCCATGTACCCGATCACCCCGGCCACCTCGGCCTCGCACTACATCGCCGAGATCTACGACAAGGTCGGCGGTTTCGTGCACCAGGCCGAGGACGAGATCGCCGCCATCGGCTTTGCCATCGGCGCCTCCTATGCCGGCAAGACCGCCTGCACCATCACCTCCGGCCCCGGTATGGCGCTGAAGACCGAGATGATCGGCCTCGCCGTGATGGCCGAGATCCCGCTGGTCATCATCGATGTGCAGCGCGGCGGTCCCTCCACCGGCCTGCCGACCAAGGTGGAACAGGGCGACCTGCTCTCCTCCATGTACGGCATGCCCGGCGATGCGCCGAAGATCATCATCGCCCCGGCCACCATCGCCGAGTGCTTCCACTTCGCCATCATGGCGCGCAAGCTGGCCGAGTCCTTCCGCGGCCCGGTGATCCTGCTCACCGACGCCAACCTCGCCACCGGGGTGCAGCCCTGGGAACGCCCGGTGCTGCAGGAGGAGTGGCTGGCGCCGCCGGTCGACCAGTCAGAGTGGGACCGCAGCGTGCCGCCCTACGACTGGGACGCGAAGACCGGCCTGTCGCAGCGGCCGCTCCCCGGCCAGCCCGGCGGCATGTACGTGCTGACCGGCCTGTCGCACACCAACCGCTCCAAGGTGGCCTACGACTCGGACACCAACCAGCACAGCATGGAGCTGCGTAGCCGCAAGCTGGCCGCGCTGCAGAGCACCCTCAAGCCGCCGAAGGTCCACGGCGACGAGGAAGGCGACCTGCTGATCGTCGGCTGGGGCTCGACCCTCGGCGCCATCGAGGAGGCGGTCGATCTGATGCGCGAGCGGGGGCACAAGGTCTCCAGCATGCACCTGCGCTTCCTCTCGCCGCTGGAGCCGGGGCTGAAGGATATCTTCGCCCGCTTCAAAAAGGTGATGACCATCGAGATCAACTACAGCGACAGCCCCGATGCGCCGCTCATCACCGACGAGAACCGCCGTCGCGCGCAGCTGGCCAACATCCTGCGCATGCAGACCCTGGTCGATGTCGACTGCTGGTCCATGGTCTACGGCCACCCGCTGCAGCCGGGCGAACTGGTCGAGGTGATCGACCAGCAAATCGCGGCCCTGAATTCATAAGGAGTTATCACGATGTTTGGTATCAAAGCGGACTGGTCGCTCGACGTCTTCGAACGCTACTTCACCCTGGGCGACTACTCGGGCGGTGAGGCGCGCTGGTGCCCCGGCTGCGGCGACTTCGCCGTGCTCAACACCGTGCACCGGGTGCTGCGCGATGCGCAGTTGCCGCCGGAGAAGAGTGTCGCCGTCTCCGGCATCGGCTGCTCCAGTCGCCTGCCCCACTACATGGGCACCTACGGCCTGCACGGCCTGCACGGCCGCGCCCTGCCGATGGCCAACGGCATCAAGGCCCACCGCCCGGAACTGGACGTGTGGGTCGCCACCGGCGACGGCGACTGCTTCTCCATCGGCGCCGGCCCCTGGCTCCACTCCCTGCGCCTGAACATGGACATGGTGGTGCTGGTGTTCGACAACGCGATCTACGGCCTGACCAAGAAACAGACCTCGCCGACCACCCCCACCGGGATGAAGACCAACACCCATCCGGTCGGCGCGCCGCTGCCGCCGCTCAACCCGCTGACCATCACCCTCGGCGTGAGCAACGTCTCCTTCGTCGCCCAGGTGGTGGACTGGAACCCGCCGCTACTGTTCGAGACTATCAAGGCGGCGCACCAGCACCGCGGCACCGGCTTTGTGCGCATCCTGCAGCGCTGCCCGGTCTTCTCCAACGAGTTCACCAAACCGCTGCAGGAGAATCCGGAGAAGTTCGTACTGCTGGAGCACGAGAACGGCATCAAGCTCGACGACAGCACCAGGCGCGTGTTCGGCGAGGTGGTGCAGCACGACCCGCGCGACTGGCTCGGTGCGATGAAGCTCGCCCGCGACGAGCAGAAACTGCCGCTCGGTCTGCTCTACCATGACCCGGATGCGGTGGTGTACGAGGATATCTCGGCGAAAAACATCGGCAAGAGCGACGAAGAGAAGATCGCGGCGATCAACGCGGCGATGGACGCCTTTGCGATCTAAGGCAGAGACGAGTGTCGAGAGACGAGAGCAGGAACAGAAGCATGAGCGCAGTGAGACAGGCTCCGGCCAAGGCAGCTAAAGCCATCGCCAGCACAGGTATTCCGGTATTGCCGCCGGCGATCAAGGATACCGATGCCACCCAGCAGATCATGCATGTGCTGCGTCATTTCCACCTGGGCAATCCCAGCGTAAAAGACGCGGTCAAGCGTGTCAGCAGCGACCACCTGCCCGCCCTGCTCGAGCCCTATCGCGACATCACCCGGCTGCGCTACGACTATCCCCTCTTCCTCTATCCGGCGGAAGGCACAACCATCGATCGTAAGCCCGAGGAGCTGGCCCGCCCCCTCTCCGCCTTCCTGCAGGAGGCGATCGCCGGCTTCGCCCCCGGCGAGGAGTCGGCGCGCATCCTCAAGGACAACCTGGCGTGGCTCGAACGCGAGGCGCGCCAGCGCTTGAACGAAACGGAGGGACCGATCAGCGCCAGGCCGCTGCTGCAAGAGGCCACACGGGCGCTGCTCGCCCACCTCAGGCTGGACAAGGAGAACGCCGCACGCCTGCAGGAGGACCTCGACAAGCTCATCGAGGCCATCCCGGAAGGCGGCCAGTTGCTGGCCTACGGCCGCTATCCGGCGATCCACCTGTTGATCCACGTCATCCGCAGCAGCGTGATCCCGCGCCATGCCCGCTTCCGCCGCGAGATCGAAAAACACATCAGGGAGCTCAAGCTGCTGCTCGATGTGGACCTGCACAAGTCCCCCGAATCGAAACAGCCGGAGAAGTTGCGCGGCTCGGTCGGCGGCGCCGCCGACTTCTTCGACACCGGCGCCCTCTCCCAGGTGATGGACCACTCCCACGGCTCGGTGGTGATGTCCAGCGAGCGCCACGCCCGCATCGAAAGCGCGTTGCAGACCTTGGAGGCCTATCGCCACAACAGCACCCTGGTGCGCTTCATCCACGGCGGCGCCATGGACGATGCCTGGCTCAGGCAAACCCAGGGTTTCGAGGCGATCACCGCCGAGGATCCCTGCGAGGGGGCCACCCGCCTGTTCGACGAGGAGGCGGGCCGCCTGGCAAGGGTCTTCGCTGCCGCACGCATCGCAGAGCTGGAGATCGACGGGATCTATGATCCGGCGATCCACGACCCCTTCTTCGCCAACTTCGACTGGGAGACCTTCAACCGGGACGAACTGCTGCTGGTGCCGGCGGTGATCGCGCTGGAATCGGCCAACCATGTGGCCGCCGACGGCATGTCCTCCTTCTCGCGGCTGCTCAGCTCCGGCCGCCCGGTGCAGATCTTCGTCCGTGTGCTGGCACACAACAACCCGGGGGCCAGGGCCGACGAAGACCCGTTCAAGAACTACCGCACCGAACTGGGCTACCTCGGCATCAGCCACCGCCAGGCGGTGGTCTCGCAAGCCTCCGCGGCACGCCACCAGCACCTGCTCTCGCGCTACAGCGACGCCCTCAGCGCCACCCGCACCAGCCTGCACCTGATCAATATCGGCCTGCGCCCCACCGGCCAGGACCTGGGGCTCAACGCCTGGCTGGTGGCCGGCGCCGCGCTGGAAGGACGCGTCCACCCCGCCTTCTACATCAATCCGGCCGCCGGCGACGCCTTTGCCGATCGCATGGATTTCGGCGGCAACCCGCAGCCGGAGCAGGACTGGCCGCTGCACCCGTTCCAGTACCTCGACGACACCGGAAGCACCGTTAACACCGAACTGGCCTTCACCTTCGCCGACTACGCCCTGCTCATCCCGCGCCTGCACCACCACTTCGCCGTGGTGCCCAACGAGTGCGACACCGACAACCTGGTGCCGATCGCCGAGTTCCTGCAACTGCCCGATGAGGAGGTGCACAAGCACGTCCCCTTCGTCTGGGCAGTGAGCGGCGGCTCGGTGCTGCACCGGGTGGTGATCTCCCGCGCCCTGGTGCAGGCCTGCCGCGACCGGCTCAACTTCTGGCACACCCTGCAGGAGATGGGCGGGGTGCGTAACAAGTACATCGACCAGGCGGTCAAGCGCACCCGCGAGGAGCTCGAGGCCAAGGCCGCCGAGCAGATGGCAGCGATGCAGGCACAGTTCGAAGAGGAGCTCGCGCGCGTCCGCGCCGAGGCCGCCGGCGAAGTGATGAGCCGCCTCACCGACGTGCTGATGGGCATGGACCTTACCGGCGGCGCGGCACCCCGCCCCGCCTTCAGGGCGGCGAGCCCCGCACCGGCGGCGCCGAAGACCCCGGCGGAACAAGTCGAGCCGATCGCCGCCGAAGCACCGGTGGAAGAGGAGGAAGAGGTCCTGACCGAGGAGCCGTGGATAGACACCCCGCTCTGCACCAGTTGCAACGACTGCCTCAAGGTCAACCCGATCATGTTCGTCTACAACGAGACCAACCAGGCGCTCATCGGCGATCTCAGCGCCGGCACCTTCGCCCAGATGGTCGAGGCTGCGGAACTCTGCCCGTCGAAATGCATCCATCCGGGAGCGCCGTGGAACGCCGACGAGCCCAACCTGGACGAGCTCAAGCAGCGCGCGGCGAAATTCAATTGATGATCAAAAGCATTCAACGCAAAGGCCGCAAAGACGCAAAGGCCGCAAAGTTTCTTTATGTCATTGCGAGCAAAGCGAAGCAATCTGCTACCTGCGCTAGAGATTGCTACGCCGCGAAGCTCCTCGCAATGACAGAACAACGCATGCTCTCGGCAGCATCTACCTTTGCGTTCTCTGCGTCTTTGCGACCTTTGCGTTAATGGTTTTTTGTATAAATGAATGAATTTCTGACAGCGCCGGGCATCATGACAGGGTTGGGCCTGTTCTTCGGGGTGATCCTTGCGGTGGCGTACAAGTTTTTGCGCGTCGAGGAGGACCCGCGCCTAGCGCGCACCGAGGAGCTGCTGCCGGGCACCAACTGCGGCGCCTGCGGCGAGCCGGGTTGCCTGCCGTTTGCGCAGAAGCTGGTCACCGGCGAGGTGCAGCCGAGCGGCTGCACCGTAGCGAGCGGCGATGACATCGACGCCATCGCCGATTTTCTCGGCGTCGACGCGGGCGAGGCGGAGAAGCGCGTGGCGCGGCTGCACTGCGCCGGCGGCAAGGGGCAGGCCTACCAGATCGCCGAGTACGACGGTTTCGAGAGCTGCCGCGCCGCGGCGGTGGTCTCCGGCGGCGGCAAGGGCTGCTCCTGGGGCTGCCTGGGGCTGGCCGATTGCGAGGTCTCCTGCGACTTCGACGCCATTGTGATGAACGGCAACGGCCTGCCGGCGGTGGACATCGACAAGTGCACCGCCTGCGGCGACTGCGTCGAGGCCTGCCCGCGGGATCTGTTCGAGATCGTGCCCGTGAGCCAGAAGCTGTTCGTGCAGTGCAACACCCCGCTGGCGGGCGAATCGGTCACGGTGCTCTGCACGGTAGGCTGCGACGGCTGCGGCAAGTGCGCCGCCGATGCCGCGCCGGGACTCATCGAGATGAAGAATGAACTGCCCCTGATCCATTACGAGAGCGGCCTGCCGGTCGGCCCGAAGGCCACCCTGCGCTGCCCCACCTCAGCCATCGTCTGGCTGGAGGGGAACCAGTTCCCGGATCAGGATGCATCGGACAACGAGAGCCAGAAACGCTATGCCCAGCTTCACTGAAACGGCCATCCGCCTCTATCGGCGCCTGTTCGGCAGCCCGGCCCTGGCCGGGCAGCTGCCCGACGGCGTCGAGACGGTGCTCGACGGCAACACTGCGGTGGCGATCACCGAGGCGTGCATCGCCGACAGCGCCGGGCTCGGCGCCGCCTTTCCCGCCGACGGCGCCGGCCTGGCATGGCGCTCGGAACAGCAGCGGACCGGCAGCAACATGTTCGGCGGGCTGCTGCACAGCCACGAGGCCGAGGGGGCGCGCGGGGCGCTGGCCGCCGCCAGCGGCATGAGCATGGCCGGCCGGCGCGCCGCGGTGTTCCTCGCCTCCCAGGAGCTCGCCGGGGCCCAGGACCTGCTGGTCTCGGCCGCCGGACGGCGCCTGCCGCTGGTGGTGCATCTGACCAACCGCGCCCTCGCCTCGCAGGGGGCAGCGCTGGGCAGCGGCCATGAAACGGTCCATCTCAGCACCGACAGCGGCTGCTTCACCCTGTTCGCCGCCAATGCCCAGCAGGCGGTGGACTTCACCCTGATCGCCCGCCGCGTGGCCGAGCTCGGGCTCACCCCCGGCATCGTGGCGATGGACGGCGAGCAGACCGCCCTGGCCGCGCAGGAGGTCAAGCTCCCCTCGCTGCAACTGGTCCGGCGCTTCATCGGCCAGGGCGGCGAAAGCATTCCCACCCCGAGCGAGGCGCAAAAGCTGCTGTTCGGCGAGCACCGCCGCCGCATCCCGCAGTGGCACGACCTGGACCGCCCGGTGCTGCACGGCGCCCTGCAGGACGGCGAAAGTTTCGCCCTCGGCCATGCCGCCCAGGGCCCCTACTTCGACCGGCAGTTGCCGGCACTGCTCGATGAGGCCTTCGCCGAATTCGCCCGCCTCACCGGCCGCCACTACAGCCCGGTGTCGAGTTTTCAGACAGAGAAGGCGAAGCTGCTGCTTGTCGCCCAGGGCGCGGCCATCGAGACCGCCTGCGCCGTCGCCGCCCATCTGCGCAAGGTGCACAAGCTCAAGGTCGGGGTGGTCGGCCTGCACGGTCTGCGCCCCTTCCCGGGTGCCGCCCTCGCGGGACTCCTCATGGGCAAGCGCGCCGTTACCGTGCTCGAGCGGCTCGATACCCCGCTGGCCGGCGACCCGCCGCTGCTGCGCGAGCTGCGCGGCGCCCTCGACCGGGCGCTGGAGAACGGCCGCTTTGCCACCGACTGCCACCCGGGCTATCCGGCAATGCGCGAGAGCGAGCGCCCGCGCCTGCTCTCGGCGATCTACGGCCTTGGCGGCCTGCCGCTGCGCGCCGCTGACCTCATCGCGCTGTGCCAACAGATGGATGAGAAGAGCGCCGCACTGCGCTACCTCGGCCTAGATTTCCACCACAAGGAGGCCCGCCACCCGAAGCGCCAGGTGATGCTCGATGCGCTGCGCCGCCACTACCCGGATGTCGCTGCCCTTGGCCTGCGCAGCAACGGCCCCTCCCCCGCGCTGCAGCCGGAGGGGACGACCGCCATCGCCATCCACCGCCTCGCCGGCGAGGGGATGGATGGGCTGGCGCTCGAGGCGGCAAGCTTCCTGCACCAGCTGCTCGGCGGCCAGGTGCGCAGCCGCCCCGCCATGAGCTGGGAGCGCTGGGGTGCGGTCCTCTGCGACAGGGTGCTCCACGCCCCTGCCGAGCTCAACGATCCGGGCGAGGCGTTCGCCACCGATATCGCGTTGCTCGCAGCCGACCCGGCCCATCCCAACCTCACTCCGCTGGAGGGGCTGCGCCAGGGCGGCATGCTGCTGCTTCTCAGCGGTGCAGGGGATGACGAGGTCTGGAACGCCCTGCCCGGCGAACAGCACCGTACGCTCAGGGAGATGGCGATCTCGCTCTATATCATTCCGGAAGCGGAATCCGACGAATCCCGCCAGGCCAGCCGGGAGCTGCTGCTCGGCGGACTCTTCGGCGCACTGCTGCAGGAGGGACGGCTCGAGCTCAAGCCGCGCCGCGTCGCCAGCGCCCGCGAGGAGGCGCTGTCGCACCTGGCGGAGAGCGAGCGCGAACCGCTGCTGAAGGCCTTCACCGAGGGGCTGGAGGGGGTTCATCGCCTCGACTACGCCGCCCTGCCCGCGAGCGAGAGCGCCCTCGTGGCCGGCGGAATGGATGAGGCGCCGCTTGCGGTGCGCCACCTCGGCCGCAGCGAAGAGCGCTACGACAGCCTGCCCCGTTTCTGGGACCAGGTGGGCGTGCTCTACCGCGACGGCGAAACCGCGGCACTCACCGCCGACCCCTACATGGCCACCGGCAGCATCCCGCCGCTCAGCGCCACCTTCCGCGACCTGAGCCCGGCGCGCCTCGCCCTGCCCCGCTTCAGCGCCGGGAACTGCACCGCCTGCGGCAGGTGCTGGTCGGTCTGTCCCGACAGCGCCATCGGCGCCGTCGCCCTCAGCCCCAAGGGGCTGGTGGAAACCGGCATCCGCCTCGCCGAGGCCAGCGAAGTGCGCGCCATCGCCGGCAAGCTGGCCACCGGCATCGCCACCCTGGCGCGCAAGGGCGAGAGCGAGGCCGACACCGCCGACCGGTTGCTGGCCGAAGCCTACGCCTGGCTGCAGGAAAAAGCCCCGGTTGCCGAAGAGCGCCGCGAGGGTATCGAGGCGGGCCTCGAGCGGATGCAGCAGGAGCTCGCCGGCCTGCCGCTGAGCGTCACCGATACGCTCTTCGCTCAGGCGGAGAAGCGGCAAAAGGAGAGTGGCGAACTGCTCTCGCTGGTGATCAATCCCGACAGTTGCAAGGGGTGCGGCCTGTGCAGCGAGGTCTGCGCCGACGAGGCGATGGCGATGTGTACCCAAACCGCGGGGGCTATCGAGGAGGCCCGCCGCAGCTGGCGCCAGTGGCAGCAGACCCCGGACACCTCCTCGGCCACCATCGAGCGTCTCGGCAAGGGCGATGCGATGGGACCGATGGCCGCAGTGATGCTCTCGCGCCACTGCGCCTTCGCCATGAGCGGCGGCGACGGCGCCGAGGCCGGCTCCGGCGAGAAGATCGCCGTGCGCCAGGTGCTGGCCGCCACCGAATACCAGCAGCAGCCGCTGCTGCACCGCTTCATCCGGGAGCTGGCCGAGGCGCGCGAGGCAATCAGCAAGACCATCCGCGACACCCTCGCCGGAGCCCTGCCAAGCGAGGACCTTGAGCGTCTCTCCCGCGGACTGAAACAGGTACATACCCGCGAGGCGAGCCTGAGCGCCTTCATCCAGGATGGCGATTCCCTGATCGAGGGCAGCGGGGTCGATGCGCCGCACCTGCGCCGCCTGATCGCCCTGGCACAGGGGCTGGGCGCGTTGCACTGGCGCCTCTCTTCCGGCGACCACGGCCTCGGCCGCGCCCGCTACGGCATCGCGATCGCCCCCGGCTCGACCGCCGCCTGGGCCGGCGCCTTCCCGCACAACCCGTTCCACGCCCCGATCACCATCGACATGACCGGCGATGCGGCACAGGTCGCTGCCGGCCTACTGCAGGGGCAGATGAGCGAGGCACTGGAGGCGGTGCGCCTGCTGCGCCAGGCCCGCGCCGAGCTCGACGCAAAGGCCCCCAGGGAGATGGACCGGCCGTTGACCTGGTCGGACCTGAGCGAGGAGGAGCGCCTGCTCTGCCCGCCGCTGCTGCTCATCGGTAACGACCAGAGCCTCGGCGGCCGCGGCTTCGCCCAGCTCGCCTGGCTGCTCAACAGCGACCTGCCGGTGAAGATACTGGTGCTGAGCGAACTCGATTTCGGCCTCGGCGCCCACGGCATTGCCGATGCCCCGCTCGGCGCCCTGCGCGATGCCCGCAGCGACCTGGCGCTGATGGCGCTGGCACAGCGCCGCGCCTATGTCGCCCAGAGCAGTTTCGCCGCCCCTGCGCACCTGCGCCGGAGCGTGCGCGAGGCGATGCGCTTTGGCGGCCCCGCACTCATCTGCCTGCACGCGCCGAGCCCCGAGCGCCACGGCTTCGCCCCCAGCGAGTCCCTGGCCCTGGAGGAGCTGGCGCTGGCGAGTCGCGCCTCCCCCCTGTTCCGCTACCACCCGGAAGGCGAAGGGGTGTTCGGCTCGCGCCTCAGCCTGGAGGGCAACCCGGAACTGCGTTCAAACTGGCTTACCGATGACAGCGGCCAGCCCCTGACCCCAGCCCACTGGGCAGTGCGCCAGCAGCGTTTCGCCCCGCGCCTCAAGCCGCTCGCCGCCGATGCGCCCTTCCCCACCGAATTGGTGAAGTGGCTGGCGCTGGAGGCGGACAAGCGCGCAGGCAAGACCCCGTTCATCGCCGTCAGCGACGACGCGGGCAAGGAGCACCGCTACGCGGTGGAAGAGAAGCTGGCAGCCATGGTCGAGGACCGGGGCCATGCCTGGCGCACCCTGCAGGAGCTGGCCGGGCTGGTCACGCCGTTTACCGCCCGGGTCGAGCAGGAGGCGCGAGAGAACCTCGCCGCCGCCCACCAGGCCGACCTCGATGCGCTCAAGCGCGAGTACGAAGCGAAACTGCGCGCCCTGGAAGAGGGCATGCAGGGGCAGGTGCACGACCAGATCACCCAGCGCCTGATGGACCTGGCCGGCTACAATGGTTGAATTTTTTTTAACGCAAAGGACGCCAAGACGCAAAGCGCGCAAAGGGATCGAGGTAATGCCGATGACTACTAAGGTCACAGAGCAAAATTCAGACGCAGTGTTGAACCCGCTCCATACCGATTCAACATCTTTGCGCCCTTTGCGTCTTTGCGACCTTTGCGTTGAAAGGGTTTTCTAGCCAATGGGCCTCCTGTTCTCAATCCGCCGCAGCTTTGCCCATGGTGTCCACCCGGAGCACCACAAGGAGCAGACTGCCGATCTGCCGATCCAGCGTGTGCCCTTCGTCTCGCGCTATGTGATGCCGCTCGGCCAGCACATCGGCGTGCCGGCGAAGCCGGTAGTCAGGGTCGGCGAGCGGGTGCAGCGCGGCCAGCTCATCGCCGAGCCCGGCGCCTTCGTCTCCGTCGCGCTGCACAGCCCGGTCACCGGCACGGTGCGCGACATCGGCCCGCACCGCTACATCGACGGCAACTTCCGCCCGGCCATCGAGATCGAGGCCGACCCCTACGCCACCCAGCAGCTGC
>Ga0068714_10004772_pt1 | contig 14890 bp, 15 predicted proteins | sample MTBNYHSulfiMetaG_FD_62988 | JGI IMG/M metagenome (GOLD analysis project Ga0068714, IMG submission 62988) | Enrichment culture microbial communities from rom New York Harbor, USA that are MTBE-degrading - MTBE-NYH (New York Harbor Sulfidogenic)... | ecosystem: Environmental > Aquatic > Marine >... | reverse complement strand
AGAAACAATGCCGCTCGGCGGGTCATGTCCGGTTGGTAAGCGGTCACAGGGGGCGCCGTTCAGGGCCGCTCCGCCGGTGATCGGATACTCCGGTTGACCCAGACAACAACATGGCCTATAGTCCGGATTAATGAATCAGACCCCTCGGTTCATTGCAGGCTCGAATAGCGGATTTTCAAGGGTGACACCCTGCCAACATTAGAAGAGAAAGGAATGTGGAGATGAAAAGAAACATATCGGCTGTACTGTTAATCCTGTTGTTTGCCTTTGTGGTCACCGTGGGCGCCGAGGATCGCTTCGGCGTTTCAGTTTATCCCGGGGCCGGCTATGACGATGCCACCTCAAAGCAGCTCAAGGATAGGATGCAAGTGGAGGCCGCCTGTTTTCAGACGAACGACGGGCTCGCGGATGTCGTGGCATTCTACAAGAAACAAACCGGGCTCAGGCCCGTGGGAGAGCCCACCAGCGAAGGCGCCATGTTCAAAAATGACACTGTGGACGTCACCATTCAGAACCCCTGGATGGACATGAAAAGCGGCAAAATGATTCACAAGACCCTGATATCCATTGTCAAACATCCAGAGTAACGAACCATCGCCATAGACCAGTCCCGTCGCCGCAAATGCCGTGCATCCGGCATGCGTGGGACTGCGGGATGTTCTTCACATTTTCACTTTCATGGAAAATGATAAGCCTTTTCCTCTTTAAGCCTTTGTCCCCGCTCTACCGCTACTGACTGCGTAATGGCGGGTTCCGGTGCCGGCAAGAATGCCTCCAAAACGGATTAAAAACTCTTTGCAATCCCTTTTTTCCTCAAAGATATTTCGCCTTTCGTTTCCCCTGGCAATAATATGATGCAGCGTCCCCTGGATATCTAATCGTGAGTGTCTTGGCATGTAAGACAACTGACATACTCAAACCATCTTCGCAAGCACTAAATATGCAAATGTGACGAACGTCCCCCACGCCCTTCCGAAAGCGGCGATCTCTGCCGAATTTCAAGAGGAATTCTTTCCTATGGCACCGATCCGTAATGTGCCAGACATACCCTGGTATATAATGTCGGTTCGCCCGTGGCATTCCACAGGCCCTTTCTTAGAATGCCCATTTGCCCGCCAAAAATAGCCTTCTAAGCCCCAAAATTGGCGAATTTCATGAAATTTCTTCCATTTTTTCAGCCAGTTGCCTTCAGTTGCCTTGGTCCGACCCAATTAACACAATCAGCTTGCCTGGCAGTCAGCCTGGTTTAACTGGTAGTCCTTGTCGCTGACCAATTTACGGCGCTGCCACTCGCTTTTCCGTTCTCTCTGGCATTCCTTTTGGCTGCAGTATGTTTGGTCAGGATGCGTTGCAGTGACGACAAACGATCGGCCACAGTGTTTGCATTTTCTCCGTTTCACAAAGACCCCCTCCTTGAGCAGAAGCTATAGGTCTTTGCCTGAAACGGCTGATTTATTCAAATGGCTGACAGAAAAATGATCGCTCGGAAGAAGCGGCGGTGACTGGCATTGCAGGTGGGGTAGACTGGCAATTGACTTACAGAAGGCGGGGTCAGATGGGGTACGGATTTATCAATCCTTAGGCGGGATAGGCGGGGTACTCCCTCCTCCCTCTTCCCAATCACACAACATAATCAGACTCGCAACATAACGTCCCCTACGCCCTACACGACCTCCACGCCTATTCGGCAGTCCAAAAAAAGGCCCGAAGCGGCGCTACTTCGGGCCTTTCCCATCCCTTCCCTAAACCCAACACCTTCTTTCCAAGCCTATCCCCTTTAAAGAAGACAAACCAGATCCAAAGAAAATAACCTTTTTACAAAACGCAGGAAAAGTAAATCTTCAACAGAAAGAGTCTACTCACATCGCTATCAGTGGCATTTCCAATTCCCACATCTGGCTCTCGATTCTTTCATCGGTGAGACCAATCAGGGGCTAGCTTTGGTATCATTGAGCAGAGTAAAAAACAAAACCTAGAACCTACATAATCCGTGCTTTGGTTTCTCAAGTTTCCGTTCCTCCTAAACCAAAGGCTAATGTACTGAGTAGAACCGCTGCCCTGAGCCCCTCTTTGGCGATAGGTGTCTGCTCAACTGAATAGCCCGGCGTTCTACCTCTGTGGAACGACAGCGGTATATTCCCGGAACCGTCAAACTTTGGGAGTCCCCCGGCACAGCCGGGGGTTTACCCTGGATTAATTATAGACCACTTCTCGTCTTCTCTAATTCTGTCTTTAGATTAAGATGAATCCATTTACCTTGTTGTGCTGCAGCCTCATCTTTTGCCTGCGCAATCCAAATGTCACCTGTCTCGGGGGTTGCTACAACGCTCCATTGGCTTGCATAGCTTGTGGTAACAGATCCTCTTTTGCCACTTTTGTAATAAGGAACATCTGCTGACAACTCCCTAGGATGCGGTCCCACAGATATGAGAGTACTAAAGTCAGGCGGAACCTCGTTCGGACCGATATGTCTTTTATGGTTTATGTCATATCTGTCCCTCATTATCTCGATACCTTTTTCAACATTAATTTTACCATAGCTATCGTTTAGCAATTCCTTGAGCCTCTCATAACGGGACCATGTCCAACTTTGATTCTTTGCGAGACTAGCCTGCCAAGTCTCTATCGTACTAATGTCAAGTTTATATTTTTGAGCTTGATTCGTTACCATGTTGTACCCATTGTAGCCTTGCCAACCAGGATAACAATTAAAATGGTTCGTAGACCAAATGATATCTTTGTGGGGTTCGGGATAACGCACAGAAATTTCGTTCGATGTAGTTTCTATGACTGCGGCGGTAGCGTGCAAAACTTCATTACCATTCTTGTTCTTCTCTTTCGGCTGGCAAGCTTTTCCGTCAAGCAGACCAGTGTTTTCCCCAACGGTCACTCCGTAGGCAGTTAAAATCGTTATAGCATCCTCAATGCTATCTGCGTATTGTGCAAGCATCCTTGACTTGAAAGCAGTGCACAGTCCCATCATGGTTTCTGGAGTAGTTGGGCTCCGAGTACCACCGTAGAAAATGCCGACTTCATTCATTGATTCTACGTTACCGACCATACCAGGATAAACTAAAACGATGAAACCGTGCCCTCCATCTGTCGGCGCACCAATCATCACTATAGAGTTTTTTCGAGCTTGTGGTACGGCGGACCAATCAAAATTTTTTCCCACGACCAACTGTCCTTTAGTAGTTGCTCGGCCATATGCACCCCAAACAATACAAAAATCAGTAGGATATGGCTGCCTGATTCCAGGCCTGTTAGCATCTTCATGTCCTGGCATGCAGGCGATGTCAACATGAGTATTCCACATAACAATGTCATTGTAGTCTAGATTAGAACCCTTGTCTTTCAATGCATCCGATATTCCCATCATCTCACGTTTAAATTCCGGGGGGATGAACGGTACTGCCTTGTTTTTCCAATCAATCATTTTCTTCAAGCCGGTTTCATAATCGCCATCTCCATTAATGACCGCCCATGCTGCGATTGTCGAATTCAAGCTTTCTTCTATCTCATCTTTCAACAGATAACCATGTTGATAGCCCCTTTCATAGGCTGTCCCGCAGACATGTAAAATCCTAAGACCGTTTTGGTTTTCTTCCAAAAACCCTTTCCCATATTTGGAGATTACCTTTGCGGATACAGTAAAACTGGTAGTTAAAATAATGGTTAAAAATGTTGATACAAAAATTAGGGCCAAATGCTTTTTTTTCATTCCTAAAACCTCCGTGATTAATTAAGTAAATCATGAGTAGCCATAGGATCAATAGGATCAGCCTTTTCGTCGCAGTTCTAAATCAATATTGCACAAGCAAACATGTTATATCGAAAGGGCTAATCATAGGATATATGACATAGTCTCACCTCCTCTCACCCTAATTCGTAATCCTTTTTCGACCATTATCAACTTTTTATAGTGCTCATTTTTTCCGGATATCCTCCTTTCTCCTGGTTGATCAAACTTACAAAGGTGCACTACCTGATCCACCATTTCGCAGCCGCTTCCATATACTGGTCGAGGGATAGAAGAGGGTTAACGATGACGTCCAAGTTCTTCTTCGAAATGGACCCCTTCTGAATGAGTTCTTTGCCGGCGGCTCTTGCCGCCTCAAATACCTCACCACAACGGCTGAAAGCAAGAGGGTTTCTGAGACTCAAGGTTTCCGGCCTCAGTATTTTTCCGACGAGCGGCATATGCATGTTCCGAGCCATTGCCGCGAGGTACTGTGTCAGGGGTTTGAAATGCTCCTTCTCGTAAAACCCGCAGACAGCCACAACGACCATATTGGGTAAACGCTGCAAGCGCGAAGGGTGAAGACAAAGACCATCGCGGGTAATTATGGCGGGATGATTGAGCGGCATGAGCCGGTCTATGAAGTTTTTCAGTAATCCCGGCACTCCGTCCACATAGAGGGGTGTAGCAAAGACTATAAGGTCCGCAGACGGGATATCGGAGACAAACCGGTCCATGTCGTCATGAATTATGCAGCGTCCATCGTCATTGGTCCAACACCTGAAGCAGCCAGCGCAAGGCTTGATTACTAGGTCAGCAATGTGTACCGTCGTGACGACTGCGCCAGCTGACTTAATACCCTCGGCGAAGGGCCCGTAGATCATCTCCGTTGCCCCGTGCTTTTTCCGAGGGGAGGCCTGGATGCCGAACACCCGTTTGGGTTTCCGCCACCGACCCGCCCAATACTCAGACTCGTTCTCCGTCACGGGATATCCGTCGGAGGAAACGATCCCCTGGTTGGGGTTATGATCTTTTTCCATCGAACCCTCCACCAGCGCTTGCTTTCGCCATTCTGGCACGGTTATCACTTTGCAAACATATCCCTGAGAATTCTTTTTTGAACTTTGCCCACGGGGTCCTTTGGCAGCGCATCGACGAAAACGACAGAGCGCGGACACTTATACTTCGCAAGGCGCTCGATGCAATACTTGATCAACTCCGTCTCCTTCACCTGGGCTTCCTTGACAATGGCTACGACGGCCTTAACCTGCTCACCCCACCGATCATCGGGAATGCCTATGACCGAGCATTCTTTGACAGCCGGGTGTTTGTAAAGAACATCTTCAACCTCATGGGGCGATATGTTTTCGCCTCCACTGATGATAAGATCCTTCTTGCGGTCGACAATGTATATATATCCCTCTCCATCAATGGTCCCTACATCACCAGTCCGGAGCCAACCTCCCCGAAGTGCCTCTTCGGTCTCTTTGGGTCGCTTCCAGTACCCCTGCATGACATTTGGTCCCCGAACGATGATTTCGCCGATCTCCCCAGGCTTTATGTCATTGTCTTTGTCATCCACGACCCTCACATGGCAAGTGAACAGCTCCTTGCCAACAGAACCGAGAAGCCTTGACCTCGGGCCATCCAGGACCATATCTTCAGGCGGGACGTACGCAATGAGCGGCGATGCCTCAGTAAGGCCGTAGACGATAAAGGTACTGCCCTCTCCGAATGTCTCAATAGCGTCCCGGATCACTGCCACGGGTGTTGTCTGCCCGCCAAGGGAGAAGACCCTCAGTGACCCTCTCTCGTAGCCCTTCTTTCTGAAGGCATCCGCTATATCAATAAGCATCGTGTAGACGAGGGTAATGTGCGTCACTCCCTCCGCGGCGACGAGCCGCCAGAATTCGTCACCGTTGAATATGTCGACAATGACGTTCGTACCCCCCACGTAGAACTGACAGATGACCATGGAGGCCTCCATGGTGTGGTAGAAAGGCATTACGTGGAGGCAAACGTCGTGGGGTCCTAGTTTGTATGCGATCACGTGATTGATTGCTGCGGACATGAAGTTCTCGTGGGTGAGCATGACGCCCTTGGGCCCGCCGGTAGTGCCGCTAGTGTAGTAGATGGCGAAAAGGTCATCGGGATTTGATATGACGGGCGGCTCGGCGTTCGATCCGCTTGCAATGAACGCCTCCAGTTCCGCCCCCATATCAAGGATGTGGGGAATACTGATATTGTTTTTAATCGATCCCACGATTTCCAGAAAGTCGTCGCCGACGAAGAAGATATCAATGCCAGCGTCGTTCAGGACGAATCTCAACTCATCAGCGGCCAGCCTGAAGTTAATGGGAACGTATATGGTCCCAGCTTTAGCGGCAGCGAACATGATTTCTAGGACTTCCGGGTTGTTGCGACTCAGTGCCGCCACTTTGTCGCCCGGCTTGATGCCGCGCTTCCGCAAGGCATCGACAATTTGGTTGACGCGATCGTTAAATTCAGCAAAGGTCTTGCTCTGGCCCCTGTAAACCGTCGCCTTTTTGTTTGGGTATCTGCGAGAGCAAAGGGTTGGTAATTCTCCGATGACCATATCTTCAACCTCCTGTTGTGAAGTATCGAGCCGCCCTGGTAAACAGTAGCTTAGTTGCGACTATTTTCCCAGGTACGTTTTGCGCACCTCATCGTCGGTCAGGAGATCTCCCTCCTGACCTTCTTTTACGATCTTTCCCGTTGCCATAATGTAACCCCGGTCTGCAATCTTCAACGCAGAACGAGCGTTCTGTTCAACAAGAAGAATAGGAATGCCTGTAGACCTAAGCCCCTCGATAACCGAGAAAATGTTTTTTACCACGAGGGGCGCTAGGCCCATCGAAGGCTCGTCGAGTAGCAGCAGTTTGGGCTTCGCCATAAGGGCCCTCCCGAGGGCAAGCATCTGCTGTTCCCCTCCGCTCATCGCTCCTCCTCGGCCGCCGATCCGCTTCTCGAGGACTGGAAAGAGGTCGAAGACCGAACGTAGCCGATTCTCCGTCTCCTCCCTTGAGACGCACTGCCCGTAAGTACCGAGCAGCAGGTTCTGCTTCACCGAAAGGGAAGCGAATATCTGCCTTCCCTCGGGGACCTGACTTATGCCCTTCCGGACTATCTGTTGCGGCGTTGCGCCAGTAATGTTCTCTCCGTCAAAAATGATCCGGCCTTCCTCTGGCCTAATCAGCCCGGAGACGACACGTAGGACTGTCGACTTGCCTGCGCCGTTTGCCCCAAGAAGACAAACGACTTCCCCTGCGTCGGTCCTCAATGAGAAATCCTGCAGAACTCGTATTTTTTTGTAGCCCGCTGATATCCGCTCGATGGAAAGCATCGGCCGTCATTCCCCCTCGCTGATGTGGTCATCACCAAGGTATGCCCGTATCACATTAGGATTGCTGGCAATCTCATAGGGGGTCCCCTCGGCGATCTTTTCCCCGAAATCAATAACCGTTATATGCTCGGCGAGATTCATGACCACCTTCATGTTGTGCTCAATGACAAGGATGGTAATGCCCTTGGCACGTATGGTCAGCAGCGTCTCCATGAAGCCGTCCACCTCGGCATCGTTAAGGCCTGAGGCCGGCTCGTCTAGAAGCAGGAGTTTGGGCGAACTCATGAGCGCTCGGGCCAATTCCACCATCCTCTGTTTGCCGAAGGATAGGGCTAAGGGTGAGAGGAGGGCGGTATCCTCGATACCGAGGAACCGGAGCGTCTCGAAGGCCGCTTCCCTGGCTTCCTGTTCTTGGGCATTGATGACACGCCTCAAAAAGACAGACTTTAGGATATTCGGTTTGATGAGGTTATTCGCACCGAGAAGAACATTTTCGAGAACCGTTGCGTTGTTCGTCGTAAAGAGTCGCAAGAGCTGAAAAGTCCGCCCGATCCCCTTCCGCGATATTTCGTGCGGGGGCGAACGCCTTATCCCATTCCCTTCGAAAAGGATCGTTCCTGAGTCGGGCCGGATAAGGCCGCTTATCATATTGAGCATGGTTGTCTTCCCCGCCCCATTCGGCCCAATGAGGGCCTTGATGACACCTTGTGGAACGGTGAAGCTGACCCCGTTGATGGCGGCAACCCCAGAAAATGCCTTTGTTAAATCCTCAACTTCCAGCAGTTGGGTCGTCGTTTTTGTCATTGACGGACTCCTTTACTTTCGGCCTGGACGGAGAGATGCGCCAACATTTTGCGACCGGCAATGGACAACAACCCCCAGAGCCCTTGCGGCATGAAAACAAGAATCAATATGAGAATAATCCCGCTGCCCAGGAGCTCATAATCCTGAAAAGTATGCGTCAGCTCAGGGAGCAGCTTCAAAAAAATCGCTCCAAGTGCGGCGCCGTACAGCGTGCCTACGCCTCCGAGGAAGACCATGACAAGAAGGTGGATGGATGTAAAGATGCTAAAGTCGTCGGGGGCTAGGAAGCCCATGTAGTGTGCATAGAGAGAACCGGCGATGGACGCAAACACGGCTGAGGCCACGAACGTGCAGGTCTTATGGAAGGAACAATTGATGCCGAGCGTACTTGCTGCCGCCTCGTCGCTGTGGAGCGCCATGAGCGTTCTTCCCATAGGGGACCGCACAATGGCAAGGCATGCGAGCACGACAAGGATCGCAAGTATCCACACCACATAGTAATAGGAATCGTAGCTTTCGAGAGCAAGCCCGAAGAGGTGGAACGCCGGAACGTCCCTAAGGCCAGAAGCGCCTCCCGTTAGTGACTGCCAGCCGATGATGACGGAATGGGTAATCGCCGTCAATCCCATCGTGGCCATGGCAAGGTAGTAACCCTTTAATGACAGAACGGACCAACCGAGGATTGCCGCTATGACTCCCGTGAGACAGGCACCAATCACCATGGCCCCAGTCGGTGACATTTGGTATGTTGCAGTGAGGATGCCCGATGTGTAGGCGCCGATGGCGTAGAAGGCGCCGTGCCCCAGTGATAACTGTCCCGCAAAGCCAACGAGCAAATCGAGGCTCACGGCAAGGATCACATAGATTCCCAGCACGATCATTATGGCGCAATGGTACGTTGATGTTGCGCCGAAGGTGACGGGATAGAGCCCGAGGAAGATGAGGATTGCCGCGCCTGTTGCGTATCGTCTTAGCACTGCCTACATTCCTTTTTCATCGAACGAGGTTCGCGATGCTGTCTTTGTCCTGATCATGAGCACCACGATGAGGACAGTAAAAACGATGATCTCCGCGAATTGCGAGGATACAAACCCGATGCTGTAAGCCTCCACGAACCCGAGGAAGAACCCTGCAATCACCGCCGCCGGGATCGACCGAAGGCCGCTGATGGCTATGGCAATGAACCCGTTCACCATGGGAAGGACGCCGCTCGCATACTGGATAAAATAAAGTGGCGCTACAACCATCCCTGCCACTGCACCTAGGGCCGATCCCCAGCTCCAAGAAAGCAGGTTGACCTTGCGGATGCTAATCCCCATGAGCGATGCTCCGAAAGAATTATCGGCGACGGCCCGAATGGCTATGCCAAGCATTGTTTTCTCGAAGAAGAGCCAGATGACGAGAAGGGCGAGGAGAGTTGTTCCGAGAATCCAGAGGACCTGCATTTGTAGCGCAGCTTCCATGATTCTGATCGGTTCCACTCCCGAAAAGGGTTCCGACGTATGGGAGCCACGGCCCCAGATCAAAAGGGCGAGTCCCCGCAGGGCGAGGGAAACGGCAATTGTCATCGTGACGATGGTACCAAGGGGTGAATTTAAAACCGGCCTTATAAGCGTTTGTTCGATTGCGGCACCTAACAGTGCGGCCACAAGAATTGAGAGAAGGAAGGCGATGGGGGCCCATACCCCAAGACCCGTGAGGGTGATCATGGTAAGGGCCCCAAATACAAAGAACTCGCCCTGGGCGAAACTGATGACCCGTGACACCTTGTAGACGATGGAAAGGCTCACGGCCATTAAAGCATAGATGCTGCCGAGTGTCAGGCCGCTGAAAGTGAATTGTATGATCTGCGATATGTCCATTGAGCCTCTGCCTTCGTCAGATCTTTACTGAATTTGGGTCCAATTCCCTTCCTTGATCGTGATGAGTACCATGTCATCCATCTTCGTTCCATAGTGGTCCGTCGCAGACATGTTGTAAACGCCACCGATTCCAGGGAAATTCTTGATGTTCTCGATTCCGTCCCTGATCTTCACGGGATCGGTGGAAGACTTGGCAATCTTCATCCCTTCGATTATGAGCATGACGGCGTCGGCGACCAATCCCGAGAAGTAGTTTGCCGGTTCGCCGTACCGTTCCTGGTGAAGGTTGTTAAACTGGACAATGACAGCCTTGCAGGGGTCATTTGCCGCCAGAGACTCAGGCACCATGATTTTGCCTGTAGGGACGATGATGTTGGTCGTAAACCCCGAAGCAAGCCTCAGGAACCCAGGTGTTGCATTACCGTGACTCACAATGAGGGGCACATCGAATCTCAACTGCGCCATATTCTTCGCAACAAGGGCGGCTGGTTCGCCGGTCGTAAAGGAAAAGATGGCACTCGGGGTGGATCCTCTCAGCTTGGCAAGCTGCGCCGTAACATCAGGGGCCTTGACGTCGAACCTCTCCTCGCAAACGATGGGGATATTGAAATCCTGGGAGGCGCGCTTTGAGTTCGCTATGCCAATTTCGCCAAGTGACCCAATAGGCATGAGCAACCCGGCACTCTTCACGTTCTGCTTTTTCAGATACATGAAGGGTCGGCCGATGGCAAAGTATGTCGGGTGGGCTGTATTGAAGAGAAAAGGCTCCTTATCGGCTTTTACATCGTAGCCTGAACTTAGGATCGCCGGGATTTTGTTTTTGTTCGCCACAGAGGAGACTGCCCCGGTAATAGGGGCTGTAGCAGTCCCTGTGATGGCAACCACCTGATCTCTGGACACGAGTCTCAGGGCGGCCCTAGTTGCCTCTTCAGGAGATGACTGGTCGTCGTAGATGACGAGTTCCAACTTGTAGCCGTTAACCCCACCCGCTTTGTTAATCTGCTCCACCTCGAGCGTGGCCGCCTTCTTGTAGTACTCCCCGAGCCATGACAGATACCCTGTCAAAGGGTATACGCCACCGATTTTCACTATCTTGTCCGCTGCTACTGCCCCCCCACATATTGTCAGCGAAAGGAAAAAGGCCGAGCTGAAAAGCAACATAACCGTCTTCTTCATGATTCCCTCCTAATTTTGAAATAGTGTTTTGGTTAAAGCCACCAGTACCCTACAATCTTATAATAATGCATCCGTGGTAGGACGACCGATAGATGCAGCAATAAATGTGCCTAAAGAATATGAAGGTCTGTATTAACCCGTCAAGGAATTGGATATCCTAAGTAATTCTATACGTAAAAGGGAGGGAAAGGTTGGTGAAAATGATACGGAAACAAACGATCAAAGAAAAGTCGGATTCGAGAAGATGGTCATTTATGACCAAAGTTATTCTGTGTTATCAGCGGAATGCAAATAGTATCGGTATGTTTAATCATAGTCAGAAATGACCGTCATTATGGATATATCATAAAGGTGCTTTATACACGGCGCGCCAGTTTCCTCTTTTTTCTGGTAAGTGATGACATGCTAATCCCAAGTCTATGGGCAGTTTCTTCAAGAGTCCCGTATCGAGTAAGGGCATCCCGGATGAGGCTTGCTTCATAGATGTCCATCGCCTCACGGAAGGACATATGCGGTAATAGACGAAAATCTACAGCGTCAGTGGCCGGGAAGTATTTTCGCGGAAGGTGATCCGGTTTCAATACTTCTTCGTTCGTCACAACAACGAGGTGCTCTATCAGGTTTGCCAACTCCCGAACGTTACCAGGCCACTTGTACTCGCAGAGAAAATTGACAAACTCCTTGCTCATTTTCATTCGGCGGATGTATTTTTTGGCGTACCTTTCAAGGAAATGGATGAGCAAGAAGGGGATCTCGTCCACACGATCCCTCAACGGTGGAATCGAAATGGGGACAACATTGAGGCGGTAATAAAGATCTTCACGGAACCTGCCCGTTTCTATCATTTTTTCTAAGTCTTGGTTAGTGGCAGCAATAATACGGACATCAATTCTCTTTGATCGGGTGCTACCGATCCTGGTCACTTCCTGATCCTGAACTACAGAAAGGAGTTTTACCTGGAGTTTCAGTGGCAGGTCCCCAATTTCGTCGAGAAAAATGCTTCCTTTGTCCGCGAGTTCAAAATAGCCCGGTTTCCCCGCCCTGGCCGCCCCTGTAAAGGCACCGGCCTCGTACCCAAAAAGTTCCGATTCGAGCAGTTCCCCTGGTATTGCCCCGCAGTTAATCTTGATGAAAAGCCCATTTTCTTTACGGGGACTCGCATTGTGAATCATTTTCGCGATGAGGTCTTTGCCCACACCCGATTCACCGAGGATCAACACAGTAGCATCTACGGCTGCGATCCTGTAGAGCGTGTCGAGGATCTGTTTCATACTGGCGCTCCGGGCGATAAATTGGGTCTGATCGGCCTGTTTCCTCGCCTCCTGTAGTTCTATGAAATATTTCGAGGCGAGTTTTTGAGATTCCTCGTATTTCTCCTTCAAAATATTCAATTCTGTGATGTCACGCAAGTTGCAGTAAATTCGATGGATCTTGCCATTTTTGTCAAAAACGGGAACGCCGCTGCTTAGTACTTGCTGGCCTGATTTGGTATTGATGATAACTGTCTGGGGCTTCCCGGTTTCGACTACCTTTAGCCCGGCTGAGTTGTCTACAGTTCCTTCTTCAACCATTTCCCGAGTTGTCCGTCCAATGCAGGGCACGTTTTCGAATCCCATGATCTTATAGAAGGCCGGATTGAGGAGAAGGAGTCTGGTATCGGAGTCCTGGATAGCAAGCCCATCGAAGGAGTTTTCAATCATACCCATAAGGTCCCTATTTAATGCCTCCAACTCTTCGATACGCTTAAGCATCTGTTCCTTTGCCAAATTTACATCCGCAGGGTTCTTACCGAGCAATGGTCCTCCGTCAATGTTTCGCCCAAGTTCCAACCCATCAAGCGGTTTAGTTAGTAAGCTTGGGCGGGAACTTCCGGGGTGAGGGCAGTTATCTATTTTATCTTTCGTCTTCTTCTTTGCCATTGGATATACAGCCTTTTTGGATGTCTTTTCGGGGGGAGCGCTGTCCATTTTTTGCCTCATGAGATTTTGGGCCTGTGGCCTGGGTTGGCCTGGGGCGGCCTGGGGGTCGGGCCACGACAACATGTTGATTATTAGGTGTTTATGTCCCAAAAATAGGTGTTTTCAGTGTCTATATCGCCCTTTTCGGCTTCCAAAAGGGCCATATAGGGGGCGGCTTCCTCTCGGAGATGATACCCCTCATCACTTTTGACAATGTCTCTCCCTTTTGCCTGATACAGCCACTGCAAATACCGGTGTCGATCCTTCGAGAACTTGAGCAAAAATTCCCGTTTGTGGCATCGATGGGTGATGTGCCAGATGTAGCCCGGAATAAAATGTCTCTTTGCTCTCGCCATAGGGTTTGGAGAAAAACGGCCCTTTTGGCCCCAACATATTCGATATAGGGCCTTTTTAATCGTCAAAATGAGTACTTATTCTTTCGATATCAGCCACTTGATGTGGTCCGACCCCAGCCGCCCAACCACATTCTAACGGCCAGCTCAGCCGCGGGAGCTTCGAGCGGCGGCTGAAGCGTCTTGTTCGCTGGCTTTCACCCCAATTTCATAGAGAAAATCTGGTGAAAAGTCAGCATTGTTAGCCCAAACAACTGTATCTATATCTCGGTTGACATAAAAGGTTTTGAAGAACTTCGGATCCTTCAATGGCTCAAAAATAGGGCCGTCAAGATGCGGCTCCAAATCAACAGCTTTGATTTCTCCGTTGTCAAATCGGATTTTGAGCTTATATGCACCAAGATAGGTTGCTTCAGTTACCAATCGCAGGATCGTTCTCCTAGTCAAGGGGTTTTATTTTTTCCAGAGGTTCTCTCCCCTGGGCCTTTTCCCAGTTGACCATGAGTGCATCTCTATGCTGAGGTTAACCAGAAAACTCGATAATTTAAGCTGAAAATCGCTCTTGCCGGGTCAGGCCTCTTCCCGTCGTGGCATATTGGGACCCATGCCTGCAAGCAGGGTTATTGAATTCCAGATGAAGATCCTCCCAACAGGCCACAAGACTCCTGTCAGGAGATGGGTATGGGGTAATTGAGGGGATGGTTCATAAGCTGAAAGCTCAAAGCTCAAAGGCTGAAGGTCACCCTGAAGGCGCCCCGCAAGAGGACGCGGGATTTACGACACGGCGCACGATTATGGGTGATGGCTCATAGTTCATGCTGTTGGCCCTATGCCATGTTGTCGGGTGAAAATCAGGCCACAGCCATTTCAAAGGCCACCGGTATCGGTTCGGCCATCGTCTGCGCAAAATTCAGTTTTTCAAAACCGATGACCTTGCCGCTCTTGTCTTTCATCAAGATAACTTCATCCCCGGTTTCTTCGCAAATGTACTCAGTCTGGGGATTATCAAGCCATACCGTGAGGGTATTGCCAATTCGGTCGTAATAGACCTTCACCTGGGCCATATCTTTTCTCCTTCTTTAATCGCATCCGTAGGATAAGCGGTGATCAGAAACCCCTCCACGTCCTTTTCGCGCCTTGCCACTGCGCATATCCATCGCCCCAGGCGTTCTGACATATAGAACAAATAGACCCCTCGATCTCTACGACTCTCTGTCGAATCTCATTCGGGTCGCTCAACGCCTACAGAGCGGACGGTTTATGGGTGTTGGACTATAGCTCAAAGCTCAAGGCTCAAAGCTGAAAGCCCAAGAGTCATAGTTCATGGTTCGTGGTTCATGGTTCATCTGTGAATTGTATGGGATTTTATTCTAAAATAAGCTCAAGTCAAGAAAAATCCGCATCCGATAGGGACAAGGTGGACCTTGTGCCATGCGGCCCGGCAGTTCCGGCGCCTCGGTCACAAACACCTGACCCTCATTTCTCCGGCATATGTTGATCCCATCCCTTTGCATCCACGCGTCCCCTCCCATGTTACATCTGTTGTTGAAGAGATCAGGAGTGGTTGGCTGCGTAATCATCCAATAGCCTGCGAATCATTTTCTGATAGGGTGCATTATATTTTTTTGCCTCCC